>Ga0214230_100006_pt1 | contig 167389 bp, 155 predicted proteins | sample TroBogypolimnion_6_FD_153068 | JGI IMG/M metagenome (GOLD analysis project Ga0214230, IMG submission 153068) | Freshwater microbial communities from Trout Bog Lake, WI - 22MAY2008 hypolimnion | ecosystem: Environmental > Aquatic > Freshwater > Lake > Hypolimnion/Profundal zone | place: Trout...
ATTGAAATTATGGACAAAATAGCTAAAATTGAAACGATTGTAAATAGAAATGAAGATTTCATGACCATAGTAGCCACGCTACGCAGTACGACTCAAGAATTGCTTGGATTTAGGTGCGAAAGTTGAGTTACAAATCTTAAAAGTTTAAAAACTGATCTGCAGTCACTTGATTTTGTGGATAATGTTGTTTCGATTTTAGATGTTCCACTTTTTCATAGTCCTCCAAAACCCCTTAAAGAACTGATAAAAAATCTTCCAACCTTAGAATCAAACACCACAGACAGAACGCTCGCAAAAGCAGAATTTTTATCCAGCCCCATTTATAGTAATAATCTCGTCGGTAAAGATTTTAAGACGACGGCAGTGGTTGTTAATTTTAAAAAAGACAAAAAATTTGAAGCACTTTTGGAACAAAAAAATGCAACCAAGAGTGATAAGGATATCAAAGCCTTTAAAGAATATCGAGATTTGAAACGTGCAAAAGAGCATCAGAGTCTTCAAGAGATCCGTTTTGTTATACAAAATCATTCCAAAGATGCTCAGTTATTCCTCGGCGGCGTGGATATGATAGCCGATGATATGATTAGCTATGTAAAAAATGATATCAAAACTTATGGAGGCATTGTTTTACTTATCTTAGTGCTTGTGTTATACAGTGTTTTTAGAGAACTTAAATGGGTTGTTATTCCAGTCATTATCTCTACTGCGTCTATCGTAGCATCAACAGGGCTTTTTGGATTGCTTGGATTTGAGGTGACTGTGGTCTCATCAAATTTTATCTCTTTACAGCTTATTGTGACAATCTCTATGATTATCCATCTTATCGTCAGGTATAGAGAACTCCTCTCAACACATCCACATTTTTCTCAAAAAGAGTTAGCTGCAAAAACGGTTATTTCCATCTTAAAACCTTCGTTTTTTGCCATTATTACAACTATAGCGGGATTTAGTTCGCTTATCTTTTCAGGAATCTTGCCCGTCATAATGCTTGGCTGGATGATGAGTATTGCAATTTTTGTCTCTTTAATCGTGATATTTTTGAGTTTTCCTGCTATTTTGGTTTTGATGAAAAAATCAAAGATCACGCCTTCTCATGCAATCAATTTTCCCATCACTCACGCAAGCTCTTATCTTGTATACCATTATAAAAAAGCGATTGTAGCTGTGAGTCTTACGATTTTTATTTTAAGTGTTATTGGGGCATTTCATATTCGTGTCGAAAACAGTTTTATTAATTATTTTAAAGAATCGACAGAGATATATAAAGGGATGGCAGTCATCGACAGATCACTTGGTGGAACAACACCTTTGGATGTGATAGTAGACTTTCCAAAAGAAAAAGTTCAAATACGAAAGGCTAAAAAAGCCTCCACGGATGAACTAGATGAGTTTGAAGATGAATATAACGCGATTAAAAATCAAAATCAATACTGGTTTAGTGCAGACAAGATGGATGTCGTACGTAAGGTTCATGCTTACTTGGTGTCACTTCCAGAAGCAGGAAAAGTTCTTTCTTTAGGAACCGTTTTAGATCTTGGACGCGGTCTCAATGATGGTAAGGAGCTGGATGATTTTGCTATGGCGATGCTTTATAATGAACTCCCCCAAAAGTTTCGTCCAATTGTGCTCACGCCTTATGTCAATATAGACGCAAATCAAGTCCGTTTTTCTCTGCGTATCGTCGATTCAAATCCTGCACTCAAAAGAGATGAGCTTTTAAAAAAAATCAAATCTGATTTAGTGCATAAACTAGGACTCAAAGAGGAGAATGTTCATCTCTCAAATCTGATGGTTTTGTATAACAATATGCTTCAATCTCTTTTTAATTCCCAGATCAAAACACTCGGATTAATGCTTGTTTTACTTGGAATTGTCTTCTTTATTTTGTTCCGCTCTTTAAAAATTATGATGATTGCGATGGTTGTGAATATCATCCCAATATCTGTCATCTTCGGAGTGATGGGTGCTTTTGATATTCCGCTTGATATGATGAGTATTACCATTGCTTCCATCGCTATTGGAATTGCAGTTGATGATACTATCCATTATCTTCACAGATATAAAGAGGAATATCAAAAAGACTTTAATTATGTCGAAGCGATGAGACGATCACATCAGAGTGTAGGATATGCGATGTATTACACCTCTGTGACCATTATGATTGGCTTTTTAGTGTTGGTACTTTCAGAGTTTACACCTACGATCTATTTTGGACTTTTAACCGTTTTGGCAATGCTTAGTGCTTTGATCGCTGATCTTTTACTTCTTCCATCATTATTGCTACTGTTTAAGCCTTATAAAAATAGATAACCATACGAAACAAAAAGAGAATTGCCTATTTTTTAATCACTCTTACTCCTTCAAAATGAATAAATCTTCGGTACAATATCCGTAATAAATAAGTTCAGGAGAGATTTAATGGGAAAATTTGTTAACAATATAAGTGAATTCTTTACATATTGTAAAGAAAATGAAGTTCAATTCGTAGATCTTCGTTTTACAGATATCAAAGGTACATGGCATCATGTTACTTACCGTATGAGTGCGATAAATGAAGGTAACTTAGAAGGCGGTATTCCTTTTGATGGTTCTTCAATCGATGCATGGCAGCCAATCAACAAATCAGATATGCTACTTAAAGTTGATGTACCAACAGCATTTTTGGATCCTTTTACAGCTGATCCTACAATCATCGTTTTCTGTGATGTATATGATATCTACAAAAATAGAATGTATGAAAGATGTCCACGTTCAATCGCTAAAGCAGCACTCAAACATGCTGAGTCTTTAGGAATTGCTGATGCTGCATACTTCGGTCCAGAAAATGAATTTTTTGTATTTGACGATGTAAAATTTGTTGATAACATGAATGAAGCAGGTTACAAAATTGATACAGATGAGGGTGGATGGAATTCAAATACAACTTACCCAGATATGTACAATTCAGGTCACCGTCCAGGTGTAAAAGGTGGATATTTTCCTGTAGCTCCAACTGATTCTGCTGTTGATCTACGTGCTGAGATGATGTTAGTACTAGAGCAAGTTGGTCTTGAAGTAGTTCTTGGTCACCATGAAGTTGCTCAAGGGCAACATGAAATCGGTATAGTTTTCTCTGATATCATTGGTGCAGCTGACAATGTTCAAAAATACAAATATGTTGTAAAAATGGTTGCTCACCTAAACGGTAAAACAGCTACATTTATGCCTAAACCACTTTATGGCGACAATGGAAATGGTATGCACGTTCACCAATCACTATGGAAAGAGGGTAAAAACCTTTTCTATAAAGAAGGAAACTATGCAAACATCTCTGAAATGGGTCTTAACTATGTTGGTGGTATCTTTAAACATGCTCGCGCAGTTGCAGCATTTACAAATCCTACAACGAACTCATACAAAAGATTACTTCCAGGTTTTGAAGCTCCAAGTGTATTGACTTACTCTTCTCAAAACCGTTCTGCATCTTGTCGTATTCCATACGGTGCTGGCGAAAAAGCTACTCGTATTGAGATGAGATTTCCAGATTCTACAGCTTGTCCATACCTTGCATTTGCAGTTATGATGATGGCTGGACTTGATGGTATCAAAAACAAAGAAGTTCCAGTTGGTCCAATGGATGAAGATCTTTATGAACTTTCTTTAGATGAGATTCGTGAAAAAGGGATTCCTCAAATGCCACACACTCTTCGTGGTGCACTAGAGGCTCTTATCCGTGATAACGATTTCTTGAAACCGGTATTTTCAGATGAGTTTATTGATGCATATCAACATTACAGATTTGAGCGTGATGTTTATCCAGACGAAGGTCGCCCAACAGCGTACGAGTTTAAAACTACTTACCAGTGCTAAGTCAACCTTTACATGTAAGCTTTTTGGCTTACTTGTAACCCTTTTTCCTCTCTTAAATAATCTTTTTCAAACCTTTTTTAAAATTTCTCATTTATAAAATTAGATATAATTGCGCCAATAGTTGTATGTAAGAGTGCGGCTAAATATTTCAAGAAAAGGATTCTTATGAGTCAAATAACACAGGGCAAATATCGCCCATATCCAAAAATAGATTTGCCAGATCGTAAATGGCCATCAAATAGCATAACAAAAGCACCGATCTGGTGTAGTGTTGACCTTCGTGACGGCAACCAAGCACTTGTTACACCAATGAACATGGATAAAAAACTTGAACTATTTGCACTCTTACTCAAAATCGGATTTAAAACTATCGAGGTGGGATTTCCATCTGCTTCTAAAGTAGAGTTTGATTTTTTACGCCGTTTAGTGGATGATAAATTGATTCCTGATGATGTTACGATTCAGGTTTTGGTTCAAGCCCGTGAACACTTGATTGAGAAGACTTTTGAGTCTTTACAAGGTGTGAAAAAAGCGATTGTTCATCTATATAATTCAACTTCAGTTGCACAAAGAAAGATCGTTTTCAAAAAAAGCCAAGATGAGATTATTGCGCTTGCTCTAGAAGGTGTTGATCTTGTCAAGAAATATGAAGCATCACATGATGGAGAGATTGGTTTAGAGTATTCTCCTGAAAGTTTCACAGGAACAGAATTGGATTTTGCCGCTCGTATTTGTAATGCAGTAACGGCTCGCTGGGGAATATGTAAAGAGAGACCAGTCGTAATTAACCTTCCAGCTACCGTTGAAGTAGCGACGCCAAATATCTATGCGGATCAGATAGAGTGGATGAGTAGACATTTGGATAATCGTGAACATGTGTTAATATCAACACATACTCATAATGACCGCGGCACAAGCGTTGCGGCTACCGAGCTTGCACTCCTTGCTGGAGCTGACAGAGTAGAGGGAACTTTACTTAGTAATGGTGAGAGAACCGGAAATGTTGATATCATCACTTTAGCATTAAATATGACTACACAAGGTGTTGACAGTAAGCTTGATTTTTCAAATGTTGATAAAGTTTTGGATGTGGTTGAGAGATGTACGGAGATCGATACGCATTGCCGTCATCCTTATGTTGGAGAGCTTGTGTATACAGCTTTTTCAGGTTCACACCAAGATGCTATCAATAAAGGGCTTGCATTTCAAAAACTTAAAGATGATGCGCTTTGGGAAGTTCCTTATCTTCCGATTGATCCTGAAGATGTGGGACGCTCATACGAGGGAATTATCCGCATCAACTCTCAGTCTGGAAAAGGTGGAATCGCATATATCTTAGAACATGAGTTTGGTTATGAATTGCCTAAAAAGATGCATCCGGAATTTGGTAGAATTATTCAAGGTACAACAGATAAAGAGGGCAGAGAATTGAATAACTCTGAGATTCTTGATATCTTTACAAAAACCTATTTGGAATCTGTGGGCGGCATAGAGCTTATTGATTTTGCAAGCAGTTCCCCAACCTCTAAAGATAAAAATGTATGGTGTAAACTTACTTATACATGTAGTGGTAAAGAGATCATCTCGGAGGGGCAAGGTAATGGTCCGATAGACGCATGTAAAAATGCACTTTCAAAAGAGTGTGAGTACAGTTTTACGATTAAATCTTACTCAGAGCACTCTTGTGGTGAACAGAGTTCTGCGAATGCTGTAGCGTATATTGAAATACAAGATAGCGAGCTTGCATCTTATTTTGGAGTAGGAGTTGATAGCGATATTACCATCGCTTCGATTAAAGCACTTTTCTCCGCTCTAAACCGCGCTTTTCACTAGAAAGAAAAAATAAAAAAACAACTCAGGAATTCCTGAGCTGCACATATGGAAGATAAAATCCTCCTCTTAGAAGACTAACTGTTCAGTTGTTTTTTCTACAGTATCACTTTTTGGCGGCTTCGAGATATCCGTAAAGTACTCAGTTCTTCCTCCAAACTCTCCCGTCGTAACACCATCAGGTCTTGTAAAACTACGTTGAATTTGAGGATTACTTTTTAACACTCCTTTATAAAAAGTTGCAAAAGCAGGAGCTGCTGTACGTCCACCTGTTTCTGATCTTTTCATCGGTGTATTGTCATCATTTCCAAACCATACAATTGTTTCTATAGTTGGAGAAAATCCTGCAAACCATGCATCAGCATTTTTGTTCGTTGTTCCTGTTTTTCCAGCGAGTTCTATTCCATCGACTGCTGCTTGAGTTCCTGTTCCACGTCTGATAACATCTTGTAAAATTGTTGTTAAAAGATAAGTCTGCGCAGGAGTGCTGATCTGTTTTGCAGGGATAGTTTTGTGTGTGTAAACAACTTTACCATTTTTTTCAACTCTTGTAATCAAATACGGCTGAACTTGTAGTCCGTGATTTGCAAAAGAACTGTAGTATTGTGCCAACTCAATAGGTGAAAGCGTGATCGATCCAAGAGCCATAGAAAGATCATGTGGGATATTGGACATGCCATAGTTTTTCAGTTTTTGAATAACTGTTCCAAGTCCTATATCTGTGACCATATTGATGGTTGCAAGGTTTTTAGAATGCACAAGAGCATCTCGAAGACTCACAACCCCTTGATAATCTTTTTCATAGTTCTCAGGCTGCCATGTTACCTCTTCGCCATCTTTTTCATAAGCAAATGTCTTAGCGAGGTCGGTTAGCTGAGAAGCGCCAGAATACCCAAGATCAAGAGCTATTTGATAGATAAAAGGTTTAAATGCACTTCCTGGTTGGCGTCTGCCTTGAATAACTCTATTGAATGAGCTTTTTGCATAATCAACACTCCCTACAAGAGCGAGGATCATTCCAGTTGATGGATCCATGCTTATCATAGCGCCATTAAGTTGTGTATTATTGCTATCGTTGCTATCGCGAGATTTTGTTCTCGCAAGGGCTTCTTTATAGGCTTGTTTTATTGCGAAGTTGGCACTTTTTTGCATCCCCAGATCGATAGTTGTATAGATATCATAACCACCTGTTTTGATATCTGGAATCTCTTTTGTAAGTTCTCTTATTGCTTCATCAACAACAAACGGCGCTTGATTTTGAGTAAGGGTTGAGTCATACACTTGAGGCTGTTCTTTACTTGCATTATCATGCGTTTTTTCATCTATCCAGCCAAGTGAAAACATTCTGTCTATAACGCGATTTGCGCGCCCTAAAGATATCTCATAATTTTTTGTCGGAGAGTAAAAACTAGGCGCTTTTGGCAGTCCAACTAAAATAGCGATCTCTTTGAGCGTCAGATTTTTAAGGTCTTTATGAAAGTATCCCTCTGATGCTGTTTTGATCCCATAATAGCCGTGTCCGAGATAGATCTCATTTAAGTAGCGCTCCAAAATCTGCTCTTTTGTGAGTTCATGCTCTAACTTCATTGCATAAATAACTTCGACCATTTTTCTTGAGATTTTTTTCTCACGAGTGAGTAGGGTATTTTTAACAAGTTGCTGTGTCAGTGTACTTGCACCTTCGACCATTTTACCAGCTCTAACATCTTTGAGCATTGCACGGAAGATTGCGTCAAAGTTTACACCTTCATGTTCAAAAAATGATGTGTCTTCGATAGCTAGAAGCGCTTCGATGAGTTGAGGCGGAACTTGATTAAATGGCACATAATAACGATTTTCAGCATCGAACATATTGGCAATCTTTTCGCCGTTTTTGTCATAGATTTTAGTTGTGAGTGCTGGTGTATAGTTGATAAGTTTATCTAGATCAAATTTGACCTGAGTATAGTAGTACCAAAACATTGCAAATGGCGTGGCGATAAGCAGTACGGCTGCGATAATAAGATATTTTTTCATTGGCGATAATTCCTGTTTGCAAAATTTGCTTCTATGAGTGTTTTTGTATAAAGTTCTTGTGGATCTTGTAATACCTTTGCCATTTTACCAAATTCTACGACCTTTCCGTTTTTTATAACACATATTTCATCACATAACAGCTTTGCAGAGGCTATATCATGGGTTACAAAGAGAAGTTTATAGCCCATTTCTTTTTGAAGATTTTGTACGAGATTTATGATATTTTTTCTAGTATCTGCATCAAGCGCTGTTGTAGGCTCATCTAAAAGTAAAAGTTTTGGATGACAACTTAGTGCGATTGCGATGACAACACGCTGAAGTTGTCCGCCTGAAAGTTCTGGCGGGTAACGATTTAAAAGGGAGAGATCTAAATTTACCTGCTTAAAAAGATCAGATATTTCATCAAGCGAAAGAAATATCTGATCTTTAATCTTGGTAAGCGGAGAGAGTGCCGTAAAAGGATTTTGGGGAACAAAACCGATAGTTTTTCCAGCGATAAGTTCAAAATCACTCTTTACATGTAAGGCAAGTTGCATCTCAGAGGAGAGCATATTTAATAGTGCTTTGATGGTGAGACTTTTTCCGCTTCCGCTTTGTCCGACAAGAGCGAGTGAAGAGTTGATATTAAAATCGATATCGACTAAAGTTTTCTCATTGAGAATGATATGGAGTTTGGATACTTGCATCAGAGAAGCTCTTTAATTTTTTTACAGAGTGTTTCAAAAACTTTTGCATCATCATCGATTCTCGCGATAATTCGCAGTATCGCTTTTTCAACGGTCGGCTGTCGTATGGCACCTATCATAAATCCCTCACGGCGGAGTTCATCCCTTACATGTAAGACTTTTTTATTATCTCCCAAAACTATAGGAATGATAAGTGAGGGGGTGCTTACATATAAGAGTTCTCTTGCTATGTTTTGACGTAACTCAATCTTTTTTTTGAGAGCATCTTTATGTTGCAAAATATATTTTAAAGAGTTGTGTGCGAGAAGTGTGTCATACAAAGAGAGCGAAGTTGCATAGATAATGGGTTTTGCACGGTTTAAAAGATACTCTATGATGTGAGAAGAGCCCAGAATGTAAGCTCCAAAACTGCCGTATGCTTTTCCAAGTGTGCCCATTTTGATGTGATTTGGTTTTATCTCTATATCAAAAAGATCATAAACACCCATAAGATTTTCACCGACAACTCCGCTACTATGGGCTTCATCGACAATGAGTATTGCATCATGAGTATCGCAGATAGCAAATATCTCTTTCTCCATCAAATCGCCATCCATGGAGTAGATTCCCTCAACTGCGACGATCTTTCTTTTTGCTTTGGAATCTTCTAAAAGTTCTCTGAGTTCATCACTGTCATTGTGTTTAAAAAACTCTACATGTAAGCCGCCAAGATTACTTGCCAACACGCCCGATGCATGGAATTTCTCATCCATGAAAAGCGTGTCGCCTTTTCGCACTAGTGCTTCTATGAGAGCGATATTCGCATTAAAACCGCTGCCGAGCACTACGCCCTCTTCAAAACCATTTGCTTCGCATAGAGCAGATTCAAAATCTTTATGTATTTGATGATAGCCGTTGACTAAAAGGGAGGCTTTGGGCGCATGGACAGGATTTAAGGAAAGTTCTTTACATGTAAGCGTATGAAGCTCTTTGTTTGAAGCAAGTCCTAGATAGTCGTTTGAAGCAAAATCTTGAAGCGTATAATCAACGACTTCACGAGTTCTGTGACGAGAAGATTTTTTGAGCGCTTGAAGCTCATTTGTGTAGTAATTCATAGCGCGATTATAGCATTAAGTAAGAAATAAAATTGTATAATTTCCTTCTGAGCGGTTCGACTAAGTGCGTATGAGAGGGTTCTACATTTACTTTTAGTGAATTGGTAGTTATCCTTGTGTGCCGATGATCTCGTTTGAGGTACGTTAACTCTGCCAAGAGACTGTCGCCTAATGGGATTCTTGATTTGCTGATTTTTTTAGCTTTGAGAACCGAAGCTATTTGCACAACGGCTGCTCGGGCCTTTTATGATACTTTTTATAAACTATTTTTTGAGATATTTTATGTAAATTATTAAAGATATATTAGTGTTAAGGATTGGTATGAATATTTTGGTTGTTGGAAGCGGCGGACGTGAATTTTCGATTGGGCGTATGTTAAAGAAAGATTCTGTCGTTGAAAAACTCTATTTTGCTCCAGGAAACGGTGCAACAGACCAACTAGGTGAAAACCTTTCAATCAAAGATTATAATGAACTTGCAGATTTTGCATTGGCAAACAATATTGAACTTACTATTGTCGGGCCTGAAGCCCCTTTAACTGAAGGTATTGTCGATATCTTTAAAGCAAAAGGGCTTGTAATCTTTGGACCAAGTAAAGAAGCGGCGCGTCTTGAGGGCTCAAAAGTTTACATGAAAAACTTTTTGGCGAAATATAATATCCCAACAGCGCGTTATGTTGAGACTAATTCTATCGATAAAGCGTTCAAATTTATCGACACACTTCCTGTTCCTGTTGTTGTCAAAGCAGATGGACTATGTGCTGGAAAAGGTGTTATTATCGCCATGACTCATGATGAAGCAAAAGTTGCAGTTTCAGAGATGCTTAGTGGAAAAAGTTTCGGTGATGCGGGTAAAAATGTGATCGTCGAAGAGTTTTTGGATGGGTATGAGCTTTCAATGTTCGCTATTTGTGATGGAAAAGACTATATCCTGCTTCCAGCGGCACAAGATCATAAACGTCTTTTAGATAATGACCAAGGTCCAAATACGGGTGGAATGGGCGCATACGCTCCGACCCCTTTAGTAGATGATGTTATCTACCAAAAAGTAAAAGATCGCGTTATTCGTCCGACACTTGATGGAATGCAAAAAGAGGGCGCACCTTTTGAGGGTGTTCTTTTTATCGGTCTGATGATTGTTAACGGCGAACCGATTACTTTAGAGTTTAACGTACGCTTTGGCGATCCTGAGTGTGAGATATTGATGCCACTCATGAAAACACCTGCACGTGAACTTTTCTATAAAGCGGCAACCGGAAAGCTTAATGAGCTTAACGTAGAGTTTGAAAACAAATTTGCAGTTGGTGTTGTTATGGCAAGTGGAAACTATCCATATAGTGACTCCAAACCAGCAGAGATCGTTGTAGATAATATCGTTCATGAAGAGATCTTAAATCATACACATATCTCTTATGCAGGTGTAACTAAAGAGGATGGAACACTATACGCAACTGGCGGACGCGTTTTAGTCTGTGTGGGTGTGGGAGATTCTATCAAACAAGCACGTGACAGAGCTTATATGTTGTGCGGTCAAGTTCATTATGTCGGAAAAAAACTTCGTACAGATATAGCTTACCAAGCGCTCTAGGCAGTTTTTGATGAATGAAGAGATTGAAAAGATATTAGATCGTGAGCAGTTTACACTAGCAACAATTGCAAGAAGATCATGGGCTTTTTTTATTGATGAGCTTCTTCTCTCCTTTATCTTTATCGCAATTATTTGGAACTCATTTGTTCAGGCGACAACATTTGAAGAGATGATCTCTCTAACAAATTCTTATGTCTTGGAATATATGGCTTTAAAAATTATTTACCAAACATTTTTTGTTTCTATGTATGGAGCAAGTGTTGGAAAAATTCTTCTCAAAATACGTGTGATAGAAGTCTCAACACTTGAGAAACCAAGACCGATTGTTGCTTTTAACCGAGCAGTTTTTCGTATACTTAGCGAGATCATATTTTATTTAGGTTTCTTGTGGGGAGCACTCAACCCTACAAGACAAACTTGGCATGATTTTACTGCAAAAACATTGGTCATAAATGCATAAAATCTTCTTCTTATTTCTTCTTCTTTTTTCATTTACACTCTTTGGAGCAGATACCAATACGACTTGTGATGATGACACTGCCATAACAAATATTGCTACAAAAACAACTCTTGATACAAATACCAGCATTGAAAATGATCCGAATAAAGTTGAAATATATGCGACGCATATGAATGCTGAAAATGAGATCGTCCATGCCAATGATGATGTTATAGTTGTATATAAAGATTATTATCTGAGTGCGAAAGATGCTGTATACGATAAAAAAACTGGTACTTTGGAACTTTTTGGCAATGTGAGAGCAACACAAGGTGATAAATATCAGCTTTTAGGAGATTATGCAAAACTTAATATTGCTGATAAAAAGCGCGAGTTTAAGCCTTTTTATATGCTTGAACAAAAAAGCCAGCTTTGGATGAGTGGCGAACAAGGCGATATTAAAGACAAGTATTATGATGTAACAACGGGTATGGTCTCAGGATGTAATCCAAATAAACCGCTCTGGAAGATAAAGTTTAGTTCATCGAATTATAATGGTGAAGACAAGTGGATGAACCTTTATAATGCAAGACTCTATATTTATGATATTCCTATCTTTTATTTTCCCTATTTTGGCTATTCACTAGATAATACGAGACGTTCTGGATTATTGATTCCCGTATTTGGGCTTTCTAGTGATGAGGGTTTTTACTATCAACAGCCCATTTATATTGCGGTAAACAATTGGTGGGATCTTGAACTCAAACCGCAACTAAGAACTTTAAGGGGATTTGGTTCTTATGAAACATTTCGCTTTGCAGACTCAAATGTCTCACATGGTTCATTTACGACAGGATACTTTCAAGAAAGCAAAAGCTATGTTAATTACAATAGCCTTGCACATAAGACACATTATGGATTTGATTTTAAATATGAAAACCGTGATTTTTTAAACCAATGGTTAGGTACTGATTTGAGCGGACAATCAGGTATCTATGCAAATATGAGTTGGATGAATGATGTTGATTATATTAACCTCTCAACCGCTGATACTATCAATAATGTAACAGCCAACCAAGTGCTTTCTCAAGTCAATATGTTTTATAACACAGATAATAATTATTTTGGGAGTTACTTTAAATACTATCAAAATCTTTTACTAGAAAGTAATGCACAAACAATAGAGAAGCTACCGACTCTGCAGTATCATAACTATCTTACAGCATTGCTTGGCGACCACCTCTTATATAACGTAGATTTGACCTCTGTCAATCTTTACAGAGAACTTGGAAAAAAAGCGGTACGAAGTGATCTGAATGTTCCGATTACCTTGCAAACTTCTTTATTTAATGAATATCTCAATTTAAGTTATCAGTCGCAATTATTTGCAGAACATATCTCTTTTAATGGTCAAGCCTATAGTGGACAAGAAGTTGGACAAGATCCTAATGCATATAAAGACGGTATGTTTTTAAGACAGTACAATATTTTTAATCTTAATACAAACCTTACAAAAGCCTATGATGATTTTACTCATACGGTAGTATTTGGTGTCACATACACGAGACCGGGTTCAGATTCTAATTATGGTTTTTATAAATCAGCTCCACTCGAGTGTGAAACAAACTCGACAGCGGATGTATGCCAGTTCTATACGATAAATAATGTTACAGAGACAACGGCACTTGATTTTTCTCAGTATCTTTTTGATAAAGAGGGAGAACAGATTTTATATCATAGACTCGCACAGCAAATCTCCTACACGGGAGGACAAAGTAAACTTGGCAATATAGAAAATGAACTTGATTACAAGATCACAAAAAACTTAAAATATTACAACGATACTTTTTATGATTATGATCAAAATCTCATTGCTAAAACATTAAATAGTGTGAGTTACACAAATCAAGACCTTACATTGAACCTCTCGTATCTTTACAAAGACACATTTTTAGCTGCTACTTCCACAGTTCCAAGATTTACAAAATATGTGACTTCTGGATTCTCTTATAAATATAATGAGCATTATAAATATTTTGCAAGTTTTAATTATGATATTGAAGCTGCAAAAAAGAAGAGTGCGGAAATAGGATTTTTGTACTCTAAAAGATGTTGGGATTTCGGACTTCGTTATGTAGAAAATGTAAGATCAGTTCTCAATACCGACAATACTGCATCCTCTTATAATGATAAATATATCTTTTTGACGATTACTTTAAAGCCTATTGGCGGTTCAGAGATTAACTATAAGAGTACAAGCAACTAAGCACGAACAAAGCTTATACCCATAGGGCACTTCGCATATAAGATAGAGGAGTTCGTCAGTTCATTTAAGATAGAATACGAACATTATAATAAATCAAGAATAAGATGATTGAAAAATACCTAGGAGATAAAAGTGAAATATGATATTGATTTGGCACTGACCAATAGAGAAGAAAGTTATTCATTTAATGAAGTTGCACGTCAGGCAAATGGTGCGGCGTGGTTAAAAAGTGGAAATACCGTTATTCTTGCGACGGTAGTTATTGATGAAACAGAAATAGTAGAAGATGATTTTTTACCTTTAACGGTTCAGTACTTAGAGAAAAGTTATGCAGCTGGAAAGATTCCAGGCGGATTTTTTAAACGTGAATCAAAGCCAAGTGATTTTGAAACTTTGACATCACGCATAGTTGACAGATCACTAAGACCAATTTTTCCAAAAGGTTTTGGGCATCCAACTCAAATATCTATTTTAGTTTTAAGTGTTGATGAAGATGCCGATCTTCAAGTTCTTGCACTCAATGCGGCTTCGGCAGCACTTTATGTTTCAGATATTGACATTAAGACTTCAGTTAGTGGTGTGCGTGTCGCAAGAATCGGCGATGAACTAAAGTTTAACCCAACTATCAAAGAGTTAAATGATTCTACGTTTGATCTTTATCTCTCAGGTACAAAAGATGATATCTTGATGATAGAGATGCGTTCTTTAGGTTCTGACTTCTTTGGATTGAGTGAAGGTCCATTGGTCGATCCTGTTTTAGATCCTGCTATGATGGCTCAGACTATGGAAGTACACTCTGCAAATGCAATGCCAGAAGATGAACTTATTGCTATTCTTGCTCAAGCGCAAAAAATATTAAGAGATGCAAATACTCTCTATGAACAAGAATTGAAAGCGTTTACAAAAGTGGTAAAACCTTTAGAACTCAAAGCTCATCATATTGACGCGAAAATGCTTACATACGTAGCACAGCATCATATCACTGATATCAAAGCCGCACTTGTGCAGATGGCTAAAAGTGAACGTTCAACTGCACTTAGAACTTTAAGAAAAGCGATTTTAAAAGAGCATGTAGAATGGAATGAGCTTGATCTTAAAAATGCGATTGAAACTGTCAAGCGTGATGTTGTAAGAAATATGATTTTAAGAGACAATGTTCGTGCAGATGGAAGAGCTCTAAACCAAGTTCGTCCTATCAAGATAGATACAAATGTCCTTCCATCGGCTCACTCATCATGTCTTTTTACTCGTGGTCAGACTCAAGCGCTAGTTTCATTAACACTTGGCGGACCAAAAGATGCGCAGATGTATGAAAACTTGACAGACTCTGCAACTCAAAATGAAAGTTTTATGGTTCACTATAACTTTCCAGGATTTTCTGTTGGTGAAGCTTCTCCAATCGGTGCTCCAAGACGTAGAGAACTAGGTCATGGAAACTTGGCAAAACGTGCGCTAGAACCAATCTTAAATACAGATGGACAAACAATACGTTTAGTTTCTGAAATCCTTGAATCTAACGGTTCATCTTCTATGGCTACGGTTTGTGGCGGCTACATGGCTCTACGCGCGGCAGATATTGAAACTTCAGATATGATCGCTGGTATTGCCATGGGCATGGTAAGTGATGGTGATAAACATCTCATACTCAGTGATATTATGGGGCTTGAAGATCATGATGGCGATATGGATTTTAAAGTAACAGGCTCAAGAGATGGTATCACTGCGATGCAGATGGATATCAAACTTGGAGGCATTAGTCTTGAAGTTCTTAAATCAGCACTGTATCAAGCAAAAGAGGGACGTGCTCACATCTTAGATATTATGCATGAGGCTGTTGAAGCTATCGAATTTAATCATGGAGTTTTACCGACGACAAATATCTTTCATGTTGATCCAAGTATCATTGGAGACATCATAGGTCAAGCTGGAAAAACTATCCGTGAGATTATCGAAAAATTTGAAATAGCGATCGATATAGACAAAAAAGTGGGAAAAGTAAAACTCTCAGGTACAGATAAAAATAATCTCTCTGCGGCAAAAGAGCATATAGAAAATATTGCTTCTTCATCAAAAGAGAACAAAGTCGAATATAAAGTCGGTGATATCGTAGATGGAAAAGTTAAAAAAATCGTTGATTTTGGTGCGTTTATAGAGCTTCCGGGTGGAACTGATGGTCTTATCCATATTTCTAAGATCTCTGATAGTAGAGTTGAGAGAGTTTCTGATGTTTTAAAAGAAGGCGATGCCATAAGAGTTGAGATTTTAGAGTTTAAAGGAAGCAAAATCGGCTTAGGTCGTGCAAACTAAATAAAACTTTAAAGTTATTTTGAGTATAATTGCGGTCTCAAAGTGATAAGTAGGGATACGTAAGCCGAACGGACTTTGTAAGAAAATCTTTATGGAGAATCATATGAAAAAAATTCTATTTTTAATGTTAGCTTTAGCTGCTGGTGCATTCGCTGCTGATGGTGAAGTTGCAAACGAAACTTTAAAAGCTTACTCAGTAGTTGCTGCTGGTGTTGGTCTTGGTCTTGCTGCACTTGGCGGAGCTATCGGTATGGGTAATACTGCTGCTGCAACTATCGCTGGTACTGCACGTAATCCAGGTCTTGGCGGAAAGCTAATGACTACAATGTTCATCGCATTGGCTATGATCGAAGCACAAGTTATTTATACACTTGTAATCGCTCTTATTGCATTATATGCAAACCCATTTTTAGCTTAATCAGTTAAAAAATACCTCATTGTCAGCTTTGGCTGACAAACTCTTTTTTCGTGCGTCCGTGGTGGAATGGTAGACACGCTACCTTGAGGTGGTAGTGCCCTACGGGTGTGGAAGTTCAAATCTTCTCGGGCGCACCATATTTTCTTCTTTCAAATATATTAATCTCCTCAAATAAAACTTCTCTTTTATACAACGATTTCACGCTAATACTTAGATATTTTGTGATAGAATTCTAGGCAAAGACAGACTTTATTTTTTACGTTTTTATATGCAGGAGTTTTATATGTTAGATAGGTTGGGTTCAAAAGTTTCAGAGATGTTACGTCAATTTGGTGTTTTAAAAGAAGAAAATGAAAAATTCAGAAATGAACTGATGACATTGAAGGCTGAGCGTGAGATCAAAGATCAAGAGATAGCTAGATTATTTCAAGAAAATTCAAATAAAGATATGGAAATAGAAGCAATAGTAAGTCAAATTGAAAGTATGTTAGGTTAACGGTCGATGAGTAGAAAAATATCTTTTATGGTCGATGGTAAAAAGTTTGATCTAAATATCGAAGATGAGTTTGCTCCATTTTTACAAAAACAGATGACATATGACTTAAATGTTGATGGAAACAATGATGTAAAAAAAGTGCTTGAAGCATATATAAGAAAAACATATGAACTTTTTCTTAAAGAGAGAAAAATAGAAGAGATTTTAAAGAAATTCGACTAATTTTATATTACTATAAGCTTTTTTGTATATAATTTCGTTCTCTTTAAATAAATGTGCGTCCGTAGCTCAGCTGGATAGAGCACCGGTTTGCGGTACCGGCGGTCAGGGATTCGAATTCCTTCGGGCGCACCACTTCAATCAATAAGAAAAATAATTTAAGAATTCATTGTTCCTCATTTTTACTCCTAATTTTTTAGAGTTAGCGTAATTCATTATCTCGGCTTGAGGGTATTTTTATATTCTTCACTGATAGAAAGATTACTCATAGGTTTTAAAAGACCGTATAGCTCTAAGTGATCTCCTCCAACGTGACACAAGATATTACCTGTATCATCCAAAAATACAAACAGCTCATTGTGGTGATCCTCTTTTTTAACATGAGGAGAGTAGACAACATAAGTAGCGTCAGTTAAAGGGCAACCGTTGCTACATTCTTTGATATATTTATCACACTCTTTATCAATCAAACGTATTTGTAAAAAATCAGTTTGAAGTGCTTCACTTAATACTTTTACTAGATTGGGAAGTTCATTTTCAATATTTGAATATTTGACGACTCGATGCATAACGACTCCTTTTCACTACTTCATAGAGTAGTTTCTTACTTGCTCTCATCATAATACAATTGCAATGATAGCAATCTTAGGTTTTTACATTAGCATCAGTTTGAAATGTAGAATCAAAATCCGCTAAAACAAGCACTTAAATACCCGACAACACTTTGATCATCCTGCGTCGTATCAGCACTTGTGCGATAATCGAGTAACTCTACATGTAAGCCTTTTGTCTTTGCACTTTGCATCATCGCATCTAGACCTATTTTTCCACAAGCTTCACACCCTTGATAGAGCTCTTGTATGTCAAGTGTTTTGAGGGCATCTGAGCAGATTGAGTCTAACTTGTTTGCTTCTTGCAAAGTATGAAAATGGCTGAGATCCGTGCTGATAATGATACCTGCATGATCTTTTTCAAGTACAAAATCGATAATTTTTGAAATCTCTTTTGGATCTACTTCTCCATAAACAATCTCCAAAATTTTCACATCTTTCATGTAATATTTTACAAAGGGAAATTGTACTTCTGTACTGTGTTCGTGGTGCGCATCTTGGAGGCAGTGCAGTGAAAAGTTTTGTTTTAATTCAGTAGCAAGTTCTTTTGAACTTGGTAAATTTCCAAAGGGGGTTGCATAACTTTCAAATTCACATAAACTTGCTCCATAAAATCCAACTCTGTGTGAAGGTCCGATGATGACTAGTGTATGTAGGTTGCTTTGTTGTAGTATTCTATACGCGACATTGGCTGTATATCCTGAGTAGATGTATCCTGCATGCGGCACTATAATGGCTCTAGAATGGATTTTAGGAAGTTGAAATTGTTCATCATAGACTTTTGTAAAATGATCGAAATATCTTTCTGTCTCGCTGCTCTGTGCAGGATAAAAGCTTCCGGCAACACTCATTTCTCTTTTCATAACCATACTCCTTTTATCTCATATCCACAATTTGTGCATCTGTTATTTTCAATGCTTAGGATATGCGCTTGATAACCGTTTCTTTCAACAAGTTTTTCTTTACATGTAGGACAATAGGTACTGCCATCATTTGCAATATTTCCCAGATAAACATACTTTATTCCATGTTTGTGCGCGATCTCTTTTGCACGTGTGAGAGTAGAAAGTGGAGTACTTGGAGTAGAGAGCATTTTATAGTCGGGATGAAAAGCGCTGAAATGCCAAGGAATCTCTTTGCCTAATTTGGTCGCAATGAACTCAGCCATTTGCTCTATTTCCTCTTCAGAATCATTGACACCCGGAATGAGCAGTGTGGTTATCTCAAGCCAGATGTCGCTTTTGGCAAACTCGATGAGAGACTCCAAAACGCCATCAAGATTGGTTTTAAGAACTTTTTTGTAATACTCAGGCGAGAAGCTTTTAAGATCAATGTTCGCCGCATCGACCCATGAGCGCATATCTTCTAGGACTTCGTGGGACTCATATCCACTAGAGACGAAAACATTTTTAATTCCCTTTGCCTTAGCCAAGACGCCGATATCTTTTGCATATGGATACCAGATAGTGGGTTCATTATAGGTGTAGCTGATACTTTGACACTCATATTTTAGAGCAAGATCTACGATCTCTTGGGGTGTAATAGTCACACTTTCATCAACGATAGAAGTTTGGGAGATGGAATAGTTTTGACAAAATGGACATCTGAAGTTACAGCCGACGGTGCCAAGTGAAAGAGATTTACTATTTGGCATAAAATGATAGAGCGGTTTTTTCTCTATCGGATCTACATGTAAAGCACTTGGATGTCCGTAAGTCTTGTTTACAAGATGTGAATCGACATTGTAGTTAATACCACAGATCCCGTGTCCATCTTTTTTGAGGGTGCAGTAATGTTTACATAAGAGGCAGACGATATGCTCATCATCTTTATATTGGGAGTATTGCATCAAATTTCTCCTGCATTGCATCAACGGTATAGGTGTAGATGGCCGGATGTTCTTTGTAGATAGAGGGATTGGCTCCTGCTTTGTAGCTTAGATGTTCTAAAAACTGAACAGGTTGGGGCAATTGCTCCCAAACCTGTGGTAAAAAAGTCCCTCGATAAACTCCGTCGTTTAGGATCAGTCCATCTATATGTGGTCTTATTTTTGTTAGAAGATCATCAAAATTATTATATTCTAAAATTTTTGGAGTGGACAGAACTGATACTTCAAGATCAAGATGAGAGAGTTCGTTTACATGTAAAGGTGAAAATCTTGGATCGTGAAAAGCTGCGGATAAGGCATTGCCGATGATATCATCAATTAAGGGCCTATGAGCGATGATGGAGCCTATGCATCCACGAAGCGCTTTATCGTAATTTAACGTTACAAACGTCGCACCTTCTTGCGCAAGATAGGGATATTTTTGTATAAGAGTTTCTTTATCAATCTGATATCTCGGATCCAAGCTGTGAAGAATCGCTGTTTTAGCAATGCGGAGTAAAATCGAATCAAGCATAATCTATCCTTCATTAAAAAAGTTTAGAACAATTGTATGCTTATTGTTATTTACAAGAGTTTAATCATAAGGTGTAGCAGGTAGAAATTTTTATAGAGTTTATTGAGTAGTAGATTTAACCTGTTAGGACTTAAAACATCCGTTTTGAATCTTAGAGGAGGAGAGGGAAAAGTTAAAAATACTACTCAAAAAACCCTATCACTTTTCTCCCGCATTTTGGAGATGCAGGTAGCTTAGGGGGTTGTAGGGACAAATGTCCCTGTCACATTACGGGCTTTGCTCGTTATGTGTTAAATATCAGTTAGATAGCTTCGTCATCTGTTTCACCTGTACGGATACGGATGATCTTGTCGATATCACTGATAAATATCTTGCCATCGCCGATCTTACCGGTTCTAGCTGCATTGATGATAGCGTTGCTAACAGCGTCAACTTGATCATCTGCTACAACCATCTCCATTTTTACTTTTGGTAGAAAATCTACCACATACTCAGCACCGCGATATAACTCGCTGTGCCCTTTTTGACGACCGTAACCTTTTACTTCGCTAACCGTCATACCTGTGATGCCTATCTCAGCCAAGGCATCTTTTACATCTTCAAGTTTAAATGGTTTGATAACCGCTTCTAATTTTTTCATCTGTAATCCTTATATTATAGGTTTAAGCCACGTTCACCGTGTACTGCTTCATCAAGACCGACTGCTTCTGTTTCTTCATCAACACGTCCGCCACCTGTTAATGCCGCAGCTATGAAGTATACTACCACTGTTCCTACAAGTGTAAAGAGTGCAACTACTGCTGCAGATTCAAGTTGTACACCGATCTGTCCAAGTCTATCACCTGTAGCTTTAAGTGGACCATCCCATAGAAGGTCTTTATCATTAAGTGCAAAGATACCTGTTGCAACAGCGCCCCATAGACCGCCAAGGAAGTGGATACCAAAAGCATCTAAGCTATCGTCATATTTGAAGATCTTTTTAAGTGTTGCCACACCAAAGAATCCAACTACTGAACCACCGATACCAATCATCATAGCACCGCTAACATCTACAAATCCAGCTGCTGGAGTAATCGCAACAAGACCTGCAACAACACCTGAAGCCGCACCTAAAAGAGTAGGTTTTTTGAACACTGTCCATTCTATCACTAACCAAGTAACAGCAGCTACCGCAGTTGCAACAGTTGTTGTAAGAGCCGCTAAACCAGCGATTGTACTTGCACCAAATGCAGATCCTGCATTAAATCCATACCATCCAAACCATAGTAATGCTGCACCTAGTGCTGTAAGCATAACACTCATTGGTTTCATTGCGATCATTGGGTAACCAGTTCTTTTACCGATAAGAATAGCAAGTACTAAACCAGCAAGACCACCGTTCATGTGAACAACTGTTCCACCTGCAAAATCAAGTGCACCCAGTTTCATTAAATATCCGCCACCCCAAACCATGTGAGCAATCGGTCCATAAACAACAACTGTCCAAATAGCTGCAAAGATAACCCAAGTAGAGAACTTCATACGTTCTATCACAGAACCACTTGCGATTGCTACTGTAATAGCGGCAAATGTTCCTTGGAAGAACACAAATATATATTGAGGAAAATTACCTTGTGCTGCTGGTGTTAAATCAGACCATTTGATTCCATCAAGCATCACATTAGCAAAACCACCTATAAAGCTGTTCATAGCTCCTGTCGCTGTTCCAAATGCAAGTGAGTAACCTGCGATTATCCAAACAATGAATGCAACTGAAAAACCTATAAATACCATTGCGTAAGTATTAAGAATGTTTTTTGAGCGAGTCATACCGCCGTAAAATAGAGCCAGACCAGCTGGTGTCATGAGAAGTACCAAAGCACTCGCCATAATCATCCACGCTGTGTTTCCTGTATCAATCTTTGGAGCGTCAGCTCCAAAAGCTAGAGCAGGTAGTAGCAATGAAATTGCCAAAAGCCATTTTTTCATCTAAATTTCCTTTTTACTCAACGAATGAGCGAATTAATTTTGTGAGAAAAGTATATCACTTGACTGCACTATAGAAATCAGTTTAATGATTAAAATTTAATCAGTTGAAAAAAGACTGCTAATTTCTTATTATGTAGGAATACTTAGTGATATTGAAGTGACATCCTTGTAAAAATGCGACTATGAAACTAAAACAATTACAACTAAAAACAGATTATTTAAACTTCGATGAGGAGTTTTTTCATAAAGTCGCACCAACTCCGCTCAAAAAACCATTCTTTATATCGGCGAATGAGGCGCTGGCAGAGTGCTTACATGTAAGCAAAGAGGAACTGCAAAGTGAAGAGTTTATTGACCTAATAAATGGAACACTAAAGTTAGAAGGAAGTGAGCCCTTTGCGATGTGTTACGCAGGGCATCAGTTTGGATATTATGTGCCACGACTTGGAGACGGCAGAGCGATCAATCTTGGAGAGCTTGATGGTTGGCATTTACAACTCAAAGGTTCAGGACTTACGCGCTACTCAAGACAGGGTGATGGACGCGCAGTTCTTCGCTCTTCTATCCGAGAATATTTGATGAGCGAGGCGATGCATGCTTTGGGAGTACCTACAAGCAGAGCACTCGGTCTTATCGGAAGTGATGAGAATGTGGCGCGAGAGAGATGGGAAAAGGGGGCAATCGTTTTACGGGTCTCTTCAAGTTGGGTACGTTTTGGAAGTTTTGAATATTTTTACTATAAAAAGAAGTATGACAAACTAGAAGAGCTGGCTGAATATGTCTTAAAACAGAGCTATAGCGAATTTGCGGGGCGTGAAAACTGCTATCTTTTGATGTATAAAGAGATCGTAAAACGTACTGCGGAATTGATGGCTCACTGGCAGAGTGTCGGTTTTTCGCATGGTGTTATGAATACGGACAATATGTCTATCGCCGGACTTACTATTGATTACGGTCCTTACTCATTTTTAGATGACTATGATTTTGATTTTATCTGTAATCATACGGACGCAGAGGGTCGTTACAGTTTTGGAAATCAGCCAAATATTGGGTATTGGAATCTGATGATGCTTTTAACTGCACTCTCTCCTTTGATAAATAGTGACAAAGGCAAAGAAGTTTTGGAAACTTATAGTACATTTTTTGTACAAAAATATCATGCGCTGATGTGTGCAAAACTTGGATTGGATTCGAGCAAAGAGTATTCAAAACTGATACAGTGGCTTTTAAATATTATGCAAAATGATGCAGTTGATTACACACTTTTTTATAGAACACTTGGAGAATATGAAACAAGAGATGAGATAACACAACTTTTCATATCAAGAACTCGTATAAATGAGTGGCTTGATGTATACGAAAAAGAGCTCCCATCTAAAGAAACAATGCAAAAGGCCAACCCAAGATATGTGCTCAAAAACTATATGCTTCAAGAAGCGATAGAAAAAGCGCAAGACGGAGATTTTTCTTTAGTTAATGAACTATTACATGTAGCGCAAAATCCTTTTGATGAGCATCCAGAGTTGACACGATATACAAAGGCGACTCCGCATCAATTTAAGGCCTTGAAACTAAGTTGTTCCTCGTAAATATTTCACTCTGCCTAGTTTTGCAATATTAAGCGTAGTTACGCTAAAATGGGCGAAAATTATTTCTAGGCATTATTGATGAACGATTTATTAGATAACAGTCAAATCAAAAACATAAATATAGAAGACACATTACAGAGCAGCTATCTTGACTACTCGATGAGTGTTATTATTGGACGTGCACTTCCTGATGTTCGCGATGGTCTTAAACCTGTTCATAGACGTATTCTTTATGCGATGGATAAACTTAACCTCTCCGCTGGTGCAAAGTATAAAAAATCTGCGCGTATCGTTGGTGATGTTATTGGTCAGTACCACCCACACGGTGATACAGCGGTTTATGATGCCCTTGTTCGTATGGCTCAGCCTTTTTCTATGAGTATGCCGCTTGTTGATGGACAAGGAAACTTCGGTTCAATCGATGGTGACAACGCCGCAGCAATGCGTTATACGGAAGCTCGTATGACAAAATATGCCGGAGAATTACTTAAAGATTTAGAGAAAAATACGGTCAATATGATCGATAACTACGATGGAACGACTCAAGAGCCTGACGTTCTTCCAACACGTGTTCCAAACCTTCTTATCAACGGTTCAAGCGGGATCGCAGTTGGTATGGCTACTAATATTCCTCCACACAATCCAAGAGAGATCATTGGCGGTCTTAAACTCTTGCTAGAAAATCCTGATTGTGAATTGTATGAATTGATGGAATACATCAAAGCACCAGATTTTCCAACAGGTGGAACGATCTTTGGAAAAAAAGGGATTATGGATGCGTATGAGACTGGACGCGGCCGTATCAAAGTTCGTGCTAAAACTCACATAGAGAAAAAAGCAAACAAAGACGTTATCGTGATTGATGAACTTCCTTACCAAGTTAATAAAGCGCGTCTTATCGAGACTATCGCAAATCTTGTAAAAGACAAAATGCTTGATGGTATTTCAGAGATTCGTGATGAATCTGACCGTGATGGTATCCGCGTTGTAATTGAGCTCAAACGTGATGCTATGAGCGAAATCGTCCTTAACAACCTTTATAAATCTACAAATATGCAAACGACATTTGGTATTATCATGCTCTCTATTTTGAACCAAGAACCTCGTATTTTCGGAATCAAAGAGATATTGAAACATTTTATCAATCACCGTAAAACAGTTATCATCCGTAGAACTATTTTCGACCTAGAAAAAGCAAAAGCACGTGCGCATATCTTAGAAGGGCTTATAAAAGCTATCAATATCATTGACGATGTTATCCGCGTTATTCGTGCTTCTAAGAGTGAAGAGGAAGCAAGAGATAACTTGGTGAGCGAATTTGATTTTTCTGAGATTCAAGCTTCAAGTATCGTGGCTATGAGACTCGGACGTTTAACAGGTCTTGAGATTGAAAAAATCGAGAATGAACTTCGTGAACTAACCATTCTGATTGAATACCTAGAGTCTATTCTAAAAAGTGAGGCAGTGCTTCATGGTATCATCAAAGATGAGCTTGATGAGGTTTATGAACTCTATTCTATAGAGCGTCGTACAGAGATCGAAGATGATTATGATGATATTGATATCGAAGATTTAATTCCTAACGAGCCGATGGTTGTTACGATCACTCACCGTGGATATATAAAACGTGTTCCTCTAGCGCAGTATGAGAAACAGCGTCGTGGCGGAAAAGGTAAAACAGCTGTTACGATTTATGAAGATGACTTTATAGAAAAATTCTTTACATGTAACACGCATGATACTTTACTGTTCATAACAGACCGTGGTCAACTTCACTGGTTGAAAGTGTATAAGATCCCTGAGGGAAGTCGTACGGCAAAAGGTAAAGCGGTTGTTAACCTGTTGAACCTTGTTGCTGATGAAAACATCCGTTCTATCCTTCCAACAACAGATTTTAGTGAAGATAAATCTCTTACATTCTTTACAGAAAAAGGTATCGTAAAACGTACTAATCTATCTGAGTTTTCAAATATCAGAAGTAATGGTGTTAGAGCTATCGTCCTTGATGATGACGATGCTTTAATCGTTGCTAAGATAGCAACAAAAGAGACAAAATATCTCTTTATTGTAACGCAAAAAGCACAGTGTATCAAGTTTGATATAGAAAAAACTCGTGAACAAGGTCGTTCAACTCGCGGTGTTAGAGGTATCAAATTTAAAATAGAGAGTGATAAAGTTGTCGATGCAAATGTGATTGATAACGATGAGCAAGAGATCTTAATGGTCAGTGAAAAAGGTATCGGTAAACGAACTGATGCTGGAGAATACCGCTTAACTAACCGTGGTGGTTCTGGTGTAATTGCAATGAAACTCAACCAAAAAACAGGTATCAATGTAGTTGGATGTCTTATGGTTGATGAGAACATGGATATGATGGCGCTTACTGTAGGTGGTAAAATGATTCGTGTTGATATGCAGACGATCTCAAAATCTTCAAGAAATACAAGTGGTGTTTATATCATCAAAGGTGATGATGTAGCAAGTATTTCACGCTGTCCAAAAGAGGAAGAGGATGAAGAGTTTGAAGGCGAAGAGAGTGGAACTTTAGAATTGGAATAGTTTATGCTTAAACTGTTTCAACTAACTTGCTTTTAAGGATAAATGTAATGAAATATTCTCTCGTTTTAGCGGCACTACTGATGTCAGTTTCAGTGTACGCAAATGATGTACACTGTACAAAAGGAGTAGATGCTAATCGCACTACTACATGTATGAAAGCTCCTGTTGATCCTAATGATGTGATAAGAGATAATGTACTTGTAAATGAAGTTTCTCCAACGCATGAAATCCGTATCAGCGTTGTTGGTGAAGGTGTTTCTCCACTCAATACATCATCACCAGCACAAGCATATGCACTAGCAAAACGTGCAGCTATTGCTGATGGATACCGCCAGATTGCTGAAAAAGTAAAAGGTGTAAGAGTAGAGGGACAAGACACAATCAATAATATGATGATGCAACGTTCGACTGTACGTACATCTGTAGATGCTACGATCCGTAATGCAAATGTGGTTGAAACAAGCTTTAAAGAGGGTCTGTGCGAAGTAGAGATGGAAATAGTACTTTCTTACGCTCAATTTGCGCGTTAATATTCTGCTTTAGCTATCTTAGCGGTGACGAGTATATTATCTCTTATCGCTACGCTGTCGAAGATGCGACACTCTTAAATGACAGTTTGGATATATCCAAAACGATGACTCCTTGTAGGGGGCATCATGTGGGTTCTCCTCTTTATCTTCCTTTATCAAATGATACCAAAGATCTCAAAAAAATAATTTTATCTCATGATGACGAATTCTTTACATATATCAACACACTCAGTTTACATGTAAGAAATTTTGATTCACTTTCCAATGGTATGAGTAGTTCACTCACCACCGTCACCCTCAAGCCCACCTGCTTTACAGTCGAGTTTAATGATAATTTAGTTAAAATAGCCCCTTTTAAAGAGTAGTTTCAAACATTGAAAAAGTGAGGTTTATGATGAAAATTGCCATCGTTGAAGATGATATCAATATGCGTAAATCTTTAGAGATAGCAATGGATGAGTATAAAGAGTTTGAGATAAAAACTTTTAAAAATCCAAAAGATGCTCTTAGGGCACTTGATGAGAGTTTTGAGCTTATTATTACAGATATTAATATGCCAGGAATGGATGGAATTGAGTTTGTAAAAGCTTTAAATGGCAAATATGAAGTGATCATTATGACCGGTAATGCAACACTGCAAAGAGCTATAGAATCTATTCAGCTTGGGGTCAAGGATTTTTTACTTAAACCCTTTGAAATAGATACTTTGATCAAAGCTATTAAGCGTGCCGATGAAGTTTCAAAAGTGGTAAAAAAAACGGGAATCATTGGAAAATCAATTGCACCAAGCGCTTTTTTAGCAAAATCTGAAGCTCTTACTCGGGTATTATCTATTACGGACAAAGCGGCAAAAACAGATGCGACGATACTTCTTTTGGGCGAAAGTGGTGTTGGCAAAGAGGTATTTGCAAAATATATCCATGGCAACTCTTTAAGAGCTAAAAAAGAGTTCGTCGCTATCAATATGGCGGCAATCCCAGATAACTTAATTGAGAGTGAACTTTTTGGATATGAGAAGGGTGCTTTTACAGATGCGACTGAAGCAAAGGCCGGACATTTTGAAAATGCTAACGGCGGAACACTATTTTTAGATGAAATCGCTGAGATGCCTTATGGTGTTCAAGCAAAGATTCTTCGCGCTTTGCAAGAAAAAGAGGTCAGACGCCTTGGTTCTTCCAAATCTATTAAGATAGATATTCGTATAATATCGGCGACAAATGCCAACTTAAATGATAAGATAAAAAATGGTGAGTTTAGAGAAGATCTTTACTACCGTCTAAATACGATCCCTTTAAATATTCCGCCTTTGAGAGAGCGAAGAGAAGAGGTGTTGCCAATAGCACACAATATTCTTGTTCAAAGCTGTCAGGAATATGGATTTGCCCAAAAAGCATTTTCAAAAGACGCGCAGCAACAACTTTTTGACTATGGCTGGCCGGGAAATATTAGAGAGCTTATCTCTGTTGTACAAAGAGCGGTTATACTAAGCGATGGCGATGAAATAACCCCTGAATCTCTTTTTTTAGAGAGTCGTGGATTACGATAAATTAAATTATTTTGGAGAGAAAAATATGAGTAAATATAATGTTGCAGTTGTAGGCGCAAATGGTGCTGTTGGAGAAGAAATTTTAAGAGTTTTAGAAGAGATCGATTTTCCTTTGGCAAAGCTCGTTCCTTTGGCAAGTGCAAGAAGCCTTGGCAAAAGTGTTGAATTTAACGGCAAAGATCTTGCGATCAAAGAGCTTACTGAAACTATTTTTGAAGAAGAAAATATTCAGATAGCACTTTTTAGTGCCGGCGGAAATGTTTCTGCAAAATTTGCTCCTTTTGCTGTAAAAGCTGGCGCAGTTGTTGTGGATAACACAAGTCACTTTAGAATGGACAAAGATGTTCCTCTTGTTGTTCCTGAAGTAAACCCTGAAGATATCGCGCTTTGGGAAAAAACAGGGGTTATCGCAAATCCTAACTGTTCAACAATTCAAATGGTTCAAGCATTGAAGCCTTTAGATGATGCTTATGGACTCAAACGCGTTGATGTTGCAACATATCAAGCAACTTCAGGCGCAGGTAAATCCGCGATGGAAGAGTTAGTCAACCAGATGCAATCATTTTTTGCATTCAAACTTGATGAAGCGGAGCATACAAAGTTTCCTCACCAGATAGCTCTCAATGTCATTCCTCAGATCGATTCATTTACTGAGAATGGATACACAAAAGAGGAACTCAAAATGGTCAATGAAACAACAAAGATCATGCACAAAAATATTGCTTTAAGTGCGACTTGTGTTCGTGTGCCGACTCTTCGTGGACATGCAGAATCACTTACTTTGACATTTGAAAATAAAGTTCAAGCAGACGCAGCAAGAGAGATTCTTGCAAAAGCTCCAAATATTATTGTTTTAGATACTCCGAGTGAGAGTGTTTATCCGATGCCGATTTTGAGTATGGATCAAAATGAAACTTTTGTCGGACGTATTAGAAACGATCTTTTTGATGAAAATATGCTTCACATGTTTATAGTAGCGGACAATTTAAGAGTAGGTGCGGCTACAAATGCAGTGCGCATAGCCCAAAAATGGGTAGAGATGCAAGAGGCGAAATAATGTTAGAAAGAATATTTGAAAGCGGTTTATGGAGTACGAGATTTATCATCCTTCTTGCCGTTATTTTTGGTCTTGTCGGGGCTGGAGTTCTTTTCGCGGTAGCGAGTTTTGATGTTTATGATACGGCAGAAAAAGTTTTTTGGACTTACTATAACCATGAGCATGTAGAAAGCTTTCATGAAGATGTTGTCGGTGGTATTATTGGCGCTGTGGATCTTTATCTTATCGGCGTTGTGATGCTTTTGTTTTCGTTTGGTTTGTATGAGCTCTTTATCTCTGATATTGATGTTGCAAAAGAGGATGATGGAGACAACAAGATACTTGCTATCCACTCACTTGATCAGCTGAAAGATAAGATTTCTAAAGTTATTGTAATGGTTTTGGTTGTTACCTTTTTTCAAAGAGTTGGACATACTGAGTATCATGGAGCATTAGAGATGTTATATCTTGCACTTTCAGTTACGGCGATAAGTGTAGGCTTATACTTTCTAAGTAAAGTCGGACATCACGATTAAAAATTGATCTAATAAAATTAAGGACATATTTATGAATAAAATATTTGTAGACGCGTGTTTTGGAAAAGAGACACCTTACACTCCTGTATGGATGATGAGACAAGCTGGTCGTTATTTGCCAGAATATATGGAAGTCCGCGCGCAAGCAGGTGACTTTTTAAACCTTTGTCATGATCCGAAAAAAGCGTGTGAAGTATCTCTTCAGCCTGTGGATATTGTCGGTGTAGATGCTGCGATACTTTTTAGTGATATCTTAGTTATTCCAGATGAGATGGGAATGGATCTTTCTTTTGTAAAAGGTGAGGGCCCGAAATTTTCTGATCCCGTGAGAGATGAAGCAGATTTAGACAGACTCATCGGCGGAGAAGCAGCTGCTTCAAAACTAACTTATGTATATGATACAATCAAGCTTATCAAAGAGCAGTTGGCTGAAGATAAAGCGCTTATCGGTTTTACGGGTGCGCCTTGGACGTTAGCGACTTATATGATAGAAGGAGAGGGAACAAAAACGTACAATATCTGTAAAAAGATGATGTACTCAAACCCTGAATTACTTCATAAAATCCTTGCAAAAGTGACTGAAGTTGTGAAGCTTTATATGGAAAAACAGATTCAAGCGGGGATCGATGTTGTTCAGATATTTGACTCTTGGGCAGCAGCTATTGAGCCTTCAAAATATGATGAATTTTCTTGGAAATATATGGTCGAGATCGCTGATTATCTCAAAAGAAAATATCCACATATTCCAATCATCATGTTCCCAAAAGGTGTTCCTGCATTTTTAGATAAAGTGTATGGAAACTTTGATGTTTTTGGTGTGGACTGGTCAACGCCGATGGCATTTGCAAAAGATAAGCTAGGTGATAAATATGTCCTTCAAGGAAATATGGAACCATGTCGTCTTTACTCAAAAGAATCAACGACTGAGTGTGTAGAAGCACTTCAAGAGATCATGGGCGGAAAACGTCATATCTTTAACTTGGGCCATGGAATTTTACCTGATGTCCCTGTTGAAAATGCGAAACACTTTATTAATGAATGTCATAGAGTAAGTGGAAAATAAAACCATCTTTGGGCCGATCCATTCGAGACGGTTTGGAAACTCCCTTGGCATCGATCTCTCAAGCGCGATAAAGCAGTGTAATTTTGACTGTCTTTATTGTGAGCTCTCCCCCTCAGCAACAGTTGATCATCAAGTAATCGTAACCGATGTGCAGACTATTATCAACGATCTGAAATTTGCACTTAGAGAACACAAAAATATCGATGTCATTACTCTTACTGCAAATGGAGAACCGACACTTTATCCCTATCTTGATGAATTTATCGATGAAATTCAAAAGATAAAAGAAGATAAAGAGATTCTTATCCTTACAAATAGTGCAACACTGATAGATGAAAAAGTTTTCCATACACTTTTAAAACTTGATCAAGTAAAACTTTCTTTGGACGCAGTAACGCTAGAAGTTTTCAAAAAGATAGATAGGCCACATATTGGTATCGATATAGAGATGCTTACATGTAAGGTATTGGAGTTCTCACAAAAATTTACTGGCAAGCTGTATATCGAAGTGCTTTTTGTTTATGGATTGAATGATACCGTAGACGAGGTCAAAGCGATCAATGAAGTCTTAAAAAAACTTTCGCATGTAGAACGCATCGATATAGGCACCATAGATCGTCCACCAGCCTATCCTGTGCAAGGAATATGTTATGGTGAACTCTTTGAGCTTTCAAAGCTTTTTGATCCCTCCTTGCCTATCCATATCGCTTCACGTACACATGCGGAGAGTTGTCAAAGCCCTTATAGTGATGAAGAGATCTTAAATACGCTTGATAAACGTCCTTTGACTTATGAAGATATAGAACTTCTCTTTGATAAAGAGAGTCAAAAAAGATTAAAAAACCTGCTTGAGAATGAAAATATAGTTATTAATAAGGTCGGAAATCTTGAGTTTTTAATTTTATCGAAGAATGTAGAAAGAAAACGTCGCAAATCTTGACAATTAAGTTTGTTTTTCCTATAATTGCGGCTCATAAATATTCCGAATTAGCTCAGCGGTAGAGTAGGTGACTGTTAATCACTTGGCCACTGGTTCGAATCCAGTATTCGGAGCCACTTTTTTATTTATGGCCAATTAGCTCAGTCGGTAGAGCAAGTGACTGAAAATCACTGTGTCCTTGGTTCGATTCCGAGATTGGCCACCACCTTCAACTTTTAAAACCCATTTTAACACATGGCCAATTAGCTCAGTCGGTAGAGCAAGTGACTGAAAATCACTGTGTCCTTGGTTCGATTCCGAGATTGGCCACCACCTAAACTCTTCTCATTTTAACTTTGCAAATTCTAAATATAAGCGAAATTTTCACTTAAAATTAACTAGCTGACCTCTCTATTCAATCCATAATTTTTTTTTACTCTCTAGTGTTGCACTTTAAACTTGAATTGGCGTCTTAAGAGTCTTTCAAGAGGAACTATTTGATACTGTTAAGAGGATGGACGTTGATTACATGCAAGGGTATTATATTGGACTACCTGCTTCACAGCTCGTTTAAAAGGTCAGTGAAAAAATCTCACTCTATATCCGTTTAGTGGATATAGACGGAGACATTTGTGTTTTTCATGCGTAGTTTGAGCCACTCTTCGATTTGATTGCGTTCTTTTTTACTCAAGCGTTTACGAGTTTCACCATTGAGGATAAGTTTCGTTTCACTTTTGTTGTTATCTTTTGCTTCTAAATCATAGCCTTGAGATAAGAAAACATTTTTAATATTTGGAAACAGAGTTTCGAGTTCTTGTGGAACTTCTTTAAAGTTTTCACGGCTTGTAGAAAGCTTCTGAATTTGTGTTTTGAGTGTTAAGATTTGCTTATCTTTATTGTCAATTACGACTTGAGAATTTTTATAGAGCTCTGTCACGATATCTGCTTTAAGAGTTGAAACATTGAGTGTTTCTCTCTCACCATTTTGGTAGACTTTTAAAATAGTATTTTTAAGACCAGCATCATTAAGATGAGCACTAATGTTGTTAAGTTCATTTTTTGGAATATGATCTCCGATAAGAAATACTTTAAGCACACGCATTTTTGTATCGATTTTTACTTGAGCAACATTGGTATTTTTAAAGTTCATTTGTGCATTGATAAAAGATGTTGCTTGTGCTTTAAAAACTTCTTCACCGACAAGTTGATATGCCAAATAAGAACTTGGTAAGATCGTAGCAATAACGATGATCATGATATAGCGTTGAGCTCGTTTGGCAATATCCGGATCTACATATTTTTTCTTTGTGACACTAAATGCGCGTACGACTAAAAAAGCTGAAAGCGCGATAAAGACAAAGTTAATCGTATAAAGATAAAAAGCTCCAAAAAAGTAGCTCCAATGACCTGTAGCAAGTCCAAATCCAGCAGTACAAAGAGGTGGCATCAAAGCAGTTGCGATAGCAACCCCAGGGATAACATTACTTATCTCTTTTCTAGTTGCACCGACGATGCCAGCGAGTCCACCAAAAAAGCCTATAAGTACGTCCCATGCTGTCGGTGTCGTTCGCGCTAAGAGTTCAGACTGCGCGGTATCAAGAGGCGAGATTAAAAAATAAAGAGTAGAGGTTAAAAGGGCGATGAGTGTAGTAATAGCAAGGTTTTTGAAAGCAGTACGAATCAAAACAAAATCGTTAATCCCAGCTCCATAGCCGATTCCCATAATCGGTCCCATCAGTGGAGAGATCAACATGGCACCAATGATAACGGCAGTGGAGTTGACATTAAGTCCCACAGACGCCACAAAAATGGCAAACATCAAAATCCAGAGATTGCTCCCGTGCATACCAATATTGCCACGAATACGGTCATCTATGACACTGTCTTCGGCTTTGTCTTCAGTGAGGCTAAGTCTTGCATGTAGAATCTCTCTGGCATTAAGCCAAAAACGATGTTCTTGTATATTACTCACAGATTAACCTTTGATTACTTTAGCTTTTAAGAGTCGTTCATTTGAGATAGAGATCTCTTGTCCCTCATCTGTACCGATAATTGTTTTTACACTTCCTATATATAAAACTGTTCCAATGACACCATCCACTTCTACTCTGTCTTCTGGTTCGTACATATCACGAACATACGCTCCTGCGATGAACTGTGCAGAAACGCCTCTTGTTCCAAGTCCAAGAGAAAGCGCCAAAGATGCAGCGATGGCAACAAGAAAGATTTCTGCAGCAATATTTAAAAGCTCCGTATCGATGCCAAGCTGTCCAATAGCAAGAGAGATAGAGATAATTGCGATAACACCATAAGCTGTTTTTCCAAGAGGGGCAGCATAATCAATATTCATCCCTTTTGCACCATTGATGATCACATTTTTTGCAATATTGGCAATGTAAAAACCAAAAAGGAGTACAAGAAGTGAAGCAAATACATTTGGTAGATAGAGTAAGATCACTTTTAACGAGTCTGCCATAACATTGAGATGAAGCATTTCCGCTGCTGACATAACAAAGGTTATCATTAAAATATAAAACGAAAGCTTAGAGAAGAACACTGCAAAGCTAAGTTTTTCTGTAATATTGAAAAACTTGAGGAATCCACTCTGTGCGACGATCTGTTCAAGACGTGTTTTTTCAATAAAACGCAGTACAAGATATGCAACAGTTTTTGCTATAAAATAGCCTATGATCAAGGTCACGAGTGCGGCTGCAATGTTTGGTAGCTCTGAAGTGAGTTTGTTACTTAGTATCGTCAGAGGATCCATAAGTGCGATCGAAAAAGCTTGAGTGAGTTCATCCATGAGTAATCCTTTTTATTATGGCATGAGTCTGCCATTATCTTTTTTGATAGTATACATATTTATTTGAGTATGTGCAGTAATTATAGCCAATTTAATGTTATCAAAGCGTATCCTGCTTATGCTAGAATAGTTAAGATTTACCTATTTTGGAGGATGTGATGTTAGATAGAGAGTTGATGCAATCAGTGTATGATGAGTTACAAAAACTGCGTATAAGTTTGCTTGAGGTTCGTAATGAAACAGATACGAATGAGCCGCGCCATAAGAGTCTTTTAAATTTAAATCAATATCTTAAACTCAGAAGTGATGACTATACGAAACTGCAGGAAAAACTTTCTTTACTTTCTCTCTCTTCGCTTGGACGCTCCTATTCGCATGTGGCGGCGAGCATCGACACTTTGCATGATCAGTTGTGCTGTTCTTTGGGCTATGAAGAGATTTCAAGGGAGTTGATGGAAGAGTTTCATCATCTTTTTATTCAAGATGCTATTAACATTGCATCAGACAATGCAAAGGCACTTTTTGGAGGAAAATCAAGTTCGAAAATGAGTCGTCAAAAAACCTCTTTGATGATAACGCTTCCATCAAATGCGGCAGATGATGAGGGCAAATTGATCCGAAAACTTGCAACTTCTCATGTAGATATATTTCGTATCAATACCGCTCATGATACGCCCCAAATCTGGAAAGAGATGGCAGATATCATAACATCTGAAAATGAACATAAAGAAAAGCACGAAAAGATGAAGATCTTTGTCGATCTCGCAGGTCCAAAGATTCGCACAGGAAAGATCAGAAAGGTAGATCTTCCTCTTGAAGTAGGCAGTAATAAAACTTCAAAAGAGATCTGGCTTTGCTACAAAGATGAAGAAAGCAGAGGGGAGATGATAGACCCAAAAACTTTGCAAAAATTTCCTGCACAAATCGTGGTGGATAAACATTTTTTCAAATCATTGCAAGAGGGTTCTTTAATCCAGGCATATGATATGAATAAAAAGACGGCAATAATCCGTGTGATCGATACTCATAAACATATTGCAAAATGTATGATAGAAAAAAAACTTTTTTTAGATACAAAAAGTCTCTTAATTCATAAGAAAAAAGAGAGCTGTATTAAAAATCTTCAAACACAGAGTGAACCGATCCGCGTTTTTCTTAATGATCTTGTGAGGATCACGCAAAAAGATCTTTTTGGAAGAGCAGGCAAAAAAGATGAAAATGGCAAGAGCATTGAAGCTGCGTTGATAGCTTGTGGAAGTGATGGAATACTTGAATATGTCAAGTTAGGCGACAAAGTCTTTATCGATGATGGAAAATTGGGTTTAGAAGTTGTAGAGATGGGTGAGAATGAGATTACATGTAAGGTTATCTTAGCCAGAGAAAATGGCGTACTCATCAAAGAAGAAAAAGGGATCAACTTTCCAAGCAGTTACATAAAAACATCCGCTCTTACTGAGCTTGATAAAGACAATTTACTTGAAGTGATCGGCTTTGCAGATAGTCTGAGTATCTCATTTTGTCAAAGCGCACAAGATATTAAAGAGCTTCAAGATCTGCTAAAAATTCACAACAGAGAAGATATAGGAATCATCGCGAAGATAGAGACGAAACAGGCAGTGGCAAATATGCCAAGTATCTTAAAGCAACTTTTAAAATCCAAAAACAGCGGCGTGATGATAGCACGTGGCGATTTGGCTCTAGAAGTGGGATTTGAAAATCTTCCACATATCCAAGAAGCACTTTTAGATATCTGTGATGCGGCGCATGTACCAGTTATCTGGGCGACACAGGTGTTAGAAAGTAAGATGAAAAACAATCTGCCAAGCCGCGCTGAGGTCACGGATGCTGCGATGTCGAGCCGTGCGGAGTGTGTGATGCTTAATAAAGGTGCATTTACTTTTGATACCATCGATGTTTTGACATCCATCCTTCATGATATGCATTCGATCTTTAAAAAGAATAAACAGCTGTTAAAAAAAGAGACGATGTGGAATAGTTAAAAGTATCATATCTTAAGGGAAAAATAAAGTTTGATATTATGTTGTTTTTTTATACAACTAATATAAAAAATTGTTATACTTAATTAAGGTTTCTGAAATTAAGTTGGTTGGGGGAAGCAGATGAAAAAATTAAATGATGATGTTAATTATAAAAAACTACTGCGTGCTCCTTACCAACTTATATCAATCATGGTTTTGGTAGCTCTTATAGTGACCAATGCTTCTATTTACGGTTTATACAAGATAGGGCTTGAGCAGCAAAAAAAACGTTTAACTGAGATTGTTAATAGTCAAGCCGTGATGATCGATATGATGATCGATTATCAGATTCAAATGGATCATATCCACTCTCCTGCAGATGCAATATCACAAGCCAAAATAGAGATTTTAGAGAAGCTTACATATGCACATAAAAAGTTTGTAGGTTTTGGAGAGACCGGTGAATATACTTTAGGAACGCTTGATAACAACAAAATAGCATTTTTACTGAGTCATCGTCATAATGAAACGGGTAAAGTAAATTTTGTACCGATTGATTCTCAATTGGCTGCGCCGATGCGTATGGCACTAAAAGGTAAAACGGGGACGATCATCGGGCTAGATTATCGCGGTACGGAAGTCCTTGCAGCGTATACACCGATCGAGCATTTTAAATGGGGAATCGTCGCAAAAATAGATTTAGCAGAGATTCAGGCTCCATATAAGCAAGCGGCAATAGTTGGATTTTTTATTAGTATTATAGTTATGACTGTAGGTGGTTTTGTCGTTATATTTTTTACTCATCCTCTTCTTAATGCGCTTGAAAAAAGTAGATTATACAATCGTAAACTGTTTAATAAATCGTCTATTGGTCTTATGTTGACAGATATGGACGGCAATATATTGGATGTTAATCCTGCGTGTGTACACTTGATCGGGTATGAACTTGATGAAATTTTAAAAATGTCATATTGGGATATTACACCCTTGAAATACGCAAGTCAAGAACAACAACAGTTAATGTCACTTGCGCAGGAAAATCGTTATGGACCATATGAAAAAGAGTATATACATAAAGATGGACATATAGTCAATGTTAGACTCTCTGGGTGTTTATTGAAATACGATGGAAAAAAATATATCTGGTCAAGCATAGAAGATATTACTGAAAAAAAACGTTTTGAAATGGCACTGCAAGAAGCATCTCTTGTCTTTGAACATACGCATGAAGGCATCGTGATAGCAGATGCAAAAAATAATATCATAAGAGTGAACGGTACATTTACAAAAGTCACGGGTTTTACTTCTCAAGAGGTTCTTGGAAAAAATCCCCGTTTTTTACAATCAGGTATTCATGATGAAAATTTTTATAAAAAGATGTGGAATATTATTGATACCAAGGGTACATGGTATGGAGAAATTACAAACAAACGTAAAAATGGCGAGTATTTCACAACATTACAAAGTATAACCGCTGTAAAAAATGATGAGGGGTTGGTTAGCGGCTATGTGTCTGTGTTCTCAGATATCAGTGATCGCAAGAAGTATGAACTTCAATTGGCTCATCTTGCAACTCACGATCCCTTGACATCACTTGCAAACAGAATGAGCTTTAATAACAATTTAGATAAAGCTCTCCAAATAGCAAAAAGATATCATAATAGAGTCGGTGTGTTATTTATAGATTTGAATCATTTTAAAGAGGTTAATGATAGGTTAGGGCATGAGATAGGAGATCACCTCTTAATTGAAGTCGCAAAGCGTTTGACTTCATGTATAAGAGAGGAAGATACCGTTTCGAGGCTTGGTGGTGATGAATTTGCAATTATTTTAACGGAATTAACTAACGCGCAAGATGCTTTAAATATAGTAAAAAAGATCCTTTTTCATGTAGAACAAGCTTTTACGATTTATGAACACTCACTTACACCCTCTTTGAGTATAGGCGTGAGTATCTACCCTGAAGATGGAGAAACTCGAACAATACTTTTAAATAATGCCGATAAGGCTATGTATATAGTCAAAAAAAATAAAGAAAAAAAATATGAGTTTTATAAAGAGCTGATTTAACGCTTTTGATAGCTTTTTTATAATATTATTTTGCTTATATTTACAGTGCTTTACATGTAAGGAGATTTCAATGGTAAAAGTTGCTGCTATTCAGATGAGCATGGGCGAAGATAAAAGCCAAAATGTGCATAAAGCCCTAAGACTTACAAAGGAAGCCGCGGCAGAGGGAGCAAATATTATCTTGTTGCCAGAACTCTTTGAGGGCTTATATTTCTGTAAAGATATAGATGAAAAATATTTTTCTTGGGCACAAGAGAGAGAAGGTCATCCCCTTTTAAAAACATTTTCCTCTTTGGCAAAAGAGCTTGAAGTAGTGATCTTGGTAAGTTATTTTGAAAAGAGCAATAATGAATATTTCAACTCTTTAGTCGTTATGGATGCCGATGGTCGTGAACTTGAAAACTATCGTAAGACACATATTCCAGATGGCCCAGGATATGAAGAAAAGTTTTACTTTAAACCAGGAGACAGTGGTTTTAAAGTGTGGGATACAGCTTATGGACGCATTGGTGCGGGTATCTGCTGGGATCAGTGGTTCTGTGAGACGGCTCGTGCTTTGACACTTAAGGGTGCAGAATTGATTTTTTATCCTACAGCTATCGGAAGCGAACCTGAGATACATGTAGACTCAAAAGATCACTGGCAGAGAGTTCAGATGGGACACGCTTCGACAAATATCGTGCCTGTCATCGCCGCCAACAGATATGGAAAAGAAGATGGGCAAAGCTGTTCACTCAACTTTTTTGGAAGCTCATTTATGACAGATGCATCGGGCGCAAAGATCGCAGAAGCAAGTCGTGACAAAGAAGAGATACTTTATGCAGAGTATGACTTAGAAAAAAATAGAGAGTTTCAGCACTATTGGGGACTTATCCGCGATAGACGTCCTGAGTGTTATGGGGATTTGGTAAAGGGTTAAAGTCTCCCGCATGAGCGGGAGGAGAGAATTTATTTTTATTGTGTTAGCTGTGCATCTTGATCTTGCAGATAAAGTGCGTGATACGGCCCAACAGGAAGCGTTGAAACTAATCTCATATTTGCAACCCTTGCATATTTTACATAGTCAGCCGCCGCTGTGCTTACAGCAGTTGCAACTACTTGTATCAATAAGCCAGCGATACCGCCACCATTGTTATTTCCGCCACTCAAGTCTACTACGACAGTTCCACTGTGTTGCCATAGTACTTCTGATGTTTTAGTTGAGACTATTTTTGATTCAATAGAAACAGTAAGATTAGATGCTAGAACCATATATGAGACATTCCATTTTTTGATCTCTGTAAAAAGAACGGCATCTGCTCCAAAATACTCTTGAAATTTGTTCATTGGTAGATTATAAAGAAGTTCCGTATCATAGACACCTTCTTGCTTCATAACGTCGCTGACCATTTCAACAGGGAAAGTATAATATCCCAGCTGTGCAAAAGGCATTTCGACCGTTGTCATGTAGTACTCTTTTGCCTCGGCGTCGGTGCTTTCATTCATCGGAGGAAGGATTAAAAGAGATCTTGGTTTTTGGTCATACATCTTAGGATAAGCAGCACCTTTTGAGATGGTTGCAGGTCCACAGCCACTAAAGAGAAAAAGGGTGAGAAGTAGTGCGCTAAGGGCAGTTAAATTTTGAAATCTCATTTTTTATCTCCCTCTTGTGCGTGGATTTTTTGAATCATGCGATCCATAAAATGGGCAGATTCTGGATAAATTGTTTTTTCTTTTGTGAAGTATTCTATAGCCTTTTGGTTATTACCACTTTTGAGGTAGATATAGCCAAGATCGGCGTACAGCCCTGGAGCCACTCGTCCGGAACTACTGTCCCCCGCATTTTCTATTGCTTTTTCTAAATTTTGTTTATATTCTAAAGCAGATTGTTCACCCGCATTTTTTTTGTAGTGATAATAGCTGTCACTATAATCTTCATAGTTATACAGTGGTTTTGGCTGGCTTGAACATCCAGAGATCAGTATCATCATAACTGCAGAAGTGATAAGAGTCAGCTTATTTGATAGCTTCATTATTTCACTTCCATCTCTTTAGCGATTCCATCACCTAAAAATATTTCTCTATTGACGATGATTTCATTGTTTCTATACACGGTGACCACATGTTTTCCGGGTTTCACCTCGTACTGATTGTCGCGTCCAGATTTGACGTCAAACTGCGCCCCGCCATCGACGGATACTTTGATATCACTCACATTCCCGTTAAAGTAAAGATAAGATTTTTGATCTCCCGTTGCCACACCCTCTTTATATCCACATCCGCTAAGACCGATTAGTAGTAGCAAAGCTACTATTGATAATATAACTCTCATTTTTTATCTCCTATTTGTATATAAAGTCCAGAGAAATCTTTTGAAGAAAGGTAAGAACTTAGGTTTCCACTTGTGACTTTAGCTGTAGAAACTTCACTCTCAGGTGTATCTCCCATAGTTGCCGTGATCTCTAGTGAGCCTAGTTTTTTACCTGGAAGTCTCATCATCATATTTGTCTGAGGATTTTTAACCTCTTTGCCTTTTTGGTACACATCAAATTTATCGCCGATCTTGATATTTTGACTTTTCCCACCGGATGTGATGAGTTGTCCATCTTCATAGCCTAAGATATATCCACGCCATGGTTTATCAAGCATATTTTCTATAATGTTTGATGTCAGATCTGAGATAGCCGCATCGATAGCTTTGTCATTGAGCTGTGCGTCATAGGCACTTTTTGCACCCACACCCATAACTGTTCCAGCTTCACTGTAAGCTGTTCCTTTTCCCTCTTCAGAGTAGATGATCTGCCCTGTAGAAACGTCAACGATGCGGATATGGACTTTGGCGAAAGTCTCTTGTTTTTTCACACGACTGAAGATCCCGACATCGCTTGTCTCTTTACGTCCAAACTCTGTGATAGACCCAAGTATAAGATAATCAGCGGAATTGTCAAGTTGTGCAGAGTGATTTATCTTGAGTTCTTGTTCTATTTTTGACATATCTGCACGTTCAAGCATGATAAATCTGCCAGACTGAAAAAGCTTGGCTGAGAGGATATCCATAGCTTGTTTTCCGATCTTATCATTGTTTTTGTCGATAAAAAAGCTTTGGCCATATCTAGTTTCATCAGAAAAACGCCCAATTGCGACTTTTCTTTTAAGCCCAGAAGGTTCCTCTTTTTTGATCTGTAATGCTTTACTGACCTGTGGAGCCGAAGCAGTCGGCACATCATGCACTTCTGTTTTTTGCATAGTGGCACAGCCGCTGAAGAGCAATACACCACATGTAACGAGACTGAGTAGTTTAAATGACATAGCATAACCTTTTATTATTGAATTTCACATTTTATATTAGTGAAAGATTAGAATAACAAAGGATAGTTTAAAAGTGGCTTTACATGTAAAGGATTTTGTGGATGTTTAAAATAAAAAAGAGGATTCAAATGTGACGAAGTCACATTTGAGAAAGAGAGATTAGAACTGTACTTGTGCAGTTAGCATGTATTCGTTACCATTAATATAGTTCATATTACTAGTAAGTGCTTTTTTATCATTTTGGTTGTCTATAGTAATAACATTAGCTTGTAACTGTATGTTTTTACTCATGTCATACGCGCCACCAAGGATATAAGTACGCTTGTCATATTTTGTTGCTCCAGATACAACTGCGGGAGTCCATTTGTCATAGCGAGCAAATACATGGTACTGGTCTTTATCGCCCATACGTCCCTCTGTATTTATACTGTAGCCGTTACCTGATCCAGTTGAAACAGCATTAGCAGCACCATTTGTATCATTTGCTTGGATATATTGACCAGCAATTAAGAAGTTTTCCATATTGAAAACAGAGTGTACTCCTACATATTCTAAGTCATTGCCAGCAGATTGTGCTTTGCTTTCTTTACCGAGAAGTGAAAGATCAAAGTATGTATGTTTTAGATTATAATCAGTCCCTGTTCCTAACAAGTGAGCAGTAAGTCTTGCTTCATAATCCATACCCATAGTTGCACCGTTATTACCGGCAGCTACAGGTTGGTCAGCATGGTAACCTTCACCATTGTATACACCGATTTCACTTGAGAAGTATTTTGTATTTGTTTTAAGATCGATACCTCTGTCTCCTGAAGCATTTTGTTGACCTGCATTCTTTTGTTCTGTAAATACGTTATCAAATGAACGGTATAACCAAGAGTGACTTTCTTCATAATCTAGTAATGTTGTATGTGCTTGACCGATTTCAACATCAGTAAACGGTAGGATGTCAGCCAAGAATAGGTATGCATATTTCACGTTAGCATCATAATATCCACCAGCATCGTTTATATCATAAGTGATACGGAAGTAGCTTTTTGGATCTTCAAATACATGAGCTTTTACTTGGAAATACATACGTCTAAGTTCAAATTGGCTTTGATCACTATTAAATTTACCACTGTTTGATGCTGTTTGTTTAACAGCCGATACATCTTTAGTTCTAAAATCAGTGTTATCAAAACCAAGGTAAGCTAGCATACTGAAATCAAGATTTTTAGTCATTGAATTTACAGAAACACCTGTTGATGGTGTAGAGATTTCTGTACGACCATCAGCCGCAGAAGTAAATACTTGACCATTTGCGTCTTGGTATAATTTGACATCTGAAGCAGATGCAACTGTAGCGATTGATAATGCAACTAACGTTGATAATACGATTTTTTTCATGTTTACGTTTTCTCCTGTTTTTGTTGCCGACATTTTAAAGTGTGATGATTACACAACGGTTACGATTAACTAACGGTTTACTCTTTATTTGGAATCTGTTTTCTTTGAGTGAGTAGTTCTACATGCGAGTTACTCTGCGGGTGTAAACATAAAAAAGGCTGGAACTCTTTTTGCTAGACTTGCTCAATAAATCTAAATGGAGGGCATGATGGAAGTTGTACTGCAGAACAACCTTATCTTGATTCGTACCAATTTTAGAACCCTCAATCAAAGCTGGATGCGGGAGTTTTTAACCTTGCATTCAAAAAATATGCTTTTTTTACCAAAAGCTGTTTTGATATTTAAAGATCAGTCACTCTTTGATAGCAGAAAACAGTTCTTAGATACACTCAGCCATTTTTACGCCGAGATAAACGACTTTTGCCAAGTTTTTTATAAAAAATCACTCCTCAAACTCTCAAATATTCCTATCAAAATAGAGCTAGTTAGTATGCAAGAGATTCAACATGTAAGCGTTGAACTTTATGCAAGAGATAGATATATGGTAGATATTTCGCTTTTTTATCCAAACTCTTGGGTAATGAGTTATCTCAAAAGTCAGCTTGGGATGCATATAAAAGCTTCTACGGAAAGTTCACTAGAGGTAGATGTGAGTCATCCAAAAGCAAAAAAAAGACTCGAACGCGCATTAAGTAGACGTCATGTCTTACATTATGAGATTCAGTACAGATATGATGCGAACTTTATGCAGCGTCTTTATGGTGGTTTTTCGATCTTTGATTATGGAGATAACGAAGATGAGAGTATAGAAAAGATGATAGGTTTTTATAACGTGCTTGGATGCCCAGTCGGTGCGTCAAAAGACCTTATAAAACAAAACTACAAAAAACTCGCTCGTGTGTATCATCCTGATTGCATTTATTATGACAGTCCAAATATGGTGGGGCATTATACGCAGAAATTTCAGATGATCCAAGAAGCTTACAGTGCGCTCAGAGTTGTTAGTTAGGAATAAAAAAGCCTTGTCGAATATCAGCGGATGATATGTGTTTTAGAAGTATTGAAAAATCCTCTGCGCTGTAAAGTGCAAGTGTTGGGCTTTGCATCTGCAAAAGCTCTTTCGAAAATCCGCGTTTTGCAAAAAACAAAATTTTACTCGGCGATATCTCAAGGCGTGTACATTTATCCATAAGTTTGTGCAACTCTTTTTTATTTATCTTATGATTTGTCCATTTACATTCGCCGACATAGATCTTTTGACTTTTGGTTATGGCAAGTAGGTCGATCTCTATATTTGCATCCCAGTAGCTTCCACTGGTAAGTATTTGATCATCTCGTGTGTAATAATCCAAAAGCAGTTCTGAAAGTTCCTCAAATACCAAACTAGTGTAACTGTACTGATGTATCTGAAATCTTTTGAGCATATTTTCATAGATCCCTTGCTGGATCTCTCGTGAGTGTGGATAGATAAAGTAAAACCAAAACCTGATAAAGGGCTTTGTGAAACGCATCTTGTGTGAAATGCGGTGGCGAGCATCTTCGCGCCTCAGTTTTTGGTTTGGATGGAGTTCTCTTGGATCTTTTTCTCGTGAACGCTGCATCTCTAAAATATGATTGTTTTGTAAATAATCGACTGCCGCACCGCCGTTTTTATTGTTGAGTCCGGCTCTATTGAAAGCTTTAAATAAGCGTCTGTCACCAGTTGCCAATGCATGAAGCAAACGTGCGTATTCAGGCTCATCAAGTGAAAGAGCTGAGAGTTCGTTATGAAGATGTCCGTAGTTGTCGAGGATTTCTGAGATGATAAGTTCTTCTAAAGACTTGTCCATATCGACGCGCCACCCAAGTCCTCCAAATATGGAGAAGTATTCTATCTGCTTCTCCATGTCATCTGGATAATGTCTGGCATAAAAAGATCTGAACTGTTCTAAGAGCATCGCACCTCAATCTGGATTTTTCTAAATTTTATTGTAACGAATATAGTATAATATTTTTATGATTTTTTTGATGAAAAAAATGGCATATCTGATTTTGATGCTCCTTCTTATCTCTATTGTTTCTTTTTTGGCTATTCATATCGCACCAAACAGTTTTCTAGGTGCAGGCGAACTCAATCCCAACATGACAGAAGCGGCGATTTCCAAACTCAAAGCTGTATATGGCTTGGATAAACCTCTTTTAGTGCAGTATTTGGAGTGGATGAAGAGTATGCTTACCTTTCATTTTGGTGTCTCTTTTGTGAGTGGAGAAGATGTAAGTACAGAGATTATAAAACGGATTCCCGTAACACTTTTTATGAATTTTATCTCTTTGATCGCTGTGTTTGTCTTATCTATCGCTCTTGGTGTAAAAGCGGCAGTGCATAATGGGCAAAAGAGCGATCATCTCATTCGCCAGTTTTCTCTGTTTTCTTTTTCTATGCCTTCTTTTTATCTCGCACTTTTGTTTATCATCCTTTTTAGCGTCAATCTTGGCTGGTTTCCCTTTTCTGGACTACACTCTATAGAACCAAAAGAGGGAGTTGCAAATTATCTTGATATGGCTTGGCATCTTGTTTTACCAATTGGAGTCATGGTATTTGTAGGAGTCGGGAGTATGGTTATTTATATCCGTTCTTTGACTTTAGAGATACTCAAAAGTGACTACTATTTCTTTGCAAAAGCGAGGGGGCTAGACGAGAAAGTAATCCTCAGACGTTACATTTTGCCAAATCTTTTGCCTCCCGTTGTGACACTTCTAGGGCTTTCTCTTCCTGGGCTTATAGGTGGAAGTGTGATTTTGGAATCGATCTTTGGGATTGATGGGATGGGAAGATTTTTTTATCTCAGTGCTATGAGTCGGGATTATCCCGTCATAATGGGGATTTTGATGATCACAGCATTTTTAACACTTTTTGGAAATATGATCGCAGATATGATCTTGCTCAAACTCAATCCATACGCAAAACGTTCTTAGGATTCTTTTATCTTTTTAAGTCCCTCTTTACATCTTTTTTGCAGAGGTTTTCTGTAGAAAATTTCTATCATTTTTTTGAAGCAATAGGCTTTAAATCCTTGGATTTTCACAAAATCTAAAAGCTCTCCGCATCCATATTTACCCCCAAGAGATGCAAAAAATCCTTTAATCCTGATACTTTTTATTTTAGGTTCATGATTTGAGAGAATTCTTTTGATATTGTAAGAAACATAATCAGCACTCAGTTCTGCAGTTTGCGCTGTTGGCGGTAGAGGTTTTTTGCTTAGAGGATCAAATAAAGCTGCATTATCGCCGATGGCAAAAACATTTTTATGCTCTACAAGTCTGAAAAACTGATCAACTTCAAGTTGCTCTTTTTTATTTTTTGCCACCTGCATCTTTAAAATCAGATCGCTTGGAGTGATTCCAGCTGTCCAGATAAGAAAGTTCATCGCGAGTTTCTCTCCATTGTTGAGCCAGAGGGTATCTTCACTGACTTTTACAACGCGAGCTTTTTTGATAATCTTGATTTCGAGTTGGTTTAATCTTGCCTCGGCATTTTCTTGCATAAATAGTGAGTTAGAAGCAAGGAGTGTCTGGGTTGAACTTACAAGTGTGATACTGATACCAGAACATAAGTAGCCCGTATCTTTGAAAAACTCTCGTGCATAGTTTGCCATCTCAGCGGCAATTTCTACGCCACTTAGTCCACTGCCCGCGATAACGATGTTGAAGTTTGAATCAAGTGAGCACTTCCCTTCATTTTCTATTTTTTTATAGATAAAATATTCAAATTTTTGTTTAAAAAGCAGAGCATTTTCGAGAGATTTGATGCCATGGAAATTTTCTCGTAATCCCTCAATGGAGCTGGGCATAAGTGTTTGTCCACCGCTTGAGAGTATAAGAAAGTCATACATGTAACGGTTAGAGTTTGTCACGACCTTATTATTGGTAAAATCGATGCGCAACACCTCTTCATGGATAAAAGTCACATTAGAAAAACTGGAACAAAAAGTATAAAGATCGATGGCGATATCTGAGAGAGTGATCTGGCTGGCGATGTAATCATAAACATCTGTTTGAAGATAGTGGTAAGAGTTTCTGTCGATAAGTATGAGTTCGATATCTTTACATGTAGAGAGCTGTATTAATGCTTTGATACCACCATATCCCGCACCGACAATAATGATTTTTTGCTCATTCATAATCTCACCTCGTGGATATGATTATACATCAAAACTATTTCAAGAAAAAAGATATGGAGGAAGAAAAAGAGGTTTTATACAGAAGAAGCTCTTACATGTAAAAGCTTACATGTAAGGAGTTATTGCATTTATATTTGTTGACGATTTAGCTAAAGAGCGCTTGAAGTGCGTCAACACCATCTTTTTGCTTTACTTCTATCCCTTCAGCAGTAGCTGATGTTCCACTTTCAACAAGCTCTATAGCCATACCTGTAAGCATAGAAGCAAGGCGGATATTGATACCGCTTTTTCCGATTGCTTTACTTTTTTGGTCAGCTGGAAGAGTGATGATAGCTTTCTCAGCTTCACCTTTTTCATTTCTTACTATTTCGATATGAGAGATGATAGCCGGACTCATAACACGTGCTACGAAAAGTTCAGGAATCGTCGTATACTCGATACAGTCAATATTTTCACCCATAAGCTCTTCACTCACAGCGTTGATACGAACACCGCGAACTCCGACTGTTGCACCAACCGCATCAACTTGAGGATGCATACTCATTAGTGCGATTTTTGCACGATCGCCTGGAATACGAGCTGATTTTTCAACGATAACGATTCCATCAGCGATCTCAGGAACTTCCATAGCTAAAAGTTGCTCTAAGAATTTTGGAGATGTACGTGAAAGCTCGATTTGGATACCGTTTGTTTTGTCGATATTTACACGACGAACAAGAGCTTTAAGGAGATCTCCAACTTTGAATTTTTCACCCTTAATACGGCTTTTCATAGGCAAAATTGCACGAACTTCATCTATATCAATATAAGTGTTTTGGTCACTATCTACAAGTGTCACGCGACCTGTGACGATAGTACCTATTTTAGAGTTATATTTGCTGTAAAGTTCATTTTCTACAAGTCTTTGGATATGGTACTCGATCTCGTTGTGAAGTTTTCCCGCCGCAGTTCTGCCGTAATCTTCAAGAGCGTGGTCGATTTGAAGTTGATCTTCAAGTTCAGCATCTTCATCAAGTTTAAGGGCGTCACTTAAAGAGATAAATCCGCCGCTAAGTTCTTCGTCTTCTAATCTTTTATCCTCATCTGGCACGACAATGATCGTTTGATAAAGGTGCATTTTTTTCGTTTTAGTGTCAATGTCTGCTTCAAAAGTGAATTTGTGATTTATAACGCGTTTAGCAGTTTGTACAAAAGCTGTTTTGAGTGCTTCAAGCACATTTGCAGGTTGAAGACCTTTTTCGTGAGCAATAGCATCTACGATATCTAAAATTTTTTCCATAAGAATCCCTTGTTTAGGTAGCTTTCATAAAAATAATAAATTTAATAATGGGGTTTCTTTTTATGAAGAGTGTAATTATAGCAAAAACAAATTTAAAAAATGTTTTAACTCTCCTCGTGCTTAATAGAATATTTATTGAACTTTGAATATAATGCACGTAATTATAACTAGATGAGGAAAAATCATGGAATTAAAACTAGCGCGTGTTGAGATCGACCAAAAACCAAAAAAAATTGACTTGAAAAAAATTGAAGAGAGTGCAGCAAAAGAGGGATCAATCATATTTTACTTTGATCGTGAAAATTCACATAAAGATCTTTTGGCTTTGCAAGATCACATTGAAGCAAGCGGAAAAAGTTTTTATATGCGTGAAGTAAAATACGGTCTTGCTGATAACGAGTACATGTACGAAGTTCATATACTGGCGTAAGGGTATCTATTTTGAGTAAAAAACTTTATATTGAGACTCTTGGCTGTGCGATGAATGTTCGTGATTCTGAGCATATGATTGCAGAGTTAAATGAGACAGATGATTATGTGCTGACAGATGATTCAAAAGAGGCAGATCTTATTCTTATTAATACTTGTTCTGTACGTGAAAAGCCAGTACAAAAGCTTTTTTCAGAACTCGGTGTTTTCAATAAAAGTAAAAAAGAGGGCGCAAAAATAGGTGTGTGCGGATGTACCGCATCACATTTAGGCAAAGAAATTATTAAACGTGCACCTTATGTTAACTTTGTTTTGGGTGCGAGAAATGTTTCAAAAATAAGTGAAGTTTTACATAAAGATAAAGCGGTTGAGATTGATATCAATTATGATGAATCTGATTTTGCTTTTAAAGAATTTCGCTCATCCACTTACAAAGCATATATCAATATCTCTATTGGTTGTGACAAAGCATGTACCTTTTGTATCGTTCCAAAAACTAGAGGCGATGAGATCTCTATTCCTACAGATTTGATACTTCGTGAGTGTGAAAAAGCTGTCAAAAGTGGAGCAAAAGAGCTCTTTTTACTTGGACAAAATGTCAATAATTATGGTCGCCGTTTTAGTGGTGAACATGAAAAAGTTAACTTTACAGAACTCCTTCGCCGTATCTCAAAAATTGAAGATTTAAAGCGTATCCGTTTTACTTCTCCACATGCTTTTCATATGGACGATGAGTTTATAGAAGAGTTTGCAACGAATCCTAAAATATGTAAATCGATGCATATGCCTCTTCAAAGCGGTTCAACGAAAGTGCTCAAGGATATGAAACGCGGGTATTCGAGAGAATGGTTTTTAAACCGTGTAGAGAAATTGAAATCGATGGTTCCTGATGTAGGACTTAGTACAGATATCATTGTCGCTTTCCCTGGAGAGAGCGATGAAGATTTCCAAGACACGATGGATCTTGTACGTCAAGTAGGTTTTGAGCAGATCTTTAGTTTCAAATACTCTCCTCGTCCACTCACTGAAGCTGCAGAATTTACAAATGTCGTAGATGAAGAACTAGGTTCAGAACGTCTTTATGCTTTGCAAACACTCCAACAAGAGATTTTGGATAAAAAAATCGATGCACAGCTCGGATGTGTTCATGAAGTTTACTTCGAAGAGTTACGTCCAGATGGTTATGTGTCTGGCAGAAGTGATAATAATTATCTTGTGAAAGTCAAAGGAAGCGAAGAGCTTTTGGGAACTTTGGCAAATGTCAAAATCAACAAGGTCGGCAGAGCTTCTTTAATCGGCGAGATTGTTTGAGAGAGTTATGAAAAAGCGAATACTAAGAGCATTGGCTTTGGTTGTTGTACCATTTGTCGGGATGCTTCTTATGCGCTTTATTTACCTTACAAATAGAAAAATCTTCAATCTTCCACAAAATATTCCTACCGAATCTGTCGTTTTTGCTTTTTGGCATGGTGATCTGCTTATGCAACCCTATCTTTATTATCAGTTTCGAAAAATTCCTAAAGCCAATGTCCTCATCAGTGATCATTTTGATGGCTCTTTGATATCAAAAATTATGGAATACTTTGGTCTGGGCACGATAGCAGGTTCTACAAACCGCAACGCTGCAAAAGTATTGATACAGGCGATAAAAAGTTTAAAAGAGGGTTATGATATCGGCATCACACCTGATGGTCCAAAAGGTCCGCGTTACAGTGTGGGTGATGGAATCGTTGTAATGGCTCAAAAGACGGGAGCTAAAGTTATTCTTTACAACTGCAAGCCCTCAAGCTACTGGCAGTTAGGAAGCTGGGATAAATTTGTGATCCCAAAACCTTTTGGAACTTTGGAGTTTTTCGCAAGTGAACCTATTGACTTAACTGGCATAGCAATAGAAGAAGCCAAAAAGCTGATTCAAGAGAGAATGATGCAACATGTCGTATAAACTATTTTGGTTACTTGGCAGTCTTTTGTTGCTGTTTCAAAGAGCCTTAAAAGACAAGTGTATGAAAATCAATGAAAAAATCTCCTCTTCAATATAAAAAAGATTTTTTAATCTATCTCGAAAAAGTACGAGGTTACTCAGACCTAACCCTTAAAACATATGATGAGGTTTTAAAAGAGGTCTTGTTATATATAGAGATAGAAAATAAAACCTCTACAACTATTTTTAATCTTATGCCTTATCGTATTATTATTGCTTCTTTAAAACAAAAAACGATAGCTAAAAAACTAAGTGCTATTCGCTCATTTTCGGAGTTTTTGATCACTCAAGGCGAGCATATTATTCTCAAAGCGGATGATAGTATAAAGGTACCAAAAACGCTTCCTAAACCGATCCCGCATGAGCATATTATGGAAGCACTCAGCCACGCAGATAAAGAGGAAAGTTTAGTTGTAATTATGCTCTATACGCTTGGTCTTCGTATCTCAGAACTGAGTGGTTTGAGAGTTGATGATATCAGTTTAGAGTGGATTCGTGTTGTTGGAAAAGGAAATAAACAAAGAGATATTCCACTTCTTTCATCAACTGCCAAACTTTTAGAAGCTTATAGAGATGAGAGAGCTCATAAAACATACCTTTTTGAAAAAAATAGCCAAAAATTAAGCGAAAATAGTTTAAGATATACGATTACTAAGGTGTTTGAGCGGGTTTCTTTAAAAGTCACTCCGCACCAGTTACGTCATTCTTATGCGACGGCACTTTTAAATAATAATGCGAGAATTGTCGATGTTAGTGAACTTTTAGGTCACTCGTCTATGGCGACGACGCAGATATATACAAAACTTGGAAGTGCGCTAAAGATGCAAAATTACAACAAGGCTCACCCGTTGTGCAAGGAGATGAATGATACTTTCTAAGATAATGCATGGCCTGTATTTGAAGATATATATTAGTATTGTTGCATCAAGCACGAAGACCCATGTGAGCATTCATACTTTAAAGGGAAACAAAATTAAAGATACTCGAGTGAAGGTCTTCGAGGGCGAAGAGCTTTCTCAAAATATGCTTTCTTTTATCCACTCTTTTAGGTCTGAATCACCTTTTTCATATATCTCTTTTCTTGATTATTCTTTGCATCAAGGCGCTGTTCCTACATGTAAAGTGGAAGAATTTTTAAAATCTAGTCACAAAGATATATATACAACACTTTGTTATGATAGTTGGAGCAGTTACACATCTAAAATTGATCTGAGTATGTTAGAGAAAAAGTATAGCTCTTTAGGACTGGATTTTGTATTTTCACCTTTTTGTATTATAGAAAATTTTTTCAAAGATAAGATAGAGATGCAGGCAACACTTTATGTGTTGATTCAAGATGAGAGTATGAGTATTGCAGTATTTGAAGATTCGAAACTGAAATATGCAGAGTTTGCAGATGTTAAAAATGAGAAACTTGAGGGCGAACTTACACTAGGTGATGCCAAAGCTGAACTTAATTTTGATGATGATCAGATGTCTATCAATCTTGAAGATGTTGATGTTGATGTTGATGATGGCTTTAATGATCTTGATGATCTAACAAATATACAAGACCTTGATTCTATGGAAGAATTTGAGGACTTTACAGAGATAAAAGTTGGAGATAAAGAAACAAAACAAGATCTTATGAGTGCCAAAGATGAAGAGCATAGTTCTGGATTTAACGAAGAGTATAAACGTTTTAATGCAATAAAAAATGCATTGAAAACTTACTACACAGATGAAAAATATGAAAACAATTTTATAGAATCAGTTTATATCGCTGCTGCATGTGATGTAGAAAATAGTTTGAAGAACTATCTTGAAGAGGAACTCTTTTTAAAAGTATATGTGCGTCAAGTAGATATATCCACTGAAGTGTTTGACTTGGCAAAGAGAGAAAAAATATGACCAGAAGTTATATAAATCCTAGATCTAAGCAAGTGATTTCAGATGAGATGCAACTTGTTTTACTCTTTTTTACCATCTCAATCGCGATGCTTTTTTTAACGTATGGCTTTTTAAAGCTAAAGATTTACACATTTGAAGAGAGTGTTGTGCGCATTGAAACAAAAAAAGTTGAGTTGAAAAATTCAACACTCAAAATGCAACACCAAATACAGATCATAGAGCAAGAAAGTGATAGAGCTGAGAAGGTTGTAACTGAAAATAGTGTTTTAAAAGAGAGTGTCAAAAATCTTTTTGATCTTGTTCCTGATCGTATTACACTCTCAGAGGTGGAACTCAATAAAAATTCTTTAGTTATGAAAGGTACCACACCAAGTAAAGAGGTATACGAGTTTTTACTTCAAGCTCCTTTGCGCTCGATATTTAACAACACTTATACAAGCTTTTATCAAGCCCAAAATGGTTGGCTTAGTTTTGTTTCGACAAACACACTTGATGATGAAGAGTTACTAAAATGAAATCAATGAAAATGTCCCGTCAAAGTGTATATCTGCTGTCTATCACGATATTTTTACTTATTTTTGTATTTTTATTTGCATTTTTTATTTTGATTCCATCAGGTCAGGAATACAGACTCGCACGTAATGAAACTAACAAACATGCGGCTGAACTTAGTCAGTTTGAACAGCTCAATGATGATACGAATGGTCAGCTAAAATCTCTTCAGGAAAAACATAGAAGTGTCATAAATGCTTTTGCAAACACTTTTAATCAAGCTAAATTTATAGCAGAAAATAAAAAATATTTTCAAAATCTCACAGTTTCGAAACTCACAAAAGTTGATAGAGAAACTCCATTTGATCTTTATGAAGTCAACGCAACTTCCAAGATAGAGTCCCCAGTTGTCTTTTATAACTTTTTAGACAGTTTAAATAAGAGTCATTGGGTTATCGGAGTGAATTTCCCTATCCATTTTCAAAAAGAGGGAGAGTTTATCGTTTCATCTTTTACGATGCGTGTTTATAACCTCAATGATGATATCAATGAAAGTAAGACGGCGGCAAAAAAAGAGAACTCAACTACACCAGCGCCTTTAAAAGTAGACGTAAATCTTACAGAAGAATGATCTCTTCTAAAAGTTCTTGATTTAAAAAAAGATAAGGGCGCAGTTTTAGGGGGATCTTTAAAACTCTGCATCTCTCTTTGAACTCTTTATCCATACTAACATCCAAAAGATAGGGCGCGATGAAAATTTGCGTCTCTGTCTTGGCGACAATATATTTTCTTGATACGACACTCTCAGCATTCTCTTTTAACTCAGCTCTTACTTTAGCACTTATCATAATGCCTAAACGCTTTAATATTTTATCAATATGGTAAAGGTCATTTTTAGTATTTTTGGTTTTTCTAAAAGTATATAAATCTCTTACATGTAGAAGTTCTATCTCTTCTATAAGTGCCTTATTGTCCTCATCCATATAGAGAAAACTCTTCTCAATTCCCTCGCTATATTTTTCCAAAAGAGGGTTTACATGGTAGTGTCGAAACTCATTTCTTTTGATACTTATATCTTCGTTTGTCTCATCTTCAAACCATCTTTTATCATTCATTTTGAGGTAATCAATAAGCTCAGATTTATTTACATGTAAGAGCGGACGCAAAAGCTTGTAAGTCTCTTTTTGTGTCATAGTTGACATGGAATTTAGCTCTGCATAACCCGCTCCTTTGCACAGTTGCATAAAAAACCATTCGAGTCTGTCGCCTAGATGATGGGCAGTTAACAAGTGTTCATATCCATAAGTAAGAATAAGTTCTTCAAAAAAATCGTAGCGAATCTTTCGCGCATTTGCTTCAAAGTTTGTTGCTATTTTCTGGGCTTCAAAAAGATAGCAATTCTTCTTACATGTAAGCGCCAATTCTTGTGCATAAGCAACTTCTGCTTTGCTTTGCTCACGAAGGGCATAATCGACAATAGCGATATCAAAAGGGATCTCATGTTCAAGCAAAAGGAAAAATAAAGCAGTAGAATCAGCCCCGCCAGAAAAAGCGAGAAGATTTTTGGAACTTTTTAAAAGGGAAATATTTTGCGGATTAAGCATTGTTCACAGTACATAAAAGTTTTGTTCCGGCGAGTGAAGTGATGGTTGCCTGATAGATCTTTCCAAACTCAAGATCCGCGTCAAGTTCTCTGTCGTTGACATAAAGTTCACCGTCAATATCCGGAGCCCAGAGAAGCTTTCTCGCACTTAGGAAATATTCACTCTCTTCACTCTCCCCATCGATGATAATTTCGACGGTTTTACCGACTTCTAATTCTAAGCTTTTTACTTCACATGTAGAAGCAATTTTCCCAAGGATTTTGGCACGTTTTTCAATCGTTTTTTTATCGATTTTGTCGCTCATATCGTACGCTGGAGTGGTTTCTTCATCTGAGTAACTAAAAATATTCATTCTATCAAAACCAAAAGATGCGGCAAATTCACACATCTCATCAAACATCTCTTGTGTTTCATTTGGATGTCCGACGATGAAACTTGTACGAACAAAAGAGTTTGGTAAAGCTTTCATCGCATCTAAAAGCTCGATAGTTTTCTCTTTTCCAAATCCGCGTTTCATCATACGAAGCATGTCGTCGTTGATGTGTTGGATAGGCATATCAAAATAATTGTGAAATATCTTTGATTTTCCAATGTTTTGAATCAGTTTGAGTGAAGTCGTCGATGGATAAAGATACAAGATTCTCGCACTTCTTACACCCTCAATAAGCTCAATACGGCTGATAAGAAGTGAAAGTCCGTCAATGGTCTTTTTATCTCTTAAGTATGAAGAACTATCTTGAGAAACAAAGCTAAAATCATAATACCCTTTTTTCACAAGTCCCTCAACTTCTCTTGCAACCGAGTCAAGAGAACGGGAGTTGAGTTTGCCTTTAAAAGAGGGGATGGCACAAAAGCTACACACTTGGTTACAACCCTCTGAGAGTTTGATGTATGCGTGGTAGGTTGAACCTGTCACAACACGCTCAGCGCCGTCGATGAGATAAACTTGTTCTGAAAACTGGGATTTTTTATTTGCCAAAAGCTCATCGATGCGCTCGTAATCGCCAACACCTGTAAAAAGGTCAACTTCTGGCATATCTTGGACGAGCTCAGCTTGATAACGTTCGCTTAAACATCCAGCCATAACAAGAAGGGAATCCTCTTTTCTTGCATCATGAAGATTTAAAATCGTATTGATCGATTCCTCTTTTGCCGCGTCGATAAATCCGCAAGTATTGACGATAATGACATCCGCGTCACTTTGATCTTGGGTGAGTTCATAGTTTTGTAATCGTCCCATCATCACTTCAGTATCGACAAGGTTTTTAGTACATCCCAAAGAGACGATGTGTAATTTTTTGCTCATATTTTTTCGCTTTTCTAAAAGATTGCACCATCACTTTTAGGATGGTTTCATTAGGCGAAATTATATCCAATTCGTGAAGATGTTGTCTGATGATTGTTTTACTTCTTCTAGAATAAATAAATCATTAAGAGAAAAGGATAGTATATATGACAAAAAATATGATTGATACCAGAGTCCCTCAAATTATCATCCTTTACTGGATCATTAAGATCGCTTCTACAACGCTTGGTGAAACGGGTGCAGATATGTTTTCTATGACATTTAATCTTGGATATGCGACTACGATTCTTATCTTTATGGCAATCTTTTTACTTTTTTTAAGCATCAAACTCTCGCTCAAACGCTATGAACCGCTTACATATTGGCTGACCTTTACAGCTACGGCGATTGTCGGTACGGCGATATCGGATTTTATTGACCGCACGCTTGGGCTTGGATATGCAGTAGGTTCGCTTGTTTTGGTTTCTCTGCTTGGCATCGTTTTGTATTTTTGGCATCGCATTGATGGGACTCTCTCTGTTGAAAAGATATATAAAACCTCTTCGGAACTTTATTACTGGATCGCATTTTTGATCGCAAATACGCTTGGAACGGCGGCGGGAGATTTCTTGGCGGATGATTTGGAGATCGGTTTTATGCAAAGTGCGACACTTATTTCAATCGTACTTTTGACTTTAGTGGTTCTAAATTATTACACAAAAATATCCAAAATCTTTCTCTTTTGGCTCGCTTTTGTACTTACTCGTCCTTTTGGTGCGACCTTTGGAGATTTGCTGACAAAACCGCTAGATCATGGCGGACTCGATCTTGGAACTATTGGAGCATCTACTTTTTTTGCAGTGGTTTTAGTGTTGGCATTGATTTTAGAGATCAACTATGAGAAGATAAACCATTACAGAAAAAAGGTCATGAAACGCTGATTTATAGAAATAATATCCTATAATTGCGCCATGAGAACACTAATCACACTTTTGGCATTGATGCCTTTATTTTATATCTCCTTTAGATATTCATTTTCGCTTGGTTGGCATTGGCCGAGTGTTTTAAGCACTTTTGTAAGTGAGCATTTTGCTTATGATATCGGCGGAACTCCTGCAGATTTTTGGAAATTTGTCTTACATGTAAGCGCAAAAACCGCTTTAAATTTGTTCATCGTCACCCTTGCAATTAAGCCTCTTTACAATCTTTTTAAGATCAATCTTTTAAAACAAAGAAAACTGCTTGGGCTTTTTGGATTCTTTTATGTGCTCTTACATGTAAGCGTTTTTGTCGGGATTAAACATCATTTTAATTACCATGAAATATATGGCGCGATGCAAGAACATCTGTTCTTATGGTTTGGATTTACAGCATTTTTGATCTTTTTTATGATGGCGTTTACTTCGATTCCGTTTCTCTTTAAACGTTTTGCTTCGTGGCATAAGCTCTTTTACTTTGGTATGGTACTTGTGATGATCCACTTTTTACTTGGTGCAAAAGAGATCTCGATGGATGATATCACCTATGTCGCTGTAATATCGGGACTTTTGTCTCTTCGACTTTTAAAGCGCTAAAATGTTTGATGTCTTGATTTTAGGAGCGGGAGCGAGTGGGTTGATGTGTGCGGCTGAGCTTGCATCTTGCAAGGATTTGAAAGTCGGCGTTATCGATGCCAATGCAAATGTCGGTGCGAAGATAAAGATCTCTGGCGGGGGAAAATGCAACATTACAAACACCGAAGTTACTGAGAATAACTACCTTGGTGATGAGAACTTTGTTTCTTCGGTGCTTAACGCATTTACAAAAGAGGAACTTTTAGAGTTCTTACATGAAAATGGTCTCAAACCAGTTATCCGTAAAAGTAGATACTACTTTTGTGAAAAAAGCAGTGATGAGATACTCTCTATCTTTCGTCGCCTGACAAAAAATACACAATACTTTCTCGATGAAAATATCTTACATGTAAGCAAAGATGCTGATATCTTTGTTGTCAAAACTTCAAGAACCCAATACCAGACTAAAAATCTTATCGTCGCAACTGGCGGTGTGAGTTATAAGACGCTCAATGCAACAGATATCGGCATCCAGATCGCAAAACAGTTTGGGCATGAAGTCACAGAATTTTCTCCTGCCCTTGTGGGTTTGACGCTTCAAAAAGATCAGTTTTGGATGAAAGAACTTAGTGGTATCAGTGCTGAGGTGGAGATAGACGTGGAGGGCAAAAAACTGCGTGAAGAGATGCTCTTTGCACATCGCGGTATCAGTGGACCTGCGGTTTTGAGTGCTTCGCTTTACTGGAAAAAAGGAAATATGTTTCTAAACTTTTTACCAGAACGTGATATCAATGCACTGATAAAAAACTCTAAAAAAAATATTTCCTCAGTATTGAATCTCTCAAAACGTCTCTCAAAAGCTTTGCTTGACGCCTTACATGTAGAAGATAAACCCTGCAATAAATTGACCAAAGAAGATATCGATAATCTTCAATTAATCCAAAAATATCCTTTTGCACCTGCTGGAAATTTTGGTTTTACAAAAGCTGAAGTAAGCCGAGGCGGCGTGAAAACAGATGGCTTACAAGGTAAGAGTATGATGAGTAAAAAAGTCGATGGACTCTACTTCATAGGCGAAGTCACAGACGTGACAGGAGAACTCGGCGGATACAACTTCCAATGGGCGTTTAGCAGCGGAGTTGTTTGCGCAAGGGAGATAAAATCGCGTTATAATAGCTGAAATCTCTTAAGGAGTTTTTCATGGCCGAAAAGTTGACAGGTCTCAGTGCCAAAGAAGCAGAAGAACGAATAAAAAAATATGGTTATAACGAGCTGGATGAAAAAACGCAGAGTTGGGTTTTACGTCTCTTTAGAAGATTTTGGGGGCCAATCCCGTGGATGATAGAAGTTGCCATCATTCTTTCAGCCATTGCAAAAAAATACGAAGATCTTACGATCATCCTTGTATTGCTTTTTGTCAATGCAATAGTCGATTTTTATCAAGAATCCAAAGCCCTCAATGCCATAGCTGTTTTAAAAAAGAGGCTAGCGAGACGTGCGCTTGTCTTTCGTGATGAACGTTGGCAAGAGGTTGACGCGAAATTGGTTGTGCCAGATGATATTATCAAGATAAAAATCGGTGATATAGTAGCCGCGGATGTAACCCTTATACAAGGGGATGAAGCACTTTTAGTCGATCAATCCGCACTTACAGGAGAGTCTCTGCCTGTATATAAAAATGTCGACGATGAGCTTTATGCAAATGCCATCATAAAGCAAGGCGAGATGATTGCCCGCGTGAGTAAGACAGCTAAAGATACCTATTTTGGAAAGACTGTCGGGCTTGTCGCAAAAGCACAACAGGAAGAACACAGCCACTTTCAAAAGATGGTCATCAAAGTAGGCAATTTTCTTATAATTTTGACACTGCTTATGATCTCTATCATCATCTATCACGGCATCAAAACTGGTCAGCCCACCGTTGAACTCCTTATCTTTGCTCTTGTCCTCACTATCTCTGCTATTCCTGTTGCAATGCCGGCTGTTTTAACCGTTACTATGGCAATAGGTGCACGTGCACTCTCAGCAAAAGATGCAATAGTCAGTCGCCTTTCAGCTATAGAAGAACTCGCGGGAATGGATATTTTGTGTTCAGATAAAACAGGGACACTGACACAAAACTCTATGAGTTTGGCAGAGCCATATATGGTCGGTAACTATACTAAAGATGAGTTGATGTTGTATGCGACTTTGGCGAGTAAAGAGGAAAATAACGATCCCATAGAAAAGCCCATTTTTGAGTATATGCATAAGAGTTCTTTAGAAGATAAAAGAGTGGAGTATAAACTGCAAAAGTTTCTTCCTTTTGATCCTGTGCATAAAAGAACTCAAGGGTTTTATAAACTTGGTGAGAACGAAATTATCGTAACAAAAGGCGCTCCGCAGATCATTATCGCTCAGTGTGATGATAAAGAGTTTGATGTCAAAGAAGCATCGGTACAAGTTGAGCTTTTTGCATCTCGCGGGTTTAGAACGCTTGGTGTGGGGTATAAAACTCCAGAGGAGGATAACTATCATTTTGTCGGATTGATTCCTCTTTTTGATCCGCCTCGTGAAGATTCTAAAGAAGCCATTGAAGCCGCACGCACCAAAGGTGTGTCGGTCAAAATGATCACGGGCGATAATATCGCTGTTGCAAAATATATAGCGACGCTTCTCTCAATCGGCGAGAAAATCGAAGATATCCATATTTTAAAAGGGGAATCACAAGAGGAGTATCTGTACCTTTCAAAAGTATTATCTGGGGCGATTGTGAAAAATCTGAGTCCAGATGAGTCTAAAGATGAGCTGGAACAAAGAGTTTTGGAGATCATGAAATATGTGCAAAAAGAGCTTTATAACATGCCGCTTCCAAAGGGCGGAGTTGCAAAACATGAATCAGAGATCATTACTATCATCGAAGAAGCTGATGGTTTTGCTCAGGTATTTCCACAAGACAAATATTACATCGTCGAAAAACTCCAAAAGGCAGATCATATTGTCGGTATGACGGGAGATGGAGTCAATGATGCTCCTGCTCTTAAAAAAGCGGATTGCGGTATCGCAGTGAGTGGTGCGACAGATGCCGCGCGCGCGGCGGCAGATATTGTTTTGATGTCACCAGGACTTGGCGTGATCACCGAAGCTATAGATGAGGCGCGACGTATCTTTGAGAGGATGAAAAGCTATACGACTTTTCGTATTGCAGAGACCATACGCATTGTGGTATTTATGACTCTTGCAATTGTTGTTTATGATTTTTATCCAGTGACTGCATTGATGATTATCATCTTGGCATTGTTAAATGATATTCCTATTATGACTATCGCCTATGACAATACAAAAGTAAGAATGAAACCTGTCAGATGGGATATGAAAGAGATCTTTATACTTGCAACTTGGCTTGGACTCGCCGGGGTTATCTCCTCATTTTTACTCTTTTGGTATCTTATTTCAGTTCTTGATTTTCAGCTTCTGTTTGTACAAACGCTCTTTTTTGCAAAACTCGTCATTGCAGGGCATGGAACTATTTACAATACAAGGATAGACGACTGGTTTTTTAAACGTCCATACCCTTCTTTGAAACTTTTTGTAGCTACATTTGCAAGTCGAGTTATCGGTACAGTGATCGCAGTTTACGGATTTGGTTTTATGGAACCTATTGGCTGGAAATGGGCGGCGGCAATGTGGGCATATGCACTTGTATGGTTAGTGTTTAATGATATTGTAAAAATGGGAGTATTAAAATATTATAGGAAGTTGTATCATAAAGAGGTGATTTGAGATAACTGATAATACTTTAGGATGAACCTCTTTTACATTTATAACCTAAAGTTTGGCTCTCTTGAGAGCTTCTCTTTTCTTCTCTTGTAAATATTTATAAAATTTATTCTTTTACTTTTAATTTAGGTATTGAAAGTGTATAATTTCAAACTTAAAATGTTTTCATAAACATTGCAAAAATAATGAAGGTGACATATGATTGATTCTACACATTTAGAGCAGCTTGGACTGAAAAATATCAATAAAATATATCATAACCTCGGTTTTGATGAATTGATTCAACACGAACTTGACAACGGTGAATGCAGCATGACAAGTAGCGGTGCTACTACCGTAGATACAGGTGTTTTTACAGGCCGTAGTCCTAAAGATAAATATTTTGTCAATCAAGAACCATCAAATAAATATATTGCATGGGGAGATGTCAATCAAAAGATCGACAAAGCTATTTTTGATGAACTCTTCGAACTTTCCAAATCTCAACTCTCTCACAAAGATCTTTATGTCACTGACGTATTTACAGGTGCAAGTCCTGCAAGTAAGCGTTCTATCCGTTTTATAACAGAGATTGCATGGCAGTCTCATTTTGTGACAAATATGTTTATCCGTCCTACAAAAGAGGATCTAAAAACTTTTAAATCTGATTTTACAGTTTTTAATGCATGTAAAGCGGTCAATGAGAAATGGCAAGAGCATGGTCTTAACTCTGAAGTATTTGTTCTTTTTAATATTGAAGAGAATATGGCGATTATCGGCGGTACTTGGTATGGTGGAGAGCTCAAAAAAGGGATCTTCTCTATGATGAACTACTGGTTGCCATTAGAGGGGAAACTCTCCATGCACTGTTCTGCAAACATAGGCAAAGATGGCGATACTGCACTTTTCTTTGGACTTAGTGGAACGGGTAAAACAACACTTTCTACAGATCCACAGCGCCGTTTAATCGGTGATGATGAACATGGCTGGGATGATGTGGGTGTGTTTAACTTTGAGGGTGGATGTTACGCAAAAGTGATCAATCTTGACCCTTCAAGTGAACCTGAAATTTTTGGTGCTATCAGAAAAGGTGCACTTTTAGAAAATGTTATGTTTGACTGTGAGGGTGCTGTTGATTATGCTAGTTGTGTAAAAACTGAAAATACCCGTGTTTCTTATCCAATCGAGCACATCGAAAACCATGAGCCATCTTTGATGGGCGGACATGCTCAAAATATTATCTTCTTAACAGCGGATGCTTTTGGTGTTCTTCCTCCAGTAAGTAAACTTTCTAAAGAACAGGCAATGTACTACTTTTTAAGTGGATATACAGCAAAAGTCGCTGGAACTGAGCGCGGAATTACTGAGCCTGTTGCAACGTTTAGCGCTTGTTTTGGAGAAGCGTTTTTACCTCTTCACCCGACAGTATATGCGAAACTTCTTGGTGAAAAAATAGACAAACATGGCGTACACGTATATCTTGTAAATACTGGCTGGAGTGGCGGTGGATATGGTGTCGGTAAGCGTATGAGTATCAAAGATACTCGTGCTTGTATCAATGCTATCTTAGATGGAAGTATCAATAACTCTGAGTTTGATACAACAGATATCTTTGGTCTACAGGTTCCAAAAACTCTTGGAGAGATTAATCCAAATGTTTTAAATCCTCGTAACGCTTGGGAAGATAAAGCGGCTTATGATGCTACAACGAAGAAGCTTGCGGCTATGTTTATCAAAAACTTTCAAAAATATCAAACTGCGGACAGTGCTTTTGATTTTTCAGAAGCTGGCCCAAGAGGTTAATTGCTACTACGCATGTAAGTCATTTTGCTTACATGTAAAGCGCTCAGCGAATGCAAAGCACTAATTTTATAATTCAGTCGCTCTTTTATACGCGGCTTCTATCGCTTTTATACATCCGTTTCTTACACCATTTTCTTCTAAGGCGCTATATCCAGCAGCCGTTGTACCACCTGGACTCATAACAGCATCTTTTAAAAGAGCAGGGTGAACATCTTGAATTATTTCACTAAAACCTAAGAAAAGTCCGCGCATCAAACTCATCGCATCATCACGCTTAAGCCCTTGTTTTACTGCACCATCTGCTAATGCTTCTGCGATGAGTGCGAGGTAGGCAGGTCCACTTCCTGCAAGTGCTGTAGCAATGTCAAGCTCTTTTTGTGAAGATACCCAAAGAGTTGCTCCAATAGCACTAAATATAGTGATAGCTTCATTCATGCAAGCAGTTTCACCAGTCAATGTAGTCATAGACTTTCCGATGTTTGCTGCAAGATTTGGCATTGCTCTTACATAATTTTTAGCTTGAATATTGAGTTTTAGTTTTTCTATAGCTGTGCCAGCGAGAACAGAGTAAAGAGTCTTGGCTTCACCTAAGATAAGTATTTTCATAGCTGTAATGTTTGCAGGTTTGACACAGAGTATGAGTGTTTTATTGGTTGCGTCGAAGTTTGCAAAAAGAGTTTTTGTGATACTTTTTTGTAGCTTTTCTTCAAAGCTTATAAGTTTTTGCATATCTCTTCCGACAAGTTCTATTTCATATTCTGAAATAAGACCGGCAGCAATGGCATATGCCATATTTCCATTACCGACAAGGGTGATTTTTTCTTTCATGATTTAATCTTTTTGTAGAAAATTTGACAGTTTTTCGGAGACTCCATATGGAGAGTTGTCAGCTAAGATCACTTGCAACATAGTGCTGTTGTCTGTATTGAAAATAAGTGGACCTACAAAATTTACATATGAATCTTCAATTGGAGTTGCAACGATAAGCATATTGTAAACGAGAAAATTTGTAGTTTCACTGATCTCAAGGAGTTCCTGAACAGCCGAGGGAATATCAATATTATATTCGCGTAGAACAAAGGGATTTATTAGGGTAAAAGATGGTTCATTAGCATCTACAACTTGAAGTCTTGCAAAAACATCATCTATCGTTTTTAGCTCCATCTTTGTGATATTTTCAAAACCTAACAACGGACTTTTTAACTCAAATATCATAAATAAACCTTTAGAATGAACATAGGTATTATTGTAGCACATTTGCAGTAATTTAGTTGTCACTTAATGTAGGGTAACAATTATTTTCGATAAAATAACACTCTTAACAAAAAGAAGGATTTATTTTGATACTAGCAAAAACATTATTCCCATTACTCGTGATTTTTATTATTTTTACTGGATGTAGCAGTAAGGATGATGATGAATATAACAAACCAGCGACGTACTGGTATTCTAAAATCGTTGAAAGTGTCTCGATAGGTAACCTCGACAAGGCGGATAATTACTACAGTTCTCTTCAAGGTGAACATATAGGATCACCTCTGCTTCGTGAAGCAACACTGATTTTGGCAGTCGCACACATGCAAAATGATGAGTATATTTTAGCTGATCACTTTTTAGATGAGTATATCAAAAGATATGCAAATACAAATGAGAAAGAGTATTCAGAGTATATGTCTGTAAAAGCAAAATATCTCGCTCTTCCACATCCTCGTCGTGATCAAGCAGGAATAGATGATGCAATACAAGCTTCGAAGAACTTTAAAATTAAATATCCAAATTCTATATATTATCCACTTGTAGACATGATGCTTACAAAACAGTATCTAGCGCAAGCGGCACTAAACGAGAGTATAGCATCGCTTTATGATAGAGTCGATAAACCTAAAAGTTCAAAGTATTACAGAGGTCTAGAAAAACAAGAATGGATAAAATGGGATGAGATCAATCGTGAAAAAAGTGCTTGGTATAGAGAGTGGTTTGAGGGTGATGGAACTTCGAGTTGGTATGATTTTATGATACCAAAAACACAAAGTGTCGTTTCAAGAAATAGCATTCAAGGTGATGATAATGTTACAGATGATGGAGCAAAAAAATAATGCAATTAAGTAACTTTAGCGAGTTTCCTGCGAATATTCCCGTTATTGCTGAAGATGAAATATTTTTATATCCGTTTATGATCTCTCCACTTTTTTTAAGTGATGAGAAAAATATCGCTGCTGCAAATAAAGCTATGGATGAAAATACTTTAGTCATTGTATGTTCGACAAAGCCTGAACATGAGGGAAAAAGAGATTATGATTCACTTTATAAAGTGGGTGTTATAGGCTCGATTATGAGAAAAGTAGCTTTGCCTGATGGAAGAGTAAAAGTACTTTTCCAAGGTCTTGCACGCGGAGAATTACTTTCACATGTGAGTGATACACCTATGATTGCAAGTATAAATGTATTGCAATCGAGTGTGGCAAATGAGCTTAGACTTGATGCTGTTTTGGAAGTTGTCAGAGAAAAAGTGCGTGCGCTTTCTCAGGTCAGCGGTTATTTCCCGCCTGACTTATTACGGACGATAGAAGATAATCATGAATACAATCGTATTGTAGATCTTATATGTAGTAGTATTAAATTGAAAAAAGAGCAGGCCTATAAACTCTTTTCTGAAACAAATGTGGAAGAGCGTTTTTTAATCTTAATAGACTATCTCATCGAAGAGATTGAAGCCAATAAACTTCAAAAAGAGATAAGAAGTAAAGTTCACTCTAAAATAGAAAAAGTGAATAAAGAGTACTTCTTAAAAGAGCAGTTAAAACAGATTCAAAGAGAGCTTGGCGTTGATTCTCAGCGGGATGAAGAGATAGAAGAGTATCGCAAAAAGCTTATTGCTAAAAAACCTAAAATGGGTGAAGATGCTTATAAAGAGATCAACAAACAGATAGAGCGTTACGCAAGAATGCATCCGGATTCTGCTGATGCGGGGATGATACAAAGCTACTTAGAGTGGACTCTTGATATTCCATTTGGCGAGATGGCAAAAAAAGCGTTAAAAATTGAAAATGTTGAAAAACAGCTTGATGAAGATCATTTTTCACTGAAAAAACCAAAAGAGCGAATTGTAGAGTATTTCGCAGTAAAAGAACTTCTTGAACTCAGAGGAAAAAAAGATGAAAATTCTGCTGGGGCGATCCTTTGTTTTAATGGACCTCCAGGCGTTGGTAAAACCTCACTTGCAAACTCTATTGCAAAAGCGCTGCATCGTCCACTAGTGCGTATTGCGCTTGGCGGATTAGAAGATGTAAATGAGCTTCGCGGACACAGACGTACATATATAGGTGCTATGCCTGGGCGTATCGTTCAAGGGCTTATAGATGCAAAGAAGATGAATCCTGTTATTGTTCTTGATGAGATAGATAAAGTTGCACGCTCTCATAGAGGTGATCCTACCGCTGTTCTTTTAGAGATACTTGATCCTGAACAAAATAAAGAGTTTAGAGATTATTATCTTAACTTCAATATCGATCTTCGAGATGTTATCTTCATTGCAACCGCAAATGATGTTGGAAGTATTCCAGCACCACTTCGTGATAGAATGGAATTTATAACTGTAAGCAGTTATACGCCGCAAGAGAAATTTGAGATTGCTAAGCGTTATCTCTTGCCTCAAGAGATAAAAAAACATGGACTGAAAAACTCAGAACTCTCTGTTTCTAAACCAGCGCTTCAAGAGCTTATTCATAAGTTTACGCGTGAAGCAGGGGTGAGAAATCTTCGTCGTCGCATCGCAGATCTTACTCGTAAAGCTGCAAAGATGTTGCTTCAAAATAAAGAGCTTACGAAAGTTTCTGTTTCTGTAAAAAACTTAAAAGAGTTCTTTGATAAGAGCGTTTTTGAGATTGAAAAAACTGATAAAATTCCTGTCATTGGAATTGTTAATGGTCTTGCATGGACAAGTGTCGGCGGTGATGTACTCAAAATTGAGACTATACGTATTAAAGGCAAAGGAAATATGCAGATTACTGGGAGCCTTGGTGAAGTTATGAAAGAGTCTGCTAGAATCGCACTGAGTGTTGTCAAAACACTTATCGATGAGGGCAAACTTGAGATTTCTCCAGAAAATATTCCTATGACATTTGAAGAAAAAGAGAAAAATACCAAGCTCGATGCTAGCGAAGTCTATAAAAGATATGACTTACATGTACACGTTCCAGATGGTGCGACTCCAAAAGATGGACCAAGCGCGGGGATTGCTATGACAACGGTTATGGCATCAATTCTGAGTTCAAAAAAAGTTCGCTCAGATCTTGCTATGACAGGCGAGGTTTCTCTTCGTGGAGATGTTTTACCTATTGGCGGGCTCAAAGAAAAACTCATTGCTGCACATAAAGCAGGGATGACAAAAGCTGTAATCCCGCAAAAGAATTATGAAAGAGACCTTATTGATATACCAAAAGAGGTTCAAGACGACATAGAGATTATTGGAGTTAAGAGAATAGAAGAGGTTTTAAAACTAGCGCTTATCTAATAGCTTAGAGCTATTAGATAAAGTGGCTTAGATAGAGAGTCTACTTATTTGTTCTATGAGATCATGCGCACGGACAGGCTTCATTAAAAAACCATTCGCCCCACTTTCAAGAGCTTCACTCTTTTTCGTTTCATCTGTTGTGAGCATAATAATAGGTAGTTGCTTTAGATTGTCATCAGCACGAACAATCTTAAGCATCTCTATACCACCCATGACCGGCATGATGATGTCTAATAAGATAATATCTATATCACTTACGGACTTGAGTATTTCGATGGCATCAGTGCCATTTCTTGCTTCTAAAACTTCAGATATATTATCTTGTTTCGTGAGCATAGACTTGAGTAGTTTAAGGTTGATCATATCATCATCAACTGCTAAAATTTTTAATTTTTTATCTGACATCTCTTAATCCTTGGCTAAACAAATTTTTCAAACACTAAACGTAGTAGATCTTTATTTACGATATTTTTGATTATTTCATGCACATATAAAGCATCAGTTTCTTCCGCTTCACTAGCAGGATCTACCATCATAACAAGGTATATCTCTGAATCGAACTTTTTAGTAGTGTTTGAAAGGTCTGCGAGATCAAGTCCGCTTAGTTCCTTATCAAAGAGTGCTAGTTTATATCTATTGTGTTTGAGTTTCTCTTCCATATCAGCTACATTTTCTGCGATCTCATACGTGTATTTCAGTTCTTCAAGCACACGTGCAAAGAGTTTTGTTTCAATCTTATTTTTCTTTGTTAATAAGATATCTGCTTTATATGCTTTTGAAACAATTTCTACTTTTTCATCTAAAATTACGGTCGCTTCCAGTTCATTTTGAATCTCTTCTTCTTTATCAGCGCTATCTTCAACTATCTCAGAAACTATTAGCACTTCTTCCGAGATTTTTTCAATCTCCGTATCTGCAATTATTCTTTCACTGTCATTATTTGCATCGACAATTAAATCGCTTAGAAATTGATTTAAGATAGATACAATTTCAGAACGTACTAAAGGTTTTGTGGTGTATTCATCTAATCCATGACTCAAAAAGCGTTCTCTGTCTCCTTTAAGAGCATTGGCTGTAAGGGCAATAATTGGAACATGTGGAACATCGAAATCTTCTTCATAATCAAGTATTTCTTGAGTAGCTTCAACACCATCTAGAACAGGCATTTGAATATCCATAAATACAATATCAAATTTTCCACTTTTACGCTTTTGAAATGCTTCAAGTCCATTGTTGGCCAAAGTAACAGTTAAGCCTAAATCTTCCAAAGTTCTTTTTATAAGTTTTTGGTTGATGACATTGTCTTCTGCAACAAGAGCAGATGCCGCAAATTTTGAACTTTTTTCATCAAAAAGTTTTCGACGAGCTTTTTTATTTTTTTGTTCATTAAATGATGATGCGTCATAATTTTCAAGAACTGATTTTAACTTTGTTGAATTTAAAGGCTCATACAATGTTTTAAAGATATTAAGACCCAGTGTCTCAATCTTTTTCATATAGTACGATTTTGTAATCAAAATCATAGCTTCTGGAGATTTACTAAAGTTTAGTAAATCATTTTCATCAGAGAAATCGTAATCAACAAACAAAAGGTCATAATTTATCTGCTGCTCAAGTCTATTTAGTTCCTCAAGATCTTTGAATGAAGTATAACTTACACCATAAAAATCTAAGTACTCACGTAAATATTTACTCTGAGATTTTGTTTTAACTGAAGAGTCAAGGATAAGGGCATTAATATTTGAGAATGAACCTTTATTGCTCTCATTGAGAGTTTCAATCTCCTCAAACTCAAGAGTAAAGAAGAAAGTCGTTCCATGACCGACTTCACTTTCCAGATCAAGGATACCGCCCATAAGCTCAACAAATCTACTCGAAATAGTAAGACCAAGACCTGTCCCACCATATTTACGAGTAATGGATGTATCGGCTTGACTAAAGGCTTCGAAAATACGTGATTTTTGTTCACTGGTAACACCGATACCGCTATCTTGAACTTCGAATTTTATTTTAATTTTACCGCTATTTTCAGATGGTATATGGCGGATATTAACATTAATGCTCCCACCACTATTTGTAAATTTAACCGCATTTGAAAGAAGGTTGATAACAACCTCTTTGATCTTCGTTGGATCACCTTTAATAGGACGCTCTAGGTATGGATCGATGTAACAGCCAAGGTCAATATGTTTTTCTGATGCGCGTACAGAATAAACTTCAACAGCACTTTCAAACTCTCTAATTGGATTAAACACAATCTCTTCAATCTCAAGCTTATTACTTTCAATTTTTGAGAGGTCTAAAATATTATTGATAATTTCAAGAAGATTTTCTGATGATTTTTCAATAATATCAATAAACTCTCTTTGTTCTGAAGAAAGGTCCGTATCTTTTAAGAGTTCTGTAAAACCGACGATCCCGTTTAATGGTGTACGTATCTCATGAGACATATTTGCAAGAAACATTGATTTTGCTTCACTGGCCTCCATCGCATACTCTTTATCGTTACGAGTCTGTTCAATGATATCTTCAAGAAGTTGATAAGCTTGCGCTGTTCCTGAAGCTGTATCAAGATTGATATTTCTATTTTCTTCACCCTCTCCCGTGTCCTTTGCAACACGCTTTAAAACGGATTCGAGATTTTTGATATTTCTAGCAATATCATTTGAAAGTAAAAATCCAAGAAGACCGACAATTATTGAAATAAGCCAGATAGAAACAGCAATTGCAAGTATTTGGATTGCATTTGTTTGAACGATCTTTGCTCTGCTATCCATCTCTTGTAAGATAACTTTTTTACCTTCTGTAATAACATTTTCTTTTTCAGAGAGCATAGTAAACCAGATACCTGATTCTGTATCATATTTCCCACTTTTTGCTACCTCTAGGATATTTGAACGCTCTTCTGTAATATCGCTACCAAGTTCGGCACTGTCATCACTTTTAAATAGAAGATCAAGCTTACTGGAAGTCGTTTTGTCAAGTTCTGAGTAGTTTATGGAGTCGGCTTTACCTATAAATAAGAGCCATTTGTTAATTTGTTCTGCTTCAAGCGGAGTTGAGCGAGCAAGGGTATAAGAGATATAATCTCGCTCCGCTGCTGTATATTCTTGTGCACGAACAAGTGAAAGATATGCTGTCGCAAGTGAAGAGATTTTTTCATCTACATGGATAAGAGCAATATTTTCAATTCTTGTTAAAATTGTGTCTTGTGCTTTACCATAAGTTTTATAGAAGATAGTATCAAAATCTACTTTTTGAGTATCTACAGTTCCTCTAACTTTACTGATCTCTTGAAGAATAGATTTTATAGTAACACTGTTTTTACATGCTTGACAGTTTTCTATTCCATGGGAATGGTCGTGTAAGTCAGTTAAAGTTCCGATCTTTGAGAGGTACTCTTTGGCACTTTTGTTTACTAACTCGCGTTGAGCCATAAGTGAGTTATGTGTTGTTTGAGATGCATTTCCGAGATACATAATCGTCATACCACGTTCACGTGATATATTGTCAAGTAAGTGTGTTAAATATCTGTTTTCTTGTAACTTTGCTTGTAGCTTAGTCGCACCTTGATAGCTTATATATGCATTATAAACATAATACGAAGCCAATGAAAAAAGAATAATAATTGGGAATAAACTTATTAGTCTTAGTCTGTTTTTGAGTCCTATTTGCATTGTCCTAGTTCCTTATAATTGATTTATGAAGTTTTTCAAACGAATCAGTAACTGTTTCATCTCTTGTTTATCAGTTACAAATAAGAGATCTTTTAAAACTTGAGAGATTTTAGTTACTCTAAGATTATCCGCAGTTCCTTTTATGTTCATTACAATATCATATAAGGCAGTCTTATCGTTAGTTTCTACAGCCGTTTCAAGCACTTTTAAACGGGACTCAGCTTGTTCTTTGAAGTCTCCTAAAAGTTCTTCAATAAGATCTGAAGGTAAACCGAGTTCATTGATAGCTGCTGATTTATCATAATCAAGTGTTTCAAGATCTTCTGCTGGTGAGTTTGTTTCTTCTGGAATCTTATAAAACTCTTCTTTTGAGCCGACAAAATTGTCTAAGTCATCTATATCCAATATTTCAAGAGGATGCTCTTGTAGATTAGCAGGTTGCTCTTCATCAAGTATGAGGCTTATATCATAGATATCACCACCATCTGCATGAGGCGCTAATGGTTCTTGAACAGTTTCTTCCTCTTTATCAAAATCTTTTAATAAAAAGAGATCATCATCTTCTTTGGAAGTTTCAACTGTAGTAGAAAGCTTTTCATCGGATATTTTTTCTTTATTTGGTTCTATTGAAAGCTCTTTGCCTCCAAGTTTTGAAATTATTGTATAGAAGTGGTCAAGTGTGGCTCTGATTTCATCCATGTTAGAAGAAGTATTGATAATGCTCAATACCTCAAAAGCATCTTCAATTCTTAAGTTAGCTGCAACACCTTTAAGTTTATGAGATAAAAGTTTCAAATCACTTAAGTCGTCATTGGTAAGATGAGTATAGAGTTCTTCTTTAAAGTCATATGATTGCTGGATAAAGTCACCAATGAACTCTTCAATAAGATCAACTGGTAAACCTAATTCATCAGACGCAACTTGTGGGTTATAAACATAATCTTTACTTACATGTAAGTTGTTGATATAATTAGCATGTGCACCATCTGAAGAGATTGTATAATCTCCGAGCATAGGTTTTGTTTTTATTTTTTCATCTACAATTTTTTGGACTTTTGGTTCTTCAAGAAGTGTTGGAATATCTTCTGTTTGTTCGTCAAACTCAGCAAATGCAAAGTCACTATCAATATCAAGTTTTTCTTCATGAGTCTCACTTGGAACATAGAGATCTTCTATCTCAAGTGGAGCATTGAAATCAAAATCATAAGGATCATTAATGATATTGCCTGTTGGAGGTGTTTCAAAAGGATCTGGCTCACTAAGTACGACACCTTTTTCATTTTCAAGACTTGGTATATACTCATGGCCAGACTCAAAGTCAATGTTTTCAGTAGGTGTCTCTGCCCGTCCTAGTTTGCTTTCTTCTATCTCTCTGCCGTCTAATGCTCTCAGCTTCGCAAGAGTAATAGCATAAGCAACCTGGCTTGGAGCATCGGTTAAATAAAGGGTTTCTATCTCGATTGTTGCGCTGAACTCTCTGTTCTTTGCACTAATGATAACTTTAGCTTCAGGGATATCTGAGTTTAAAATATAATAAATCCAATTGAAGTTTTTAAAATTATGAATATAAGTAGGTCTTTTGACAAATAAGTCGGCAAAATCTTTGCACTCACTTTGTAAATCTGCCAAGTTTCTAAATCCTAGACTCTTGAGATCTTTTTCGTTGATCCCTACAAACTCTTGCTGATGATTGTAAATAAGCATGCTGATTCCTTATTTTTCGCTTTCTAATATTTTTTTATACAGGGTTTGAGCTTCTTCTATATCTTTTCTATTAGCTGGTTTTCGCGCGGCAATATAACCTGTGATTGTACCCTCGGCATCAAACACTGGCGTGATCTCTGTTTCAACCCAATAATACAAGCCATCTTTTCGTAAATTTTTTACAATACCATGCCACGCTTTACCTGCTTGAATATCATGCCACATTTGAGCAAATGCAATACGTGGCATATCTGGATGCCTCACAATATTGTGAGGCTTGCCGATCAATTCATCTTTTTCGTATCCAGAAATTTCACAAAATTTTCTATTTGCAAACGTTATCACACCTTTCGTGTCAGTTTCGCTTACAATAGCTCTTCCCTCAAAGTGATATTCTTCATCTATTACATCCCGCGTATGCATATAAAAAAACCTTAAATTCTAAGTTGGGGGTAATATAGCATATTCTCAACTAAAAATCACTTATTTATAACTATCTTTGATACTTTTTGCATCTTTTTGATTCAATAAAGATGCAATATCAGCTTCACTCGCATGTTTTATCATTTCAAATGTTCCAAAATAGTTTAAAAGTTTTTGTATTTTTGCTTTTGAAATCCCATTTAGTGATAAAAGCTGGCTCTCTTGATCAAGTTTGAGTTTTGTTTTTTTATGAAAAGTAATGGCAAGTCTATGCGCTTCATCTCGGAGTCTTTGTACAAATTGGAGTCTTTTATCTGTTGTTTTGAGATTGAAACTTTTCTCTTTGGTATGGACTATATCTTTTGCTTCCCCTTTTGCTCTGTGGCTTTTTGCATCGATTTTCTCTTTGGAGATTGCTATAACATCCAAGAAAACACCATTGGAGGCTAAAAGATCGATAGCGAGACTTAGAAGTGTTGTTCCCCCATCGAGAACCCAAAGGTCGGGAGGCGTATTTTTTTCAAAACTTTCTATTCTTTTTGTGAGCATCTCTCTCATTTGTGAATACTCATCACGTGAATCAAGATGATAGTTACGATAAGATTTTTTATCAAATGTTCCATCATCATACACAGCCATCGCTCCAACGGTTGCTTGTCCGCTCATGTGAGAGTTGTCAAACACTTCTATTCTTAACGGCACTCTTTGAAGTTGGTAAAGCTCCCCTAAGGAGAGTGAGAGTTCATAAGAATCATCGACTTTAGTTTTACTCAGGAGTTCATTCGCATTTAAAAGAGCGAGCTCTATAAGGCGTTTTTTATCCCCGATTTTTGGGACATTTATCTCAGCTTTTCTTTGAAATAAAACAGAGAGATATTCTTTTAAAAGTTCCTCTGATTCAAAACTTTCCGCCACTAAAATCGGAGCGATGATAGGCGGAATCTCTTTGGCGTAAAACTCCAAAAGGGCGCGATAATAAAGCTCATCTTTATCAAAGCCCTCATTGAGATAGATAAAATCATGCGAGGATGAAATGATCTTACCATTTCTCATAAATATTCTTACAACAACGGCGCGGTTTTCTTTATGTGAGACAACAAAGATATCGTAATTATCATTTGTTGCAAGATCGATTTGCGAAGAGATATTGGATTTTTCTATTTTTTGGATTCTTGTTTTTATCTCATTTGCTTCTTCAAAACGAAGTTCATTAGCATAAAAAAACATCTTTTCTTTGAGTTGTTTAAGAAGTTCTTTTTTATTTTCTATAAAGCCTATCGCTTTATCTATCTCTTTTTGATAGAGAGTTTCTTGTACATTAAATTCACAAGGTGCAAGACATTTTTTGATCTGATAATACAAACACGCTTTTTTCCCGCCAAGACAGCTTTTTTTCTGCACAAGTTTAGTAAGTTCATAAATAGAGTCCAAAAGCTCTTTTGCACCTACTGAGTAGGGACCAAAATATTTGATATTTCTTGAATCTATGACCTTCCTTGTAATCTCAAAGCGTGGATATCTTTGTGTCTGATCTATATAAATATAAGGATATGTCTTATCATCGCGAAGGAGTATATTGTACTTTGGTTTGAGCTGCTTGATAAGCGAGTTTTCTAAAATAAGCGCATCATGTTCAGAATTTACAACAATATAATGCATCGATACTGTTTCACTCAGCATTTTAAAAATTCGTGGATTGAGTGATGAATTTGGACGTAAAGATGGAGTGAGAACCCAGTAGCTTTTGACGCGATTTTTAAGATTTTTGGCTTTTCCTATATAAAGAAGCTGTCCTTTTGGATCAAAATACTGATAGATTCCTGCAGTCTGGGGAAGGTTTCTAATTGTGTCTATCATGGATAATCTTTCTGATATCTTCTATGACATTGTGTAGTTTTGACTCTTGTGCATTATTTGTAAATTCTGCATTTGCTCTTTCTGGATAGAGTTCATTTGTGCTGCAACCACCATGAAGGTCGTCCTCTTTGTGCGGTTTAAAAGAAACATAGGCTCTGATATCTGAGATGCTGACTTCACAGCACTCTTGCGGTGGCATTTGTCTTAAAGGTGTTTTAATAGATTGTATTATAATATCAAACTCTTGTTTAGCCCATGGGTGGCTGAGGACGAAATTGAGAACATTATTTTTAAAGTATCCATACACGATCATATTTTGAAGATGTAGTGGAAAAAGTTCTTGAATTTTTTTGATACAGCGAAATTTAGATAATTTTGAAAACTGAGGTTTATTTTGCAAAGAAGAAAGAATCTGATTGGCATTTTTCATGTCATCATTATAACATTCCTATCATTAAATTTATTTGGATGTGGCTATAAAGCGGCTCCATATTATATTGGTGAGAAAGATTTAAATCAAACGAAAGTACCGAATAAATGATAAAGTATGATGTAATAATTGTGGGAGCTGGAATTGCGGGACTTTACGCTGCTATGAATCTGCCAAAAGAGAAAAAAATTCTTATTATTAATAAGCGTGAGACTTTTAAATGTAATAGTTTTTATGCACAAGGCGGCATTGCTTTGGCGGTTGATAAAGAGGATATTCCTTTACATGTAGAGGATACTCTAAACGCTGGAGATGGACTTTGCGATAAAGATGCCGTGGATGTGTTAAGCCAAAATTCCCGTATTGTCATTGATAATCTCATTAATATGGGATTTGAGTTTGACAAAGACAGCGAGGGAAATCTGCTTTACACAAAAGAAGCAGCACACTCACGAGAGCGAATTTTACATGCTGGCGGCGATGCAACGGGAAGATATGTACATCTTTTTCTTTTAGAACATAATCCACATCCGATGCTTTGTGATTCAAGAGTGGTTGATCTGCTTATAAAAGATGGCGAATGCTATGGCGTTACTGTGTTAGATCATAGAGAACAGAGAAATATTTACGCGGACAAAGTGATCATTGCAAGCGGTGGAGTGGGTTCTTTGTATGAGTTTCATACCAATGCTCCGACAATCAGTGGTGACATGCAAGGGTTATGTGTTTTAAAAGGGCTGAAGTTAGAGATGATGGAAATGATGCAGTTTCATCCGACTGTCTATGTTGGCAATGATGGAGCGCAAAAACTTTTACTCACAGAAGCTCTAAGAGGCGAGGGCGCAAGCATCGAAGATAAAGATGGAAGAAGATTTCTTTTTGATTATGATCCTCGTGGTGAGCTGGCTTCTCGTGATATTGTCAGCAAAGCAATCTATGACTATAAACAAAAAACCGGTTCAGAAGTTTACCTTTGTATGAAAAACTTTTCTTACGAGTACTTTGTAAAAAGATTTCCAAATATCTATAGCAGTATGAAAGATTTTGGTTACAACTTACCTCAAGATAGAGTACCTATCTCTCCAGCTTTTCATTATGCAATCGGTGGAATTAAAACAGATCTGAGTGCTAGAGTTGCAGGTGTGCATTCACTTTATGCCATCGGGGAAGTGGCTTCTACTGGAGTTCACGGAGCTAACAGACTTGCTTCAAATTCTCTTTTGGAAGGTCTTGTTTTTGCAAAGCGCGCCGTGGAGGATATCCTCGCAGATCATACAAAAAAAGAGTCTGTGGAGTTTGATATTGTAGATGAGGTTATGAGCTATAAAGAAGATAAAGAGAAGAAAAATCTGCTTCGTAAAATCATGTGGGAGAAAGTTTCTATTGTGAGAACGAAAGTGGGGCTAAATGAGGCTTTAGGGCAGATTGATGCTCTTTTGAATGAAAAAATTGGTAGACTGCTCAAGTTTCGTTTACTAACAGCCAGAGAAATAGTTGTTGGGGCATTAGGCCGAGAGAAATCTATTGGTGTACACACCATAGAAAATTAAGGAGTTAAGGAATGCACGAATTGGATTTAACTACCAGTTGGGTGGGTATAGTCGCTTTAGCGGTTTTTATAATAGCATACTATTTTATAGCGACAGAAGAAAAATATGAGATCAACAAAGCAAAACCTGCGCTATTTGCAGGGACGTTTATGTTTATGCTTATTGGAATTTACTATGCTATAAACGGCTTGGATAATCATGCCATGCATAATGAGCTTGAGACTCTTATTTTAGAGATTGCGGAGATCTTTTTCTTCCTTTTTGTTGCGATGACGTATATCGAAACATTGATAGAACGCGGTGTCTTTGAGCTTATGAAGTATAAGCTTGTTTCAAAAGGCTATACCTATAAAAAATTGTTTTGGTTTACAGGACTTTTGGCATTTTTTATCTCTCCAGTTGCTGACAACCTTACGACGGCACTTATCTTATCGACTGTTCTTTTTACTATAGACAAAGAGAAAACTCTTTTTCTTGTTCCCGGAGCGATAAACATTGTTGTAGCGGCAAATGCCGGAGGTGCTTGGTCTCCATTTGGTGATATTACGACATTGATGGCTTGGACTGCAGGAAAAGCGAATTTTGTAGATTTTCTCTATCTCTTCCCCGCATCTGTAGTGGGATGGTTAGTAACTGCCTTCTTGCTTTCTTTTTCAGTGCCCGAAGGCAAACCAGCATTTGATCCGCAGACTGAACAAAAACCACGCTTAAGAAAAGGTGGTATGGTTGTTGTGTATCTTGGAGCGTTGACGATTATCATCGCTGTTTTGGGTCATCAGTTTTTTGATTTTCCTGCAATGTGGGGTATGATGTTTGGTCTTTCAATTCTCAAACTCTACTCATTTACGCTCAATCGTAAGAGTACAGAAGGGTTTAATATTTTTGTCAATATGCAAAAAGTTGAGAATGATACCCTTCTTTTCTTCTTTGGTATCCTTTCTGCTGTTGGTGCCCTACACTTTTTAGGTTTCCTTCATTATGTTCATAATCTTTATGGAGCAATTGGAAGTACGGCATCAAATATCGGCGTCGGATTTTTATCAGCTATCGTCGATAATGTTCCAGTTATGAGTGCTATTTTGAAGTCTTCTCCAGAGATGGGAATGGATCAGTGGCTACTCGTAACTATGACAGCGGGTATTGGTGGAAGTCTTATTAGTTTTGGTAGTGCTGCGGGTGTTGGTGTTATGGGAAGAATGAAGGGAATTTATACTTTTGCAGCTCATATGAGACACTCATGGACTATTCTTGTTGGATATGGCGTTTCTATTGCTATTTGGTATGTTCAGTTTGAGATTTTAGGTCTTTACTAAATCATCGATTAATCTATTTTATTGTATCCTTTCATACAATTTGAAGGGGTACAACACCTCTTCATAAGCCACTTGGCACTCATAAATACTCCATATTAAAGGCATTTATCATGACAAATGTAAGCATTATCGTTTTAGATTTTGGTTCCCAGTACACTCAGCTTATCGCTCGTCGTCTTCGTGAAGAGAAAGTTTATTGTGAAATTCTTCCATATTACACAAAAGTTGATGAGATCAAATCCAAAAATCCAAAAGGAATTATCCTTAGTGGTGGACCATCTTCTGTATATAATGAAAATGCATATACAGTAGATCAGGGCGTATACAGTATGGGTATCCCAGTTCTTGGAATCTGTTACGGTATGCAGAGAATCGCTGTAGATTTCGGTGGTTCAGTTGTGAGAAGTTCTCACCATGAATATGGAAAAGCAGAACTGACTATTATAGAGAATGACGGGAAAATCTCTCCTTTGCTTGATAACTGTGACAGTGACCGTATCGTTTGGATGAGCCATAGTGATAAAGTTGATGTTTTACCTGAGGGCTTTCTTCCTATCGCAGTTTCTGGAAACTCTCCATTTGCGGCTATTGCAAATGAGGAAAAACGCGTTTATGCAATGCAGTTTCACCCAGAAGTTCAACACTCAGAAGAGGGTTATTTGATGCTTCGCAACTTTGCTAGAAAGATTTGTGGTATCGAAGAAAAATGGAAAATGGAACATTTCTTAAAAGAGCAGATCAAGCTTATTCGTGAGAAAGTAGGAACTGGTAAAGTTCTTTGTGGACTTAGCGGTGGAGTGGATAGTTCTGTTGTTGCGGCTATGCTTTATGAAGCGATCGGCGATCAACTCATTCCTGTATTTGTGGATAATGGACTTTTAAGAAAAGGGGAACGTGCACAAGTAGAAGAGATATTTAAAATCAATCTAAAAGCTCCTTTAGTTGTTGCAGATGCGAGTGAACTCTTTTTAGGTCGCCTTGCAGGGATCAGTGATCCTGAGACAAAACGTAAGATCATTGGACATACTTTTATAGAAGTTTTTGAAGCTGAAGCTAAAAAACATGACGGTATCAAGTTTCTCGCTCAAGGGACATTGTATCCTGATGTTATCGAGTCTATCTCGGTCAATGGACCTTCAGAGGTTATCAAGTCTCACCATAATGTTGGTGGCTTGCCTGATTGGATGGATTTTCAACTTATCGAGCCACTTCGTGAACTTTTCAAAGATGAGGTTCGTAAAATTGGACTAGAACTCGGTCTTCCAGAAGCTATGATAAATCGTCATCCATTTCCTGGACCAGGTCTTGCGATTCGTATCATGGGTGATGTAAATGTTCCTGATTTAGATCTTTTACGCGAAGCTGATGTGATCTTAATCGATGAGCTAAAAGCTAGCGGATACTACGCAAAAACATGGCAAGCCTTTGTGGTTTTACTCAACGTAAAATCAGTCGGTGTTATGGGTGACAACCGTACGTACGACAATACAGCTTGTGTACGCGTCGTTGAGGCAGTAGATGGAATGACAGCAACTTTCGCTCATCTTCCGCATGATCTTTTAGAGAGAATCTCTCGCCGTATTATCAATGAAGTTGATGGTATTAACCGTGTGGTTTATGATATATCATCAAAACCGCCAGCTACAATAGAATGGGAATAAGCCAAAGGCTTTTCCCAATATGCAAAAAAATATCTATCTTTTTTCTTTGACACCTAGTGAAGGTGTTACTCATATAAACTCCTTACATGTAAGAACTTTTACTCCCGATATCGACTTTAAAAACTATGATTTTCTTATTATCACTTCCAAGCAGATTTTAGAAGCATTGAAAAATTATGATGAGAGTTGGAAAAGCTTAGCTGTTTTGGCAGTTGCAAAACCCACAGCAGACGCAGTGGTAAAAGCTGGCGGAAAGATTTTGGAATTTGGAAGTGGATATGGAGATAATTTAGCTGAGATTATCACTTCTTACCCTCAAGAAAAAAGATGGCTTTACCTTCGAGCCAAAGAAGTGGCGTCAGATTTTGTCTTTACATGTAAGCAAAATGGATACAATATTGACGAAGAGATTTTGTATGAGACTTCATGTTCGCATGAGCTTTTACATGTAAGCATCAAAGATGACGCGACGCTTATCTTCACTTCACCCTCAAGTGTGGAGTGTTTTTTAAAACATCATGATTTTAAAGAGACGCAAAATATCATCGTTATCGGAACAACGACGGCAAGGGCAATACCTTTACATGTAAAGTATAAAATAGCAAATGAACCAACAATGCAAAGCTGCATACAAAAGGCACAAGAATGAATGATTCAAAAGAGTATCTCGATAAAAAAGCGTTTTTCGATCGAGTAATAACAGTTTATGGAAGAAATGTTGTCGTAGAAGTATTGGAAGATGAAAATGTAACGATTCATAAACTGCATTTGGCAGACTCAAATAAGCAAGATGGCGTTATAAGTACAATCCTTTCACTTGCTAAAAAAAGAGCTGTCGAGATAGCGTACCATGATAAAAACGCACTTTCACGTATCTCGAAAAATGCAAAACAAGATCAAGGTGTGTGCGCGGATATTATCGCTGAGACTTACAAAAACGCAAATGAGATAGCTGACTTAAAAGAGTATAGACTTTTAGCCCTCGATGGTGTGCAAAACCCGCAAAATCTTGGGATGATTATCCGAAGTGCTGCGGCTGGAAATATCGATGGGATCATCTTGCCAAAGAAAAATAGCGCAAAAATCTCTCCGCTTGTGATAAAAGCAAGTGCGGGAACACTTTTTAAAATCCCTATATATTATTGTAATGCATTGGAAGATGTTTTAAAAAAGATTAAAAATGAATGTGATATATTTGCGCTAAACTCTTCTGCGAAAGATGACTTAAACAGCTTGCATGTAAGTAGAAAAGCGGTTTTCATCTTAGGAAATGAAAGTGATGGAATCAGCCGTGAAGTACAATCTCTTTGTAACGCATCGGTTAAAATTCCGATGAACAGAGGCGTAGAATCACTCAACGTAGCCGTAACTGCGGCATTAATAAGTTTTTTACCAAGATAAAAAAGGAGATGTTATGAAAATTGTCTGTCCTCACTGTTTTTCAGTTAATAATGTTCCACTCAAAGAGTCTTATGTTAAGGCAAATTGCGGAAAATGTAAAAACTCTTTACTAGACACAAAACCTGTAAGTCTAAGGGCGCAACATTTTGATGAACTTGTAATCAACAGTGATATTCCAGTTATTGTCGATTTTTGGGCGCCTTGGTGTGGACCGTGTAGGATGATGGCACCCACTTTTGAAAAAGTTGCGGCTTCGTATCCGCTTAAGATGCAGTTTGTCAAAGTCAACACAGAAGAGGAACAGCATTTGGGCTCTCGCTTTGGCATACGAAGTATCCCGACTCTCATCATTTTTAAAGGCGGCAAAGAGGTTCATAGAGTCTCAGGCGCGCTTGATGAGAGAAGTCTAGTTTCTCTTGCATCACAGTTTATCTAAAGGCACAAGTATCAAACACAAGATATTAAAATCTTACTTCGGTTACGATGAGTTTCGTCCACTTCAAGAGAGGGCGATAGATGCGATACTAGAGCATAAAGATCTGCTGATGATCCTTCCAACTGGTGGGGGAAAATCTTTATGTTATCAGCTTCCATCTTTGCTGATGGATGGCGTGACTGTCGTAGTTTCTCCGCTTTTAGCGCTCATGTACGATCAAGTGATGGCACTGAAAAACAACGGCGTCAAAGCTGAAATGATCTCTTCTATGCAAAATGAAGAGGAAATAGCAACTATCCGTCAAAGACTCTTGGACTCGGATATTAAGCTTCTCTATGTCGCTCCTGAACGCTTTGCTTCATTCGAATTTATCAACTTTCTAAAATCTCTGAAACTCAACTTTTTCGTTATCGATGAAGCGCATTGTGTGAGCGAATGGGGACATGAGTTTCGTGTGGATTATCGAAAGCTTAATCTCTTGCGTGAAAATTTTCCTAGCACTTCAATAGCCGCTTTTACCGCAACGGCAACGCCAAAAGTAGCTGAAGATATCATACACGCACTTACACTGGAAAATCCCGTAGAGATACGCGGAAAAGTGTTTCGTAAGAATTTGCATATCAGCGTTGAACCTCGTGAAAAAGATGGACGTACACAACTCCTAGAATTTTTGAAAAACTTTAAAAACGAGAGCGGTATCGTGTACGCTTTTTCAAGAAAACAGACCGAAGCGGTGGCAGTATTTTTGCACACAAACGGTATCAAAGCCAGAGCTTTTCACGCTGGACTTCCCTCACATGTAAAGGAAAATACTTTCAAAGCTTTTGTTCGCGATGAGATTCAAGTGGTTGTCGCAACCATCGCTTTTGGGATGGGAATCGACAAAAGCAATATCCGTTTTGTCGTGCATATGAACCTACCTAAAACGATAGAAAACTACTATCAGGAGATTGGACGCGCTGGGCGTGATGGACTCGATTCTGATGTGCTTCTTTTGTACAGCGGAAGTGATGTTGTGATGCAAAGAGAGTTTATAGAACAGCTCGATGAGTCGCCATATAAACAAAATGCTTTCAATAAGATCGAACAAATGAGCCGTTACGCAACGATGGAAGAGTGTCGTCACCATTTCATCGCATCCTATTTTGAAGATGAGATAGAAAACTGTAAAACAGCTTGTGATAATTGTACAGAGGTGCAGGGTGAAAAAACAGATATCACCGTTGATGCACAAAAGTTTCTCTCCGCAGTTTATAGAACAAACCAGAGTTTCGGTCAAGCTTATGTGATAGACGTACTTCGCGGAAGCAGTGTTCAAAAGATACTTGATAACGGACACGACAAACTCTCTGTTTACGCCATCGGTGCTGAGAAATCAAAAACTTATTGGGAGCGTATCAGCGAACGTTTAATGGAACTCGGCGCGCTTAAACGTGGAGAATTCCGCTCTTTAGTTTTGGATAATGTTGGAATGAGAATACTTAAAAATGATCTTAAAGTTTCTATCAAAGAGGAACGCTTACATATAAAGGCGAAAAAAGAGTTTGTCGTACATAAAGATGAAGATGTTGACAGCGAAGTTTTTGAAAAATTACGAGCCTTGCGTGCGCAAATAGCAAAAGAGGAAAACAAACCCGCCTACATTATCTTTGGAGATAAAACCCTCAAAGAGATGGCAAAACTCCTTCCTAAAAATAAAGAAGCCATGTTACATGTAAGCGGTGTCGGCGAAGTGAAATTTGAGCGCTACGGAGAGCAATTTTTGGAACTTTTACAAAGTATAAACTAAGAGCTAACGTGATCTATGCATATATTAGGATAGAATTATTGACATGAAAAAGATTATTTTTGTTTTATCATTATCTATCTCATTATTTGCGACTCAAAAAGTGGTATTGCAGCTCGATTGGCTGAACCAGTTTCAGTTTGCTGGATATTACATGGCAAAAGAGTTGGGTTATTATAGGGATGCTGGTCTTGATGTTGAGATCAAAGAGTTTACAAAAGATACGGATATCTTCAGTGTCATCCCTGAAAAAAAAGCTGACTTCGCTGTTGGACATTCATCGATAATAATCAGTCAGATAAACGGTGCAGATATTGTTGCATTAGGTGCTATTTATCAGCAATCGCCCATGATTTTACTTACAAGAGATGATACAAACATCAGTACTGTTGCTGATCTTAAAAATAAAAAAATCATGCTTTCAAATGATGCACAGGACATGGCTTCACTTCTGGCAATGCTTTCCTCTAAAGGGATAGCTCTAAAAGATGTCAAACTCATACCACATAGCTTTAACCTTGATGATCTTATAGATAAAAAAACTGATGCCATGGCTTCATATATATCAAATGAACCCATACGCATGGAAGACAAAGGTATTGGTTATAAAATTTTCAATCCTAAGGATTGCGGGTTTCGTTTTTATGATGATATCTTATTTACCTCTTCTGTATATATTAAAAACAATCCGCAAACAACAAAAAATTTTTACGAAGCTACGATGCGGGGCTGGACATATGCGTTTGATAATATTACACAGAGCGCTGAGATCATATACAAACACTATAATACGCAACACAAAACTCTTATCCAACTGATAAAAGAGGGGGAAATGCTCAAGCGTCTGGCTTGTAAAAAAGGTGTTCCTCTGGGCTATTTGGATAAAGATCAACTAAGTGACATCGTAAAAGTTTATAAAGTCTTTGGTATGACTTCAAAAGATCTTGATTATGATTCATTTGTATATGAATATAATCATCCAAAAGAGCTTGCGTTTAAGCTTCACTATAAAGATATAGTATATATTGTATTTATTTCTCTTTTTGCAGTTATCAGTTTGATATTTATTCTACTTTTTATAAGTCTAAAAAAAGAGTGGATCCATACAAAAAATCATCTAAAACAGACCATTGATAAGCAAAAAGAGGAGATAGATAATCAAAACAGAGTGATCATGATTCAATCCAAAATAGCCGCATTAGGCGAGATGCTGAGTAACATCGCTCATCAGTGGAGACAGCCGCTAAACATCATCTCTTTGCATACAGCAAAATTGGAAACATCTCTTCTCCTCGGGGCTACTATAGAAAAAGAGGATATTCTCAAAATCAGCAATGATATCAATATCCAAGCCCAATATCTTTCACAGACTATAGATGATTTTAAGAATTACTTTAGTTCAGATATGGAGAGTTCGGCACATTTTTATATAAAAGATGCGATCGATAGAGTCCATGAACTTACAAAAGAGAGTTTTAAAAGTAATAATATCTACGTAGTTTTATCAACACAGGATTGTAGAGTTTTAAGTAGTGAAAATCTTTTGATTCAAGCATTATTAAATATTTATAATAATGCTAAAGATGCGATGGTTGAAAAACAAGAAAAAGATCGATATCTCTTTGTAGATATCCAATGCAATGCCAAAGAGCTTGTGATCACTTTGAAAGATTCAGGTGGCGGTATCAAAGAAGATATCTTAGAAAAAATCTTTGAACCCTATTTTACGACAAAACATAAGTCTAAAGGAACAGGACTTGGACTCTATATCACTTATACCATTATCACCCAACACCTTCATGGAACAGTATCTGTCTGTACAAGGGAGTATAACTATATGAATCTCAGACTTATTGGCGCAGAGTTTGTGATTACTCTTCCCATCCTTTAACTTAGCTCATCATGATCTCATAAGGTCTTTTGATCTCGTTTATCACCTCACCAACACTCATGTGGCGGCTTTTTCTTAGGAACTCTCTGCTATCTAAAAAGACTAAAACAGTTGGAATGGCAAAGACACTAAACTCTGCTGCGATATCAGCATCTGTTGAAACATCAATGCTTATAACTTCAAAGCTTGCAAAGTTTTCACTCACTGCTTCAAGAAGTTTTGGTTTGAGTGCGTGACAAACGTTACATGTAGGCGCACTAAAGTAGAGCATTACCGCTAGATTTTCTTTGATGGTTTGATTGATTGATTCTAGATTTTGCATTTATGCTCCAATATCATAGACTATTTCTGTTTTATTTTTGATGGTTTTTATTTCCCTTACATGCAAAGTACCCTCTGGGTATAAGCCTTGAATCTCAAGTTTGTGAAACTCTTCTATCGAAGCTACCTTGTGTTTTGCAATTTCACGAAGCACGATCCCTCGATACGCTTTTGCCCAGTGGCTCACGGTTTTTCCATCTTTTAAAAATTTGAGCGTCGTGTATGGTTTGTCTGTTTTGTAGAACTTATCATAATAACCTGCGCGCAAATCTAAGATCTCTTTATCTGCTAAATAAAGATCAAGCTGATAAGAAAATCTATCTTTATAATATTTATCTGGTGCAATAGAGCCAATATTTGTTCCTTGGTGCACTTTATAGTTGGCGATAGTATCAGAACCTAAGATCGGACCATAGAGATTTGAAAAAATAAGGACATTCTTTTTAAGATACTCTTGTGCAGATTCCTCGAGTGAATCAAAATCGAGATATTCATAAGCAACTCCACTATATCTTTGGATGGCACACATCAATGCCTCATTGTAAATTCCATCCAAATATGGCTCAAAATCTTTACTGTTTTTTATGCCAAAAAGTTTTTCAAGTTCTTTTTCGTTATTATTTAAAACTATTTCATTATATATACTAAGAATATCAACTCTTGCTTTGTCTGATCCAAAAAGCTCTTTTTTCGGTTCGTTTCCACCTTGGTGTTTGCCCTCAGCGGGAGAAAATAGGATTGTAAGCAATCTTGTACCTTTTATTTGTAGTGTCAAATTTATGAAATTATATCGATATTATTGTTATAATCGGAGGACAAAGATAAGGTTTGAAGATGAATGAGATAACTATTTTAGGTGCATATGGAACTAAGGGTGCGGATGTGGGGACGAGTGCATTTTACATAGATGTAAAGAATGTCATTGATGCTGGTAACTTGCTTGTGCCACTTGGAGAAAAATCAGCAGAGATAGAATCCATCTGGCTTTCACATTCCCATCTTGACCATATTATAGATATTGCATACATCATGGACAGCTACTTTACATGTAGAAAGAAACCGCTAAAGATTTATGGATTGCTACAAACAATAAAAGCTGTCAAAGAGGATTTTTTAAATAATAGAATATGGCCGGATTTTGGATCAATAAAGCTTGTAAATTCAGATCAGATGAGTGTTGTTTATGAAGAGATAGAGTATGAGAAAAGTTATCAAATCTCGCAAGAGATAACTTTGCAGCCTTATCAAACAGATCATACCGTTGCAAGTTGCGGATATATTGTGACAAAAAATGGATCATCGGTGATAATTTCTCTTGATACCTATAGTTTAGACAGTACAATTGAAAAAATCGATACAAGAGATGATATTAAAACTCTTGTCGTAGAGTGTTCTTTTCCATCAAGGATGGGACAGTTGGCGTATGATTCAAAACATTTGACGCCGAAACTATTGTTTGAAAAGTTGAAAATAATGAAAAAACAAGAAATTAATATCTATATTAATCATATCAAACCACTTTTTTTAGAAGAGATGACAAAAGAGATTGCCCTGTTTCAAGGTGATTTGGAGGTGAAAATATTAAAAGATGGAGAAAAAATTATCTTTTAATAAAAAAAGCTTGACATTGGAAATGAATTTGTCTATAATTCTGGCTCAAATTCAAAGCCGGCATAGCTCAGTTGGCTAGAGCAGCTGATTTGTAATCAGCAGGCCCGGGGTTCAAATCCTCGTGCCGGCACCATTGAATATTGAACTTGGTGAGATAGTCAAGTGGCCAACGACGGCGGACTGTAAATCCGCTCCCTTCGGGTTCAGAGGTTCGACTCCTCTTCTCACCACCACGAAAAAAGTCAGGATGCGGGCGTAGCTCAGTTGGCTAGAGCGTCAGCCTTCCAAGCTGAGGGTCGAGGGTTCGAGTCCCTTCACCCGCTCCACTTATTTACAGAAAAAATACCCATAAAATTTAAATATAAATATTCAAAAAATATACTAGATGTGAATCTATTATTGAGAAAACTTGCTGGTGTGGCTCAGGGGTAGAGCACTTCCTTGGTAAGGAAGAGGTCACGGGTTCAAATCCCGTCATCAGCTCCAGTAGAGAGAAAATTTATATTTTATTTTTATATAAGCAATAATTGAATAATTTTTGGATACAATTCCATTTCTATTCACAAAAATAAAGTCGGAGGACACAATGGCAAAAGAAAAGTTTGAGCGTAATAAACCTCACTGTAACATTGGTACAATCGGTCACGTCGACCATGGTAAAACTACTTTAACTGCAGCAATTACAGCAGTTCTAGCGGTAACAAATGGCGCGAAAATGATGGATTACGATGCAATCGATAATGCACCAGAAGAAAGAGAGCGCGGTATTACTATTTCTACTTCACACGTTGAGTATGAAACAGATAACCGTCACTACGCACACGTTGACTGTCCAGGTCACGCTGACTACGTTAAAAACATGATTACTGGTGCTGCTCAAATGGACGGCGCTATATTAGTTGTTTCTGCAGCAGATGGCCCGATGCCACAAACACGTGAGCACATTCTTCTTTCTAAACAAGTTGGTGTACCATACATCGTTGTTTTCATGAACAAAGAAGATATGGTTGATGATGAAGAACTACTAGAACTAGTAGAGATGGAAATCCGTGAATTACTAGATCAATACGAGTTCCCAGGTGATGATACTCCAATCGTTGCTGGTTCAGCTCTTAAAGCTCTTGATGAAGCAAAATCAGGCACTCTTGGTGCATGGTCAGCAAAAATCCAAAAGTTAATGGCTGAAGTTGATAGATATATTCCTCAACCAATCCGTGAAACTGATAAAGATTTCTTGATGCCAGTTGAAGATGTATTCTCAATCTCAGGTCGTGGAACAGTTGTAACTGGCCGTATTGAACGTGGTACAGTTAAAATTGGTGAAACAATTGAAATCGTTGGTATTAGAGATACTCAGACTACTACTGTAACTGGTATTGAAATGTTCCGTAAAGAGATGACTGAAGGTGTCGCTGGCGATAACTGTGGTCTTTTATTACGTGGTATTGCTAAAGAAGCAGTTGAGCGTGGTCAAGTTCTTTGTAAACCAAAATCAATTACTCCACATACAATATTTGAAGCTGAGATCTATGTACTAAGTAAAGAAGAGGGTGGTCGTCATACTCCATTCTTCTCTAACTACCGTCCACAGTTCTATGTTCGTACAACAGACGTTACAGGTGCAATCACTTTACCAGAAGGTACTGAGATGGTTATGCCAGGTGATAACGTTAAAATCACTGCTACACTAATTCACCCAATCGCGATGGAAGAGGGAACTCGTTTCGCTATTCGTGAAGGTGGACGTACAGTTGGTGCAGGTGTTGTTTCTAAAATCGTCAAGTAATTGATGTCGCTTCTACGAAAGTGGAAGTGAACTTTTAAATTAGGTAAACACAATGAGAGAAAATATCCACTTAGGTTGTGAGAAGTGTACACGTCGTAACTACCACACAACTAAAAATAAGAAAACTCATACTGAAAAATTTTCAGTACGTAAATTTTGTAAATTTTGTCGTGAGCATACTGTTCACAAAGAGATGAAATTATAATTTAGCCTATAAGTAGAGTTTTCTACTTATAAGTTTATACAGGCGAATAGCTCCAATGGTAGAGCGCCGGATTCCAAATCCGATGGTTGCGGGTTCGAGTCCCCCTTCGCCTGCCATTTTCAATAAATACATCTTTCGAGATTTATTTATTGAAAATGCAATATGTAGATATATTTAGGATAATTAATGAAAAATTTAAATAGTTATGTCAGAGATGCAAAATTAGAACTTAGCAAAGTTATTTTTCCAAATAAAGTGCAAGTAAAACAAGCTTATATCTCTGTTGTTATTGTTGTAACATTTATATCACTATTTTTAGCGTTAGTTGATTTTATTATGTCTTCAACTGTTTCAGCTTTACTAAGTTAAGGATATATAATGGCACATCAATGGTATTCAATTCAGACATATTCTGGAAGTGAACGTAGTGTTAAAGCTGCAATAGAAAATATTATCATCGAGAGAGGATTGCAAGAAGGTATCAAAGATCTTCTTGTTCCTACAGAAGATGTTATTGAAGTAAAAGATGGTAAAAAGAAGATTACTGAAAGATCTTTGTATTCTGGATATGTATTTGTTTACATTGATTTAAATAATGAGCTTCAACACTTAATCCAGTCTTTACCACGTGTATCTGGTTTTGTCGGTGAAGCTAACCATCCTACGCCGCTAAGTGAAAGCGATATTCAAGTTATCTTGGATCGCGCAAATAACCGTGCAGCACCGAAACCAAAAGTATTTTTTGATTCTGGTGAGATGGTACGTATCGTTGATGGCCCGTTTGCGAACTTTACAGGAACTGTAGATGAGTATGATCTTGAGCATGGAACATTGAAACTCAATGTTTCTATCTTTGGACGTGCAACACCTGTAGATATATCGTATACTCAAGTAGAAAAAATAATTTAAACTCAACAAAAAGGAAGCAAAATGGCAAAAAAAGTCACTGGTTACATCAAACTGCAAATTAATGCTGGTGCAGCTAATCCAGCACCTCCAGTAGGTCCGGCATTAGGTCAGCGTGGTGTTAATATTATGGAATTCTGTAAAGCATTTAATGAAAAAACAAAAGATAAAATGGGATTCAAAGTTCCAGTAGTTATCACAGTATATAGCGATAAAAGTTTTTCTTTTATTACTAAACAACCACCAGCATCACAATTAATCATGAGAGCAGCTGGACTTAAAAAAGGTACAGATAACGCACTAAAAAATAAAATTGGTAAAATAACTAAAGACCAACTTATGGAAATAGTGAAAACAAAAATGGAAGATATGAATACTACTGATATTGAAATGGCTGCAAACACAATTGCTGGTTCAGCTCGTTCAATGGGTGTAGAGATAGTAGACTAAATTTTAAGTTAAGTGTATCTAAGTCAACGACCGCATTGATGGTTAAATGATACACGTTCAGAAGAGTTTTTCTCTTCTGAAATAAATTGCGGCAGAAATCATAGGAGATATTCAATGGCGGGTAAACGTTATAAATTATTAAAAGAAAAATTAGATGTTGCACAGAGCTTTTCAGTGGCTGATGCATCTGTAACAATCAAAGAGTTAAAATCAGCAAAATTTGATGAAACTGTTGAGATAGCATTAAATTTAAATGTTGATCCAAGACATGCGGACCAAATGGTTAGAGGTGCAGTTGTACTTCCTCATGGAACTGGTAAAACTGTTCGTGTAGCAGTATTTGCAAAAGGTATTAAAGCTGATGAAGCAAAAGCTGCTGGTGCTGATATCGTTGGTACTGATGACTTAGTTGAACAGATTCAAGAGGGAATTTTCAATTTTGATGTAGTTGTTGCTGCACCAGACTGTATGGGTCTTGTTGGTAAAATCGGTCGTATTCTAGGACCAAAAGGTATGATGCCTAACCCTAAAACTGGTACTGTTACAGCAGATGTTGCACAAGCAGTTAAGAATGTAAAGGGCGGTCAGGTTGCTTTCCGTGTTGATAAAAAAGGTAATATCCATGCAGGTATTGGTAAAGTAAGTTTTGATTCAGAAAAACTTGCAGAAAATATTTCTGCATTTGTTGGTGCTATTAACAAACATAAACCATCAACTGCAAAAGGACGTTATATCAAAAATGCAGCACTCAGTCTTACTATGAGTCCTGCAATTAAACTTGAACTTTTAGAGTTAGCAGAAATCAGATAAGTCTTAGCCAAGGAAACTTGGCTAGCCTTACATGTAAGGTTTTTATTTTGTGATATTGGTATGACAAAATAAAGATTTTCATGAAGAAAATCTGAATTACTTGGACTAAAGATAGTTTGGGGCATCTACATTTGTAGTAGCTTAATAGGCCTTTCCCTCCCATCTTGAAGTTATGTCTGGAAAGGAGATTTTATGTTAAAAGCAAAAAAAGCTGAAGTAATTGAAAACTTAGCATCTTCACTAGAGAACGCTACTGCGGTAGTTGTTTGTGATTATAAAGGTTTAACTGTTTCTAATTTAGAAGAGTTACGTAGATCAGCAAAAGTAAAAGGCACAAGTGTTCAGGTTGTAAAAAATACTTTAGCAACTATCGCTCTTGAAAAAGCTGGAATGACAGGTTTAGATCTAAGAGATACAAATATATTTGTATGGTCTGATGATGTTATTGCTGCTTCTAAAGTTGCATCTGATTTTGCAAAGTCAAATGATAAATTTGTAGTTAAAGCTGGTTACTTGGATAAAGAACTAGCAGATGCTGCGAAAATTAACGCATTCGCTAAACTTCCAGGTCGTGAAGAACTTCTTGGTATGCTTGCTTCTGTTTGGATGGGTCCAATCAGAAACTTTACAATCGGTTTAGATGCATTAAAAAGACAAAAAGAAGAAGCATAATCCGCCTCTTTTAATTAATAAATAAAAAATAAAATAAAAAAATGGAGAACACTATGGCTGTTACTAAAGAAGACGTATTAGAATTCATATCTGGATTATCTGTACTTGAGTTGTCTGAACTTGTAAAAGAGTTTGAAGAAAAATTTGGCGTATCTGCTCAACCTGTTGCTGTAGCTGGTGGCGCTGTAGCTGCTGAAGCTGCTGAAGAAAAAACTGAATTTGACGTTATCATCTTAGATGCTGGCGATAAAAAAATCAACGTAATTAAAGTTGTTCGTGCTCTTACTGGTTTAGGCCTTAAAGAAGCAAAAGATGCAACTGAAAACGTTCCTTCAACAATCAAAGAAGGCGTAGATAAAGCAACTGCAGAAGATGCAAAAAAACAACTTGAAGAAGCTGGTGCTAAAGTAGAAGTTAAATAATTATTTAATTTCTTTGAAGGCATCTGCCTTCAAAAAAAGATACAGGCACTTTTGTGGTATGATTTACGTCATACTATAAAAGTGCCTTTCTGTCGTTTATATCCATAATTGCTTAATTGTGGTTCAGTTCAAGGACGCTTGAACACGATAAATGCGATCTATTTTCAATAGATTGTGCACTAACTTACTTAGAGGTAGCCCATGTTAAACACTTTATATTCTGGCAATCGTTTACGTGTAGACTTTGCAAAAACTCCTCAGCAAATCGAAGTTCCAAATCTACTCCAACTACAACAAAATTCATATGATAACTTCCTTATGCTTGATGGTGCTGACCGTTCAAAAAGCGGTATAGAAAATGTATTTCAATCAGTTTTCCCAATTCATGATTCTCAAAACAGATTAACAGTCGAGTATATTGGCTCAGAAGTTGGTAAACCTAAGTACACAGTTCGTGAATGTATGGAACGTGGACTTACGTATGCAGTTTCTCTTAGAATGAAAACTCGTCTTGTTATCTGGGAACGCAATGAAAATACAAAAGAAAAATTAGGTGTAAAAGATATTAAAGAACAAAGTATATTTGTTCGTGATATTCCTTTAATGACTGAACGTACTTCATTTATCATCAACGGTGTTGAGCGTGTTGTTGTAAATCAGCTACACAGATCACCTGGTGTTATTTTCAAAGAGGAAGAATCAACAACTTCAGGAAATAAACTTATCTATACTGGTCAAATTATTCCAGATCGTGGTTCATGGCTTTATTTTGAGTATGATCCAAAAGATATTTTATACATGAGAATCAATAAGCGTCGTAAAGTTCCTGTAACTATTATGTTTCGTGCTTTAGGATATTCTAAACAAGATATATTAAAACTTTTCTATCCACTACAAACTATTGCAGTTAAAGACAATAGTTTTATGATTGATTTTAAACCAGATGACTTCAAAGGAAGACTGGATTTCGATCTCGTTGATGATAAAGGGAACCTTTTAATTACAGCTGGAAAAAGATTATCTGTTAAAAAAGCTCAAAAATTTATAGAAGATGGCGTAACTAAAGTTATGTATCCTCTTGAAACATTAGTAGACCGTCACTTAGCAGAAGCAATCATTAATCCTGAAACGGGTGAAGTTTTATTTGATACTATGACTTCGATTGATGAGACAAAACTTAAAAAGATGGCTGAAGCTGGTATTACATCGTTTGTTATTGCAAATGACTTAGCAGAAGGTGTTGATGGATCGATTATTAATGCTTTTATTGCTGATGCAGATTCACTTAAACTTTTAAAACAAACAGAAGATATAGAAGATGAAAATGATCTTTCAGCAATCCGTATTTATAAAGTTATGCGTCCTGGTGAGCCAGTAACTAAAGATGCAGCAAAAGCTTTTGTTAATCAACTTTTCTTTGATCCTGAGCGTTATGATTTAACACGCGTTGGTCGTATGAAAATGAATCATAAATTGGGAATGGATATTCCTGAATATGTGACTGTATTAACGAATGAAGATATTATCAATACTGTTAAATATGTTATTAAAGTTAAAAATGGTCAAGGTCATATTGATGATAGAGATCACTTAGGTAATCGTCGTATTCGTTCTATTGGTGAGCTTTTAGGTAATGAATTACATAATGGTCTTATCAAGATGCAAAAAGCTATCAAAGATAAACTCTCTACGATGAGTGGACCGATGAGTGAGCTTATGCCTCATGATCTGATCAATTCAAAAATGATTACATCAACTATTATGGAATTTTTCTCTGGTGGGCAATTGTCTCAATTTATGGATCAAACGAATCCTCTATCTGAGTTGACACACAAACGACGTCTATCTGCACTTGGAGAGGGCGGTCTTGTTAAAGAGAGAGCCGGCTTTGAAGTACGTGACGTTCACCCGACTCACTATGGACGTATTTGTCCAATTGAGACTCCAGAGGGACAAAATATTGGTCTTATCAATACGCTTGCAACTTATTCAAAAGTAAATGAGCATGGGTTTATTGAAGCACCATATAAAGTTCTTAAAGATGGTGTTGTAACAAATGAAGTTATCTATTTGACAGCGACTCAAGAAGAGGGCAAAATGATTGCTGCTGCTTCAAATAAACTTGATTCAAAAGGTCAATTTATTGAAGATCTTATTGCAGTTCGTCAAGATGGTGAGATTATTTATCGTTCTGCAAAAGAGTGTGAATATGCCGACCTTTCTTCCCATATGGTTGTTGGTGTTGCTGCGTCACTTATTCCATTCTTGGAACATGATGATGCCAACCGTGCGCTTATGGGTTCAAACATGCAACGTCAAGCAGTACCACTTATTCGTCCACAAGCTCCAATGGTTGGAACGGGTGTTGAAAAACTGGTTTCTCGTGACAGTTGGGAATGTATTTATGCGAAGCGTTCAGGTATAGTTGAAAAAGCTGATGCAAAACATATCTATATTAAAGGCGAAGATGAAGATGGAATTTTTATAGATTATTATCCTTTACAAAAAAATCTTCGTACGAATCAAAACACATCATTTTCACAAAAACCAGTTGTTAAAATTGGTCAGTTTGTAGAAAAAGATCATATTATCGCAGATGGTCCAAATATGGATCAAGGTGAACTTGCTCTTGGTGTGAACGCTATGGTTGCCTTTATGCCATGGAATGGTTATAACTTCGAGGATGCTATCGTTATCTCTGAGCGTATGATTCGTGAAGATGCTTTTACATCTGTACATATCTATGAAAAAGAGTGTGAAGCTCGTGAACTAAAACATGGTGTTGAAGAGATTACTCGTGATATTCCAAATGTTCGTGAAGAAGATTTAGCTCACCTAGATGAGAGTGGTATCGCAAAAATTGGTACGAACGTAAAAGGTGGAATGATCTTAGTTGGTAAAGTTTCTCCTAAAGGTGAAGTAAAACCAACTCCAGAAGAAAGATTACTTCGCGCAATTTTCGGTGAAAAATCTGGACACGTAGTAAACAAATCACTTTATTGTCCTCCATCTATGGAAGGTGTTATCGTTGATATTAAAATCTTTACGAAAAAGGGTTATGATAAAGATCCTCGTTCATTAGAACTTGAAAAAGAGGAACGTGATTATTTAGAGCGTGAACATTACGATCGTCTTTTAATGATCGATAAAGAAGAGATCTTTAGAATCACTGCTCTTCTAACAAAAGAACCACTTGGAAAAGATGTAAGTGTAAATGGAACTGATTACAAAAAAGGTGACATCATCAATGGTGAAGATCTTAAAGATGTAAACCGTTTCGCTATGAATAACATTGTTAAGTCATTTACTGATGAGATTCAAAATCAATACAATGTGATGAAAAACTATTTTCAAAAACAAAAAAGAATTTTCCGTGATGAGCATGAAGAAAAACTTGCTATCCTTGAAAATGATGACATCCTGCCAAATGGTGTCGTTAAATATGTAAAAATTTATATAGCTACAAAACGTCAACTAAAAGTTGGTGATAAAATGGCTGGACGTCACGGAAATAAAGGTATCGTTTCAAATATCGTTCCTGAAGTTGATATGCCTTATATGGAAGATGGACGTAGTGTTGATGTTTGTCTTAATCCTCTAGGGGTTCCATCTCGTATGAACATCGGTCAGGTTCTTGAGATGCACCTTGGTATGGCTGGTCGTGAACTCGGTCACCAAATTCAAGCAGAGTTTGATGCAAAACAAGCTGATTTCTTAGACAATATCCGTGCAAAAATGATAGAGATATCTGATGTAGCAGGACTTATGAATGGTGCAGAAGTTTTAGGAAAAATGAGTAATGATGAACTTCTTAAATATGCTCGTGATTGGGCAAAAGGTGTTAAATTTGCAACACCTATTTTCGAGGGTGTAAATGAAGCTGAATTCGCGAAACTTTTTGCAATGGCAAAAATGAGTTCTGATGGAAAAACTGTTTTACATGATGGTAGAACAGGTGAGAAGATGCGTGAGCGTGTAAATGTTGGTTACATGTATATCTTAAAACTACATCACTTGGTTGATGAGAAAATTCATGCTCGTTCAACTGGACCATACTCTTTAGTCACACAACAACCAGTCGGTGGTAAAGCACTCTTCGGTGGTCAAAGATTTGGAGAGATGGAAGTTTGGGCTCTTGAAGCATACGGTGCGTCAGCAGTTCTAAAAGAGATGTTAACTATCAAATCAGATGATGTAGATGGGCGTGTACGTGCATATAAAGCATTGACAAAAGGTGAATTGGTACCAGAATCTGGAATACCTGAAACACTATTCGTATTGACAAAAGAGTTACAAGCATTGGCTCTTGATGTAGAGATTTTTGACGAGGTTGAAGACGATGAGTAAATTAGTAGCAATAGCAATATCAGAAGAGAATCGCCCTAAAGATATAAAACAATTACAGTTTCGCCTTGCATCTCCTGAGAAGATACTTTCTTGGAGTCATGGTGAGGTTAAAAAACCAGAAACTATTAATTATCGTACATTAAAACCAGAACGCGATGGTCTATTTTGTGCCAAAGTATTCGGTCCTGTACGTGATTATGAGTGTTTATGTGGTAAATATAAAAAAATGCGCTATAAAGGCGTTGTCTGTGAAAAATGTGGTGTTGAAGTAGCAAGTTCTAAAGTTCGTCGTGTTCGCATGGGACATATTGATCTTGTAACTCCAGTGGCACATATCTGGTATGTAAGTTCATTGCCATCTCGCATTGGTACGCTTCTTGGTGTAAAGATGAAAGATCTTGAACGCGTACTTTATTATGAAGCATACATCGTTGAATCAGGCGGAGATGCATATTATGATGCTGATGCTAAAACTCCTGTTGCAAAATATGATGTTTTAAATGAAGAGCAATATCGTACTCTTATTCAGAGATTTGGTGAACTAGGTTTTAAAGCAAGAATGGGTGGAGAAGTTATCCGTGATATTCTTGATGATATCGATCTTGTTGAACTTTTCTCACAACTTAAAGAAGATATTGAAAAAACAAATTCTGAAGCAAAACGTAAAACTATTGCAAAACGTTTAAAAGTAATCGAATCATTTTTAAATAGTGGGAATAATCCTGCATGGATGATGTTGACAGTTTTACCAGTTCTTCCACCAGATTTACGTCCACTTGTAAGTCTTGATGGCGGAAAATTTGCTGTTTCTGATGTAAATGATCTTTATCGTCGTGTTATCAACCGTAACCAACGTCTAAAACGTCTTGTTGAACTTGAAGCTCCTGAAATCATTGTAAGAAATGAAAAACGTATGCTTCAAGAAGCAGTAGATGCTCTTTTTGACAATGGCCGTCGTGCGAATGCTGTAAAAGGTGCAAATAAACGTCCACTTAAATCTTTGAGTGAAATAATCAAGGGTAAACAAGGACGTTTCCGTCAAAACCTTCTTGGTAAGCGTGTTGACTTCTCTGGACGTTCAGTTATCGTCGTTGGACCAACTTTACGTATGGATGAGTGTGGTTTACCTAAAAAAATGGCTCTTGAACTATTCAAGCCTCATTTGATAGCGAAACTAGAAGATAAAGGTTACGCAACAACTATCAAAGCTGCAAGCAAGATGATTGATGCAAAAACGAATGAAGTTTGGGAATGTTTAGCTGAAATCGTTGATGGATATCCAATCCTTCTAAACCGTGCACCAACTCTTCACAAACTTTCAATTCAGGCGTTTCACCCTAAATTGATTGATGGAAAAGCTATTCAGCTTCACCCACTTGTTTGTGCGGCTTTCAATGCCGATTTCGATGGGGATCAAATGGCTGTGCATATTCCACTAAGTACTGCTGCTATTGCAGAAGCAAAAGTCTTGATGCTTGCATCTATGAACATCTTGCTTCCAGCATCAGGAAAAGCGATTGCTACTCCATCACAGGATATGGTTCTTGGTATCTACTATACAACTTTGGAAAAAAGTGGTGTAAAAGGTTCAAACAAACTATTTGCAAACGTAGATGAAGTTATGATTGCTATCCAACATGGGGCTTTGGATCTTCATGCGAAGATTCGTTCAAGTGTAAATGGAAGATTGATTCATACGACTGCAGGGCGTTTAATACTCAAAGATATTATTCCTGATTTTGTTCCAGTTGAACTTTGGAACCGTGTTATGAAGAAAAAAGCGATCAATGAACTTGTTGATTATGTTCAAAAACATGGTGGTATCGGTATTACTGCATCATTCTTGGATGCGCTTAAAGATCTTGGATTTAAGCAAGCTACAGAAGCTGGTATATCAATCTCAATAGATGATATTATCATTCCTGAGACAAAAGCGGCTAAAATTGATGAATCTAAAAATAAAGTTCGTGAGATACAAAAACAGTTCGAAGCAGGTCTTTTAACTGAGCAGGAACGCTACAATAAAATCATCGATGTTTGGACAGATACCAATAATATCCTTGCTACTCAGATGATGACTCTAGTTCAAACTGATAAAAAAGGTTTTAACTCGATTCATATGATGGCTGATTCTGGTGCCCGTGGTTCTGCTGCACAGATCCGTCAGTTAGCTGGTATGCGTGGTCTTATGGCTAAACCAAGTGGTGATATTATTGAAACTCCGATTATCTCTAACTTTAAAGAGGGTCTAAACGTTCTTGAGTACTTTATTTCTACTCACGGTGCACGTAAAGGTCTTGCGGATACGGCACTTAAAACAGCAAATGCGGGTTATTTGACTCGTAAACTTGTTGATGTTGCCCAAAACGTAAAAGTTATTGAACATGATTGTCATACTCATGAAGGTATCGAGATTTCAGATATTTCTGATCACAACTCATTAATCGAGTCTTTAGAAGACCGTTTATTTGGTCGTGTTCTTGCTGATGATGCAATTGATCCGATTACTAATGAGATCCTTTTCACTGAAGGAACTATGATTGATGAAATAAAAGCTAAAACAATCGTTGAAGCTGGAATAAAATCAGCATATATCCGTACTCCGACTACATGTAAGTCTGAGGGTGGTGGAATTTGTGCACTTTGTTATGGACTTAACCTTGGTACTGGTGAAATGGTACGTCGCGGTGAAGCTGTTGGTATTATTGCTGCTCAATCAATCGGTGAACCAGGTACTCAGTTGACACTTCGTACGTTCCACGTTGGGGGAACTGCGTCAAGTACTCGTCAAGAACGTCAAGTTGTGGCATCTAAAGAAGGTTTTATCCGTTACTATAACTTTAAAACATACACTTCCAAAGAGGGTAAACAGATTGTTGCTAATCGCCGTAATGCGGGTATATTATTGGTTGAACCAAAAATAAAAGCACCATTTGATGGTAGAGTTGAAATTCAATCAATTCACGATGAGATGATCATCAGTGTTGTTGGTGAAAAAGAGACTATTCGTTATACACTCAGAAAAAATGAAGTGGCTCGTCCAAATGAACTAGCTGGTGTAGGCGGACATATTGAAAGTAAACTTTACCTGCCATATAAACATGGTGAAATGGTTAAAAATGCAGAATCTATCGTTGAAAAAATCAATGATGGATGGAATGTTCCAAATCATATTCCATATGCTTCAGAGATCATGGTTAAAGATGGCGATCCAATAACTCAAAAAATAAGAGCTAAAGAAGCGGGAACTATCAAGTACTTCCTACTCAAAGGTGACTACTTAGAGAGATATGAAGGTGTTAAAGCTGGACATGAAGTAAAAGAAAAAGGTCTATTTGCAAGTATTGTTGATGAGCTTGATCATGAAGCTATCCGTCACTATATCGCTCGTGGCTCTATCGTTGAACAAAACGATGATGTACTTGTAGAAGCGGACACTTTAATTGCTAAGCCTTCTAAAGAAGAATCAATCGTAATCGCTGAATGGGATCCATATTCAAATCCTATTATCTCAGAAGCAAACGGTAAAGTTAGTTTTGAAGACGTAATTGATGGGGTTACTGCATCGTCTCAGTATGATGAATTAACTGGTAAAACTCGTTTGATGATTAATGAGCATATTTCACCTGAATACAAACCAACTATCGTTTTAGCAACGAATGATGGCGAGATCATCAGATATGCGATTGATCCTAAATCATCTGTTTATGTACAAAACGGTGCAGATGTTAAAATCGCAGATACTTTGGTTAAAACACCAAAAGCACTTCAAAAATCAAGCGATATTACTGGAGGTCTTCCACGTGTATCTGAACTTTTTGAAGCACGTCGTCCTAAAGTAAATGCTGTTATCAGTGAAATCGATGGTATTGTGAGTTTTGGTAAGCCACTACGTGGTAAAGAACGTATTTTAATTTCATCTGAAAATGGTGTTATTAAAGAGTATTTTGTTGACAAATCTCTTGTTGCACAAGTAAATGTCGGCGAATATGTTCACGCTGGCGAGAGATTAACTGATGGTCTCGGTTCTCCACATGATATTTTAAGAATATTGGGTGTAAAAGCACTTCATAACTATCTTGTAAGCGAAGTACAACAAGTATATCGTTCTCAGGGGGTTAATATTGCAGATAAGCATATTGAGGTTATCTATACTCAGATGTTACGTCAGATTAAAATTCTACATTCTGGTGATACGAAGTTTATTGAAGGTGATTTGATATCTCGAAATAAATTTATTGAAGAGAATCAGAAAATTATCCGCTTAGGCGGACGTCCATCAATTGCTGAACCATTCTTGGTTGGTATTACTCGTGCTGCAGTTTCTGCAGATAGTATTATCTCAGCTGCATCATTCCAAGATACTACGAAAGTATTGACAGAAGCAGCAGTTTCAGCGAAAGTTGATGATCTTACAGATTTAAAAGAAAACGTTATTATTGGACGTACGATCCCAGTTGGTACTGGTATCTATAAAGATGATATCTTAAGATTTGAAGACTACACAAATTAATTAGCCTCCTTACATGTAAGCATAATGCTTACATGTAAATATTCTATCCACTCTTTTTACAACACATTAATATATTCTTAAAATAAGCAAACTTTAATCGCTAATTCTGTAAAATTACGCGTTTATAATTCTCTCATCTTTGCCGGATGTGGAAGAATTAAATTCTACTGGAACATTTAAGAAAGGAATTGTATGCCTACAATCAACCAATTGATTCGTAATGAGCGTAAAAAAGTGGTTAAAAAATCTAAATCACCTGCGCTTGTTTCGTGTCCACAACGTCGTGGTGTTTGTACTCGTGTTTACACTACTACACCAAAAAAACCTAACTCGGCTCTACGTAAAGTAGCAAAAGTTCGTCTAACTTCAGGTTTTGAAGTTATTTCATATATCGGTGGAGAAGGTCACAACCTTCAAGAACACTCAATAGTACTAGTTCGTGGTGGTCGTATTAAAGATTTACCAGGTGTTAAGTATCATATCGTACGTGGTGCGTTAGATAGTGCTGGTGTTAAAGATCGTAAAGTTGCTCGTTCTAAATATGGAACTAAGAAACCAAAAGCTGCTAAATAATCTCTAATTACGAGATTGTTGCAAAAAAGATTCAAGCGAGCACAGGACAGAAATGTTTTCTAGAAAAACTTTTTAAGTTTTCTAAACAAACATGAATGTTTTGAGTAAATTTGACAAAAATTGAAGATAAGGAAAATAACAGATGAGAAGAAGAAAAGCTCCTGTTCGTGAAATTATGCCAGATCCAATTTATGGAAGCAAAATTTTAACGAAATTTATAAACAAAATCATGCTAGACGGTAAAAAAAGTACAGCAGAAAAAATTATCTATAGCGCGTTAGACATCATTAGCTCTCGTGGTGAAAAAACAGGTATAGATACATTTAACAATGCTATCGATAACGTTAAACCAATCATCGAGGTCAAAAGCCGTCGTGTTGGTGGTGCTACTTACCAAGTTCCAGTAGAGGTACGTCCAGTACGTCAACAATCATTAGCAATCCGCTGGTTAGTTGACGCATCACGTAATCGTAATGAGCGTACTATGGCAGAACGTCTAGCAAATGAACTCATGGATGCAGGTAGCGAAAAAGGTACTGCATTCAAGAAAAAAGAGGATACTTACAGAATGGCTGAAGCGAACAAAGCGTTTGCTCACTATCGCTGGTAATATCTACTTTTTGTTGAACTTCACTTTCTGTGAAGTTCTTACATGTAAACCTCTTTTCTAAGATGAAATTTTCCTTTTAGGAAAGAGGTTCAGCTCTTCAAAATCAAAGTTTTTTTAAGGTAATAATATGGCAAGATCACACAAGCTAGAAGATGTAAGAAATATCGGTATTGCTGCACACATTGATGCAGGAAAAACAACAACAACAGAACGTATTTTGTTCTATACAGGTGTTGAACATAAAATCGGTGAGGTTCATGATGGTGCTGCTACTATGGACTGGATGGAGCAAGAACAAGAAAGAGGTATTACAATTACTTCTGCTGCTACAACTTGTGAATGGGATGGAAAACAGATAAATATTATTGATACTCCGGGCCACGTTGACTTTACAATTGAAGTTGAGCGTTCTATGCGTGTACTTGATGGTGCAGTTTCAGTATTTTGTGCAGTTGGTGGGGTTCAACCACAATCTGAGACAGTTTGGAGACAAAGAAATCGTTATGGCGTACCATCAATTGTATTTGTTAACAAAATGGATAGAACTGGTGCAGACTTTTATAACGTTGAAGGTCAAATTCGTGATCGTCTAAAAGGTAATCCGGTTCCTATTCAACTTCCAATCGGTGCAGAAGATACATTTACAGGTATCGTTGACCTTGTAAAAATGAAAGCTATCGTTTGGGATTTAGATGCTGCAATGGGTTCAAACTACCACGTTGAAGAGATTCCTGAAAATATGGTAGACAAAGCAAATGAATACCGTGAGAAAATGATTGAGTCAATCTCTGGCGTTGACGGTAACGAAGAGCTGATGGAAAAATTTCTTGAAGGTATTGAACTTACTGAAGAAGAGATTATTGCAGGTATCAAAGCAGCAACTTTAGCGATGGAAATCGTTCCAATGACTGCTGGAACTGCATTTAAAAACAAAGGTGTTCAAACTTTACTTGACGCTGTTGTTGCTTATCTTCCATCACCAACTGAATGTGCTGCTATAAAAGGTACCATGATGGATGATGAAGAAGTTGAAGTTATTGTTCCTTCAACTGATGATGGAAAATTTGCCGCTCTAGCTTTTAAAATTATGACAGATCCATTTGTTGGAACTTTAACTTTTATCCGTGTTTACCGTGGTTCACTAGAAGCAGGTTCATTCGTGCATAATACTACAAAAGATAAGAGAGAGCGTATTGGTCGTATCGTAAAAATGCATGCGATTAAACGTGAAGAAGTAAAAGAGATTTACGCTGGTGAAATCGGTGCAGTTGTTGGTTTGAAATATTCAACAACAGGTGATACTTTATGTAGTGAAGACGATAAAGTAATCCTAGAGCGTATGGTTTTCCCTGAACCGGTTATCTCTGTTGCAGTTGAGCCAAAAACTAAAGCTGACCAAGAAAAAATGGGTCTTGCATTAAGTAAACTTGCTGCGGAAGATCCTTCGTTCCGTGTTCACACTGACGAAGAAACTGGTCAAACTATTATTTCAGGAATGGGTGAGTTACACCTTGAGATCATCGTTGACCGTATGAAACGTGAGTTCAAAGTTGAAGCTGAAGTTGGTGCTCCACAAGTTTCTTACCGTGAAGCGATCAAAACTGAAGTTGCTCAAGAGTACAAATACGCAAAACAATCTGGTGGTCGTGGACAATTTGGTCACGTATTCTTACGTATCAAACCAAATGAAGCTGGTGGTGGTTTCAAATTTAACAACGATATCAAAGGTGGTGTTATTCCAAAAGAATATATTCCTGCAATTGAAAAAGGTATCGTTGAAGCAATGCAAGGCGGTGTTCTTGCTGGTTATCCACTTGAAGATATCGAAGTTTCAGTTTATGATGGTTCATACCACGAAGTTGACTCGAATGAGATGGCGTTTAAACTTGCTGCTTCAATGGGATTCAAAGAGGGTTGTAGAAAAGCAGGTGCTGCTATTCTAGAGCCACTTATGAAAGTTGAAGTTGAAGTTCCTGAAGATTATATGGGAGATGTTATCGGTGACCTTAACCGTCGTCGTGGACAAATCAATAACATGGGTGACCGTTCTGGAAACAAAATCGTTGACGCTTATGTTCCATTATCTGAAATGTTTGGTTACTCAACTGACCTTCGTTCATCTACTCAAGGACGTGGTACTTATTCTATGGAATTCCACCATTACGAAGAAGTTCCAAGAAACGTTTCTGAAGAGATTATCAAAAAACGCAACGGCTAGTCTTTCACTTTATTGTCCCTTTTTGGGGCAATACAACCTCAAATTTTTCCCTCAATTTTTTATTTAACGCTTACAAGTAATCTTTTTAATTCCAAATATCTTCTTCTAAATCTGTTGGGCGGTTTTGCAGTATCATATACGGAGAGAACTGATTTTTATAAGATAAACTCGGACAATCTTTTACGTAGTATCCCAGATATATCCAAGGCTTTTTAAGCACTTTTGCAAGATTGATTTGTCTATAAAGTGAGTATTTTCCAAGAGATAAATGTCGATATTCTGGATCATAATAAAAGTAAATAGATGAGATACCATCTTCTACAATATCTATAAGATCGACTCCAATAAGTTTATTGTCATCATAATATAAGATCTCATATCCAAAATTATCATGACCTGCAACAAAAGAGGTGTAGTAATTTTTAATATCAGTTTGATTATTGTCCCACTTTTTATTTTCATGCATGTAGTCATGGTATTTATTAAAAAGATCTATATGCTCATGGCTTACTGTAGGTGTTTGAATAATGGATTTCATACCACTATTTTTTTTGATAATTCTTCTTTCAGATTTTGAAAAATTATAGTTTATAACATCAATTTTAATGCTCTGGCATTCATGGCAATCTGCACAAATTGGTCTAAAAAACATCTTTCCAAATCTTCTCCATCCTCTTTGTACGAGGGTAGAACAATAATCAGTGCTACATTCGGAGAGTATTTTGTAGTGAGCAGTTTGCTGCTTATCTTTGAGATAAGAGCATTTGTCGGTAAAAGTACATTCACTGAGTAGTTTCATATACGTAATATTTTCTAAAAATAACTTATGAAGATCGATTTTGTGCTATAAGAACACCTTCAATCATAGCATCAATATCTCCATCCAAGATAGTGCTGACATTGCTGAATGCTTCATTACTTCTTGTGTCTTTGACTTGTTGGTAGGGTTGAAGAACATATGAACGGATCTGATGTCCCCAACCGATTTCACTCTTTTCAATTCCCGCTTCTTTTGCTTTTTGAATCTCTAGTTCATATTCATACAAACGTGATTTTAACATTTTCATCGCAAAAGCTTTATTTTTATGCTGGCTTCTATCGTTTTGACACTGTACAACTACACCAGTTGCTATGTGAGTGATACGGATCGCTGATTCTGTCTTATTGACATGCTGTCCACCTGCGCCTGAAGCACGATAAGTATCTATACGAATATCTTTATCTTCTATAACGATGTTGATATTGTCATCAATCTCAGGTGAAACGACAACTGAGGTAAAAGAGGTATGGCGCTTAGCATTTGAATCAAATGGAGAGATACGAACAAGACGATGAATCCCACTTTCAACTTTGAGGTATCCATAAGCATTTTCACCAGAGATTAAGATGGATGCATCTTTAATACCAGCTTCTTCACCATTTTGATAATCGAGCGTTTCGACTTTAAAGCCGTGTCTCTCAGCCCATCTTGTATACATTCTAAGAAGCATAGAAGCCCAGTCCTGAGACTCAGTTCCGCCAGCTCCTGGGTGTATAGAAAGGATGGCATTATTTCCATCTGTTTCGCCGCTTAGTAAAACACTGATCTCCATCTGTCTTACATAGTTTTCAAGATCACTTGATTCTTTAAAAAGTGTTTCTACGGTTTCTTCATCATTCTCATCTTGTGCCATTTCATAAAGCTCAGAAGCATCAGTAACAGCAGCAAAAGCGTCTTGATATCTTTCTAATTTTCGTTCCAGTTGAGTTTTTTCTTTTTGTACGACCGCTGCGTTTGCCGCGTCATTCCAAAAATCCTGATCATTTTCCATCTCTTTTATTTCTTGGAGTTTTATCTCAATCTTTTTTGGCTCAACAACGCCCGCAATATTTTTCATTTTTAGTTGTAATGTTTTTAAAAGTTCTGTATATTCATAATTGTCCATAAGTTCTATCCAGTCATATAGTATAATTGTGATTATATATTATAGAGGCTTAAAAATGAGAGTTTTTCAATTCCCCAACGCGCTTAGAGATGAGCTAAGAGCTTTACATGTAAGCATTGGTTTCATTCCTACAATGGGCGCACTACATAGTGGACATCTATCACTGATCAAAAAAGCAAAAGAGGAAAACGAGATTGTAGTTGTCTCTATCTTTGTCAATCCTACACAGTTTTTAAAAGGTGAAGATTTAGAGAAATATCCAAGACGTGAACAAGCAGATAAGCGTGTTTGCGAACTAGCAGGAGTTGATTATCTTTTTTATCCCAATGCAGAAGATGTTTATGAGAAAGATGAAGTAAGAGTTTGCGCTCCAAATGTACGTGGTTATATCCTTGAAGGTGCAACGCGCCCCGGACATTTTAGCGGTGTTTTAACTGTAGTGATGAAACTTCTTAACATCGTCAATCCGACAAATGCTTATTTTGGAAAAAAAGATGCGCAACAGTTAAAACTGATTACTTTGATGGTCAAACAGATGTTTATGGATGTCAATATTGTGCCCGTTGAAACGATGCGCGATAGTTTAGGTTTGGCACTAAGCAGTAGAAATGACTATCTTAGCGCTCATGAGAGAACTGAAGCGCTAAAAATTCCATCAGCTTTAAAAAAGGCGACGAGTTTAGTTATAGCAAAGGAGTATGATGTTGAGACAATCATCAAGGAGATGGAAGCTATCCTAGCTCCGCTGGAAGTTTCTTATATAGCGATTGTAAATCGCGAGTTTGTCCCACTTACAAAGGTAGAGACAGGTAACTCAGTGATTTTGGTGGAGGCTGTTGTTGGCGTCACTCGGTTGTTGGACAATATTTGGCTTTAAGTACTTTTCTTCAACCATAGTATCAATGATCTGTTTAAAAATAGGAACAGATGTCTGTGCAGCGAAGTATTCACCTTTTGGTTGGATAACGACAACACCGATGGTATAGCTATTTTTTCCATCATTGGCAAAACCTACAAATGAAGTATTGTACTTAGCAACATACGATCCTGATTCTACGATATGCGCAGTTCCGGTTTTTCCGCCTATCTCCAATCCTGGAGTGATCGCCTTTGTTCCCGTTCCTTCCATAACAGTTTTAATAAGAATTTTTTTCATCATACTTGCCGTTGTAGGGTCAACAACCTGTTTTCCAGGATCAATAGGGATCGGAGTTACTTTACCAAATTTGTCGATAAGTGAATTTACTAAGACAGGAGTAACCTCTTTTCCGTTGTTATTAAAAGCATTGTAGGCATTGACAAGCTGCATGAGTGTCACTTTCATCCCATATCCATAAGATGCAGTTGCTTTATATATTTCATCGCTGAGTTGTGATGAGTTGGGAATCTGTCCCTCTTTTTCGTATGAAAGATCGATGTTGGTTTTATGTGCAAGTCCAAAGTTAGAGAGTCCTTCATAAAAGTCCATTCCTGTAAGTTTTTGTGCAAGTTGCGCCATACCGATATTTGATGAGTAGACGATAACATCCTCGGCACTGAGCATATCAAACTTATGCTCATCCGTGATCACTTTTCTACCCATTTGAAATTTTCCTCCATGACCATTGACCATATCATAAGGATTAATGAGATGTTTTTCTAGTAAAAGAGTAAATGTCAGTGGTTTGATAACAGAACCAGGTTCAAAAGCATACTCGATAGCCCAAGTATTAAGCGAAGGATAATCCTGTTTTTGTATATTTTGTGGAAGAAATCTATTTGAACTCGCAAGTGATAAAATTCTGCCATCTTTTGATGACATGACAACTATCATAATATGCTCTGCGTTGAGTTTCTCTTTCATCTTGTCTAAAATATTTTCTATTTTTATTTGAAGCACAACAGGAATATTTAATTTAACATCTAAGCCGTCAGTCTGGGCTTTGGTATAGCTGTCCTTGTTGAGAATCATGTAGTTATTAACATCGCGCGGAGCAAACTGTTTGGCATCTTGTTTAGATGAGAGTTCATCTTCATAGCGCTTTTCAACACCTTTTACTCCGCGTATTTTGGTATAACCGTCTTCTTCTATTTTATGTGGATAACCTATAACAGGCGTAAGCAGAGTTCCATAAGGATATATTCTAGCTTCTCCACTTTCGATGACACTAAGTCCCTGTGTGATTCGAGTATGTGTTGTAGGATTTTCTATCTCTTGAAACACCTTATATCTTCTTAGCTCAAAGCCGAGATTTTTAAGAGATTGCGCTTGTTTGGAATTGAGGTTATAACTTAAAACGACAATCCCATTTTTTTTGTTTAAAAGAGTTCTCACAGTTTGTGGATCGACATTGCTGTATATGCTGTAAAGCTGAATGAAAAGATCCATCTTATTTGGGTCTATAAAGCTGGTATTGACTATCGCTTTGTAAAGTTTTTGTGTCGTTGCAAGATGAAATCCATCAGCACTAATAATACTTCCTCTCTTTGCAACAGATGTTTCAGAGGTGAAAAGTGAAGGAATCTCACGAGGATTGATGGCAGTAAAAAGCATTACGCTTAAAAAGACGATAAAACCGAGCGAGATAATAGAAAAGAGTAAAAACGTCTTTTTTGATTTTGTTCTGTAAGAAATACTATGCATTAAAAACGGGTTACTTACATTTGAGTTTTACTGATTTGTGAGTACGCATTCAATGCTTTATTTCTAACTTCAAGCATCAGTTTCATACTTATTTCTGCTTTGTCGATAGCAAGTGCCGCTTGATGAAGATCTTTAACTTGACCTGTTGCTATGTCACTCATCGCTTTTTCGCTAGTTTCTTGCATGTCATTTACTTCATTCATAGCCGATTTTAGAGACTGAGCGAAAGCGTCTCCAGTACTTGGAGTTTGCGCTGATGATAATTTATTTTTTAAAATATCTGTAGATGAAAGAGTATCGATACTAGTTATTGCCATAATTTATTCCTTGTCTACTGTAAAAGAGAAATGGCGCTAGTCGCCATATTTTTAGCACTCTCAAATGCCGCAACATTTGCTTGATATGATCTTGTTGCTTCTACTAAATCGGCCATTTCCACTACAGGATTAATATTTGGGTACGCAACATAACCCTTTGCATCAGCATCAGGACTTGTCGGGTCATATTTCATTTTCGGCTGTGAATCGTCACGTGATATTTTATCAACTTTAACAGTCATTATAGCAGGGTTTACTTTACGGCCAGCTTGTCCCTCATCCAAAGGATCTCCGTATTTATTTGAAGAGTTTTGGCTGTTTATGGCTGTATTTATAGCATCATTGAAATTGATAGCTTTGAAGATAACTTCTCTACGGCGGTAAGGTCCACCCTCTTCGGTACGAGTTGTTTGTGCATTTGCGATATTTGAAGAGATGACATTTACACGAGTTCTTTGAGCAGAAAGCCCATAACCGCTGATATCAAAACTACTTAAAAAATTGCTCATAATTTATCCTTAGCTTAGTTTCGCAGATGAGTCGATAACACTTTTATAGATGTTTTCATCTTTTTTAATCGCTGCGATAACAGCATTGTACATCGTAGAGTTTTTACTCATCTCTGTTGTTTCTACGTCTATATCCACACTGTTTCCATCGTTTCTCGCCATATGTCCGTCTCTAAAAAAGAGAGATGCCCTAGAGTTGTCGAGCTGAGGAAGCGCATCAAGATGTTCGCCATCTGTTTTTGCCATTTGAAGTGTTTGCGTATTACTTCCAAATGCCTCTTTTTGTTTTTGTACAAGAGTTGATTCAAAACTTACATCACGCGGTTTATAATATGGAGTGTCTGCATTAGCGATGTTTGATGCGATCATATCCTGACGCATAGATCGGTAATTTAGAGCTTGTTCCATTAAAGGGCGCGCTTGTGATATTTGAAGACTCATCTGCAAACCTTTTTTATTTATTATAACTGTAAAAGCAATTGTTGTGCCAATTTTTCTTAGATTATCGCTGTAGTTGTTTGCTTATATAAAAAAACCGAATACTTGAAATATTACAATAGTATCGTCACTTTAATATAACTTTAAGATAATCTGACTCATAATGTGTCTTAAGGTTACTGGTGTGACCCAATTTTTTAAACTAAGGAGTTCTTATGAAAAGAGCTGGTTTTACAATGATCGAATTGATCTTCGTTATCGTTATTTTAGGTATTTTATCAGCGGTTGCATTGCCGAAATTCATCGGTGTTTCTGAGCAAGCACACGTTGGTAAATTGAAAGCGTATGTTGGTACGTTAAACAGAACTGTTGCGCCTGCGCTTTGGTCTGAGTCTATTTCAGCCGATACAAATGGTTCTGTTAATACTGCGGCTTATACAACTAAGTTAAATTCTCAAATTACTGCACCAAGTGAAATAGATGGTGGAAATGTTGATCTTACGAAGTGTAGTTTGAATTATCCAACGTCATTTGCTATTGGTGCTAAAGATACAAATAATAGTCTGGGTTCTGGTAATGCTTTTGCTAAAGCAACTACAATTGGCGCAAGTCAGTATTTCATAGGTTGTTCTGATGGTAACTCAACTTCATCTCCACTTTTCTTCCTAGAAGATCAAAATCAAACTATCTTAGTAAAATAATCTCAGTGTAATAACAATCCCTTCGTGGGACTGTTATACTTTTCTCCTCCCACTATCTTAACTTGTTAGGTTGCCTATGTTACATAAAACTTCACGAAATGCTTTTACGATGATAGAGCTCATTTTTGTTATTATTGTTATTGGTATTCTTGCTACTATTGCTATTCCAAGATTTGCAGGTGTCTCTGAACAAGCAGTCATTGCAAGTGGACGTTCAGATGTTATGTCGATCCGTACAGCGATCTCTACTGAAAGACAGAAGCGTTTTATGAAGGGTGACAGTAGTTATATTAGTCACTTAGATGGCAATGCAACAGCGGTTCCGGGATCTGGAGCAATTATATTTGATAATAATGGTACAAGCACAAATAAACTTTTAACTTATGGAATTACGACAAAAGCAACTGATGGTGGTTGGATGAAAACAAATACTGATGAATATACTTATTACGTTTCTGGAACTCCAAATGTATTTAACTATAACATTCTCGATGGGACTTTTAATTGTACTTCTGGAACATACTGTAGCAAACTGACTAAGTAAAGTCAGTTTCAAGTATAATTCTTTTATGAATTATTACTACCTTTCTCTTTTAAACTCTCCATTACAACCTTTAACTTACCAAAGTGAACTTTACCTTGAAAATGGCTACCATGTAGAGGTTCTACTTCAAAATAAAACGGTTCAAGCGGTAGTTGTAGATTTGTGCGAAAAACCAGAATTTAATACGCTTGATATCTTGCATGGTAGCAATCTTTATTTTTCAAAACCTCAAATACAACTCGCAAATTTTTTATCAAACTACTATCTCTGCTCACTCGGCGAGGCTTTTTCTTTACTTGTTCCCTTTGATAAAACCCTTACATGTAAGGATGTTTTAGTTGATTTTAAAGATACTATAGAACTCTCAAGTAAACAAAATGAAGCTGTTGTATTTACTCAAAAAAATGATGTTGCTTTGCTTTTTGGAGATACAGGAAGCGGTAAAACAGAGATCTATATGAAGCTTTTTTCACTTGCGATACAAGAGGGAAAAAGGTCGATTTTTTTGATGCCAGAAATCTCGCTTACTCCGCAAATGGAGCAAAGACTTAGCGCTCATTTTGGTGAGCGTGTCGTGATGTGGCACTCAAAAATCACAAAAATCCAAAAAGAGAAGATTTTAAAACGCATAAGAGATGGAAGTGTAGATATCGTAGCAGGTGCAAGGTCAGCGCTTTTTGTTCCTTTGCATGATATCGGTTTGATAGTTGTCGATGAAGAGCATGATGACAGCTACAAATCTTCGAGCAAGCCTCGTTACAATGCCCGTGATATGGCGATCTACATAGGAAAACTCTATAACGCAAAAGTAGTTTTGGGAAGTGCCACGCCTTCACTTACAAGTTATGCGAAGTTTCCCTCTTTTCGCCTTAAAGGCGGATATTTTGAGTCCAATAAAGAGTATATCTATCAAACTTCGCTCGAAGCGATAACGCCGCTGATAGAAAACGAGATCATAAAAACGAAACAAAAAAATGAACAAAGCATCGTATTTATTCCAACGCGCGCGAACTTTAAATACCTTATCTGCGCAAGTTGCGGGCATAAATATCTCTGTCCATATTGTAGTGTCGGCATGAGCGTACATCAAAAAACTAAAACGCTCAAATGCCACTATTGTAACTTCGCCACACAGATTCCACAAGTGTGTCCAGAGTGTAAAGAGCCCGCACTTAAAAGTGCCAGACTCGGAACAGCTGAGGCTGTAAAACACTTGCAAGAAAATCACCAATCCTTATACCCAGATGGCACTTTGCATGTAGAGCAGTTTGACCGCGATGTGATAACCACGCAAAACAAACTGATTAGGACATTAAAGCGTTTTAACGACAAAGAGATAGATGTGCTTGTGGGAACACAGATGCTCTCTAAAGGACACGATTATCATGATGTGACCTTGGCAGTTGTGTTGGGACTAGACAATATGCTAAACATGAGCGATTACAGAGCCAGAGAAAAAGCACTTTCTTCACTTGTGCAAATAGCAGGACGAAGTGGACGCAAAAAAGAGGCAAAAGTAATTGTGCAGACTTTTAATCGTGAATTTTTTGAGGCTTACATCGATGACTATGAAAGATTTTTAAAAGATGAGTTGGAGTTTCGCCGAGGTTTTTATCCACCTTTTAAAAAGCTTGCTAGAGTTTTATTTGCTCACAAAAATGGGATCAAAGCGCAAGATGAGATGAATGCAATGGTAGAAAAATTAAAATTTTTTACTACAGTAGAAGTCATTGGTTTTGGAGCATCTGCTATAGAAAAAATTGCAGATAAGTACCGTTTTATGGTACTTTTACGAGCTGATAAAAGTACCGATCTCATTAAAGCTTTGCTTACATGTAAGACATCTCTTTCTCAAATTGATATGGATCCGATAGAGTTTTCGTAATATTTTTTCTTACATGTAATGCTTTGAAAATACTTTCAATGTGATTTTTTCTTATAAGACCTCTCTCATACTTTTTTTTCGCAAAAAAAAGTATGAGAGAGGTCTTATAAGAAAGTACAAAGAAAAACTTTACATTACTTTTTTCAAAAAAGCAAAAGCAGTTTTTTATCCCAAAAAAGATATCATCCTTCTTATGATAAAAAGATACGAAACTAAAAAAATTTATGTTGGAAATGTTGCTGTTGGTGGGGATGCACCTATTAGTGTGCAGTCTATGACTTACTCAAATACCCGTGATGTTGAAGCGACTGTTGAGCAGATAAATCGTTTGCATTTTGCAGGATGTGATATCGTCCGTGTGGCTGTTCCAGATATGGAAGATGCGCTTGCTCTTAAAGCGATAAAAGAGCGTATCTCTTTGCCGTTAATCGCAGATATTCACTTTAACCACAAACTCGCACTTGTGGCGGCTGAAGTAGTGGACTGTATTCGTATCAATCCAGGGAATATCGGCTCTAAAGATAAAGTACGTGAAGTTGTAAAAGCGTGTCAAGAGCGTAATCTTCCTATTCGCATCGGTGTGAATGCAGGAAGTTTGGAAAAAGAGTTTGACAATAAATATGGTCCCACTGCTGAGGCTATGGTGGCTTCCGCTGAGTACAACATCAAATTTTTAGAAGACCTTGGATTTGATGATATCAAGATCTCTCTCAAAGCGAGTGATGTGCAAAGAACAGTGGATGCGTATAGAATGCTCCGTCCAAAAAACCATTATCCGTTTCATTTGGGTGTCACGGAAGCTGGAACTATCTTTCATGCGACAGTGAAGAGTGCCATCGGTTTGGGTGCACTTTTACTTGATGGTATCGGCGATACTATGCGTGTTTCCATAACAGGCGAGCTCGAAGAAGAGATCAAAGTTGGACGTGCGATTTTAAAAGACAGCGGCGCGGCGCCTGATGGACTTAATATCATCTCTTGTCCTACATGCGGACGTATTGAAGCGGATTTGGTTACTGCCGTGAGTGAGATCGAGCGAAGAACGGCGCACATCAAAACACCTCTCAATGTCTCCGTAATGGGCTGTGTGGTCAATGCCATCGGCGAAGCGCAACATGCAGATGTGGCAATCGCTTATGGAAAAGGGAAAGGGCTTGTAATGGTAAAAGGAGAAGTTGTGGCAAACTTGGATGAGCATGAACTTGTAGATAGATTTGTAATGGAAGTTGAAAAGATGGCAGAAAATGACGGAAAATAATCTTTATAATCTCACCTTTGAAAAATCGGTTCTGAGCTCCATCGTTTTTGATCCCAAGCAATTTGATGAGCTTTCTTCTGTACTGAAATTTGATGATTTTTATCTTCCTGCGCATCAGGATATCTTCAAGTCGATGCTCTCTTTGACACAAAAAAATGAGCCCATTGATGAAGAGTTTATCAAAAAAGAGCTGAGTCGTGAGAAAAAATTTGATGAGAGTATTATGCTTGATATTCTCTCTGCAAATCCTATCGCAAATATCAAAGCCTACGTCGATGTCCTCAAAGATAAATCGCTCAAGCGCCATCTTTTAACACTCACAACTGAGATAAAACGTGTCACTTTGGAAGAAGATCTTCCGAGTGAAGATGTCGTAGATATGGTGGAGAAAAAACTTTACCAGATCACACAAAACTCTCAATCAAGTGACTTTAAAGATTCTCCGACTGTTATATTTGATACGATGGAATATATCAAAGAGATGAAAGCGCGTGGAAATACAAAACTTGTCGGTGTCGATACAGGTTTTGATAAGCTCAACGAGATGACGACAGGTTTTGGAAAAGGGGATTTAGTTATTATCGCAGCACGTCCAGCGATGGGGAAAACCTCTTTTGTTTTAAATACGGTCAATAATTTAATTGTCCATGGAAAAGGTGTTGCATTTTTCTCGCTTGAGATGCCAGCTGAACAGTTGATGCTAAGACTTCTAAGTATCCAGACTTCTATCTTTTTACAAAAACTGCGTGTTGGGGATTTGAATGATGATGAATGGAGTAGACTTACAGGTGCGATAGACAAGATGAATAGAGCAAAACTTTTTGTTGATGATCAGGGTTCTGTCAATATCAATCAGCTTCGTTCAAAACTTCGTAAGCTGAAAAACCAGCATCCAGAGATTGAAGTGGCTGTGATAGATTACTTGCAGATTATGAGCGGAACTGGCGGGAAAGATCGTCACTTGGAAGTAAGTGAGATCTCCCGTGGTCTCAAAATGCTCGCGCGCGAGCTTGGCATTCCTATTATCGCGCTTTCTCAGCTGAACCGTGGGCTTGAATCAAGAAACGACAAGCGTCCAATGCTTAGCGATATTCGTGAGTCGGGTTCTATCGAGCAAGATGCCGATATCATCCTCTTTGTCTACCGAGATGACGTTTATCTTTACAAAGAAGAAAAAGAGCGCGAAAAAGCGGCTAAAGCTGAGGGCAAAGAGTATAAAGGTTCGTTTGTCGAAAAAGAGGAAGAGGAAGCTGAGATCATCATCGGTAAACAGCGTAATGGTCCAACAGGTCATGTGAAACTGCTATTTCAGAAAAAACTCACTCGCTTTGTGGATGCTCCATCTTTTGCGAGAGGGATAGAAACTGTTTATGAAAATATCGATACTCGCTCTGCTAGTGTGGATGTAGGTAATGACTCCATATCGATATCTATCCTCTAAATTATGATCGCACGTCCAGAACTTTTTCGAGGACGTGACTTTTTTTATGCTCTGCTTGGTTTCTTTTTACTCTTTTTGCTCTCCCTTTCCTATGAATATTTTTCCTATAAAAAGTTTGTTGCACAAGAGAATGTAACGCTTACATGTAAGGTTTTAAACCAATATGAAAAGAGCCGTTTTAGTTCTTCATATTTTATGCTTAAACTCGATTGTGGTGAGGCTGTGATTTACACTGCAAAAGGGCTTGGTATCGGCGATGTGATGGAAAAAGAGGTGAGCGCGGAGTTTAGTCTTTCACGGCTTGATTTTTTGGGCTATCTCAAAGGTTTTTATGCCAAAAGTACAGACTTTCATGTGCTAGAATCCGAGAGTTTTAAATCACGTCTCAATGCCTCCATCGCCGCACAACATGAAGATAAAGATGCCGTAACGATCTACAAAGCGCTCTATACAGCCGCACCGCAAAACATCGAACTTCGTCAAAAACTCTCCTCTTTGGGTGTGAGTCATTTGATGGCGATTAGCGGCTTTCATTTGGGAGTGCTTAGCGGTGTTTTGTTTTTTCTTTTTGGATGGATTTATCGACCGATTGCGGGAAGATATTTTCCATATAGACATGCCAATCGTGATTTGTTTCTTGTGGTTGCAGTTTTTTTATTTGCCTATGTTTGGTTTTTAGATTTTACCCCTTCTCTTATCCGCTCTTTTGGAATGCTCGTTGTTGGGTATTTTCTTTACGATAGAGGACTGAAAATCATCTCAATGCAGACGCTTTTTTTGACGCTTTTACTGCTTGTGGCATTTTTTCCTAGATTACTTTTTTCTCTTGGATTTTGGCTCTCGGCGAGTGGAGTTTTTTATATTTTTTTGTTTTTACATCACTTTAAGAAAATGAATAAAGTGGCTATTTTCTTTCTTCTTTCCATTTTTGTTTATCTTGCGATGTTGCCATTTTCGCTTTATATCTTTGAGATTTTTTCTTTGATGCATCCGCTTTCTATAGTCTGGAGCGCACTTTTTAGCATCTTTTATCCACTGAGTATTCTCTTACATGTAAGCGGTTTTGGAGGAGTTTTTGATGGATGGCTACTCAAATTACTTTCACTTGGAGAATTGACAACTACAGTTGAACTAAGTAATTTTATGTTTTTTTTGCATGTTGGTCTGTCGCTTTTGGCTATAAAGTGGAAGAGTTTATTTTATATCCTTGTGTTTGAGAGCACGACGATCTTCATATATGCGATGCAAAATATAGCATAATTTCATCCCATAAATAAAGATAATCCATGATATATAGATCCAAAAAAAGATAAAAATCACCATAGCAAAAGAGCCGTAAATAGTAGAATAACTTTTATTGTAAATGACGTAATAAATAAAAGATGATTTGGCGATTGAAAATATTGAAGAAGTTATGAATGAAGCGATGAGTGAGGCTTTTGGCTCTATTTTGACATTTGCGGCGATCTGATAGATAAGAAAAAAGAGCGCCCAAACGATGATATAAGGAAAGATTTTGATGATATTTATCCAGCCAGATAAGCCACTTTCATTGACGATAAGGGCAAGTTCAGTGGAGATATAAAAAGAGACACCAAGTGCGATAGGTGTAAGGGTAATAAGTGTCCAATAGGTTGTGACGGATTCCCAAATAGTTCTTTTTTGCGCATGAAAGATACGGTTGATGATATACTCGAAATTCTGAAAAAAGAGCAAAGAAGCGACGATAACACTCGCAAAACCGATAACACCCATCTTTACAGAGTTTTGTAAAAAGCCGTCGATGTAACCCATCATCGCACCAGAATTTACCGGCATAAGGTTTGAGAAGATAAATGTTTTGATCGTCTCATAATGGTCACTAAAGTTTGGAAGCGAAGTGATAAGTGCCATAACGATCATCAAAAGAGGGATGATAGTAAAGATGGTGTAAAAGCTGAGGCTTGCGGCAAAAAGGGTGAGTTCCTTATCTATAAATCCCTCTAACATCAGCTTGAGATTGTATGCCAACTCTCTTATTTTTGTCTTCATTTTATAGTACATCCTTCATTATTTGACGAACATTTTTTAAATTCAGGAAGGAAAAGGGCGAGTGTTTTGATCTCTTCGAGTGCTTGGAGACGAAACCTGTCCAGTGGTGTTCTTATAGAATAATATGCCCAAGTACCTTGTCTATCTACTCTTAAAAATCCCGCATCTTTGAGGATTTTAAGATGACGAGAGAGACGGGATTGGATCATTCCAAAGGATTCTTGAAGATCACACACGCACATAGAGCCGTTTTCATCTATAAAACGTAAAAGTTTTATACGCGTTTCATCATTGAGTGCCGATACTGTTGTTAAAAATATTTCCATAAAAGAGATTATAACGTAATTTTTATATATCAAGATATATTGATTTATTGATGAAAGTATGCTATAGTTCCTCTATATGTAAAGGATACAAGATGCAAAAAGAAGTAAGTAAAACAATAAATGGCGTGAAAATATCATTTTTGGGTGAAGTTAAAAAAGCGAATATTGTCTCAATGGTGCAAAACTGCCAAAGCGGCGGATGCGAATGTATGAGTGATGCAACGAAAGAGAAAATAAAAGGTATCCTGATAAGCGGTGAGGATGGCGATGTCAATCTCACTTTAAGCGGAGATATAAATAAAGAAGAGATCGAAGAAGCACTTGCAAAATCAACACTGATCAATAACCAATGTTGTTAGCAAGTTCGATATTCTTTATCACATTGCTTTTTATCATCTGGCAGCCTAAAGGGCTTCAGATTGGTACGACAGCGGTTGTTGGTGCTTTGGTGAGTCTTGTTCTTGGAGTTGTTAGTTTTAGTGATGTGCTCACTGTAACGGGCATTGTCTGGGATGCGACACTCTCATTTATCGGGATTATTCTTCTTTCTATGGTGCTTGATGAGATAGGTTTCTTTGAATACGCAGCGCTCAAAATGGCAAGACTTAGTGGTGGAAACGGGCATCTGATGTTTGTCTATATCCTTCTTCTTGGCGCAGTTGTGGCCGCATTTTTTGCAAATGATGGAGCGGCACTTATTTTGACGCCGATAGTTTTAGCAAAGATAAAGCATCTTAAACTGAAACCTCTCTCGGTCTTTGCCTTTTTGATGGCAGGCGGTTTTATCGGCGACAGTGCGTCAAATCCCCTTATCATCTCAAATCTTACAAACATCGTAACAGCGGGATATTTTCATATAGGTTTTAGTGAATATGCTTTGCATATGTTTTTGCCGAATCTACTGAGCATCATCGCATCTATCGTAGTTTTATGGATCTATTTTAGAAAAGATATTCCTACTTTCATCGATACTTCTGCACTCGCAGAGCCTCGCTCGGTTATCAAGAGTATGCCGATGTTTAAAATTTCGTGGTTCTTTTTGGCATTTTTGATGGCTGGGTATTTTATCGGAGATAGATTTCATTTGCCTGTTTCTTTCTTTGCACTAGGTGGCGCGATCCTCTTTTTACTTATTGCAAACTATCACAAAGCAGTCAAACCGATTATGACCATTAAAGCCGCACCTTGGCAGATTGTCTGGTTTTCCATCGGGCTTTATGTTGTCGTTTACGGACTTAAAAATGCAGGAATCAGCGATATTATTGCTTCGTGGATCAAAGTGCTTTTAGAACAAAGTAATACTGTGGCTATCGTCGGAACAGGCTTTTTATCTGCGATTATCAGTTCAGTGATGAATAATATGCCAACCATTATGCTTATGGATATCTCGATCAACCAAGTGGGTTACGCAGGACATGAAGCGCTTGCATATGCAAATATTTTAGGCTCAAATCTCGGACCAAAAATGACACCTATTGGTTCACTTGCGACGCTTTTATGGTTACATGTATTGGCTCAAAAAGGTGTAAAAATAGGATGGGGTGAATATATGAAAGTAGGTCTCGTGATCACACCACCAGTGCTTTTGATAGCACTGCTTGGGCTTTTATAAGATTTAGTGGGGCATATTTTCAGGTGGGAATTGTGCTTTAAAAGCATCATTTCTTTCCTTTGCTTTTTCTCTACAGAATTGCAAGTCTTTCATCGAATCTGCATGACGAACACAATCCATATTTGCTTGGATAACTTTTAAATGTTGATTGTCTTTTTCAAGTATTCTTTCTTTGGCATCTTGAAATCTTTGATCATGCTTACGATCATGATGATCTTCACCCATAATTCCTTGGTAATTGTCATAAGCAAACAGATTACACGTTAATAACAATACACTGATTAATGCGATTTTTTTCATTTTGAACACCTCATTTAAAATAATATATTGAACATTGTATCACTTTAGGTTAACAGAAATTATCACTTTCATTTACTTTCTATAAAGCACTACTGATTCAAAAAAAGTACTGTCAAAACTGAAGCTTTAAAAGATAAAAACTACTTATAGTCAAATTGTAGCATAAGGTAGGATATGAGATAATGGTTGCATGTTTTACAGTTTGGAATTTTCTTTTTGGTATTTATTGCTAGGATTGATTCTTACTTATTTGGTTTGGGGATTTATCGTCGCATTTGAGGTCATTCTTGGAATGAGTGGTTCAAAGGTGGGTCGGGAGTGGCTGAAAAAACGTCATACATATAAAATGCTTTACAGAGAAGTTGCTGCTTTTTATCCTATGATTCTTGTTGGATATCTCTTTTTGGAGGTGATTCCGCATTATATTTTTCGTATGAAGCCATTGGTAAAATTTGATCTAGATAAACTATTTAGGGAGCTGTACGGTGAAGATTGAAAAACAAGAGCTTGTAAAATCACCTTTATCTAAAGAGTCATTGAAACTCGCGCAATCGTTGTATAGTACCTATATACAGAGTGATAAAGAATCTTTGATGAGTATCCCGTGCAGCAAACTCTACCATCTTTTTGGACTGAGTGATACTCCCTTTTCGAGTAGTAAACTTCTTGAAATATTTGATGATTTAAATGAGCCGATTATGGTTCATGATTTTGTTTATAAAGGAAAAAAATATCCTGATATCGTTCTTACTTTTTGTGAATATAAAAAGGTGTATAAGGAAGGTATGAAATATTTACTCATCCAACTAAACGAGATGTATCTCGAGGCTATGAAAAACTATATGCTTCATCCATTTTTAGAAATAAAGCATTAACGAAAGAGGCAAAGTGGCAAAATATATAATTTTAGATACGGAAACAACGGGCGCGGGAGAAAATGACCGCATCATTCAGCTTGGATATATGGTGCTTGGTGCTAAAGAGATAGAGGTGCATAATGAATTTTGCTCATCTGAAGTGCCCATCTCTTATGGAGCGATGGAAGTGCACAGTATCACACCTGATATGATCGAGGGAAAGCCTTTATGCGCCGAAACTGAGGCCTATAAAAGACTTCTTGAACTCAACACTCCTGAAAACTACGTCATCATCCATAACGCTGTTTTTGATATAGGGATGCTTGAAAAAGAGGGTTTCTCGCTCAATATGAAACTCATAGACACGCTTCGTTGCGCGAGACATGTTTATGCTGATGAAGAAGCGCACAGATTACAATATTTTCGCTATAAAATGGGACTTTACAAGGAAGAAAAAGCAGAAGCGGATAAGCTTGGCATCGAAGTAAAAGCACATGATGCGATAGGCGATGTTTTGACGCTGAAACTTTTTTTGACTGAGCTTCGTAAATCAGTTCAAGAAAAGTTTGTAGGTGAAAATCCTGTCGAGAAGATGGTGGCTTTAACCAAAGAACCGATCTTTGTAAAATCTTTCAGATTTGGAAAATACAAAGGCAAAGACCTCGCCGATGTTGCTCATGAAGATGCGGGATATTTGAGATGGATGCTCAAATCGATGGACACGCTCGATGCGGATTTGAAATATTCTATAGAAAAAGTGTTAGTAAATTAGATGAGTAAGATTGTCTTAGAAGAGTTAAAAAATAAAAAGATTCTTCTTTTTGGAAAACCAAGGGCTTTTAATCAAGAGGAGTTTCTTTACCAGATACAAGAGTGTAAGATAGAGCTTGTAAGTAAATATGATGCGGATGTAGTTTTCATAGCTGAGGGCAGACTCATTACTCCTTATGAACAAAATGATTTTGATGCACTTTATGAGGCGGGCTTAAAAGAGAAATTTATCACCATCGATGAGCTTGAAAACATACTCATCAAAAATATTGACGAAGATGCACTTTTGATGAGTCTCAAACTCTCTCACGACAAAGAAAGACTCTTCGCCTATATAAAAAATTCACAGATCAATGACACACTTTTTTTAAAACTCATAAAACTTTATGATTGGCAAAATGAGGGATTTTTTGATAATGATGAAAACCGCGATGTTACCGCGGCGCTGATATCGAGATTTTATGAAAATATAGAGAGAAATCATAATGTCCAGTACGCAACTTTGGGGCTTATGCATCTTGTAGAGCAAAGTAATAATGGTGATCTTATAGAAGTGATCGCAGGATTGGAGCCGCTTAAAAAAGGAGTTTCAAATCAAAGTTTATATGCGATTTTACTCTCTATTTCAAAAAATCAAAACACTCCCGATGTAGTTTTGAAAATGCTTTTGAAAAATGGCAGTTTGGAGATAAAAAAGATCATTGCAGGCCGAAAAGGGCTAGATAAAAGTTTGCAAACTATCCTCTTTTCTTTGAACGACGTAACTATCAATGAAGCCCTTTGTAAAAACGCAGATCTTGATAGAGCTTTGATGGAAAAACTCCAAGAGCATTATCCCGAGATAATTGCCGAGCATATCAAACTTGATGATACTGTTTTTAAACTCTTTATAGAGAAAACTCCAAGCTTTTTGGCTAAAAATAAAACGCTTACATGTAAGATGCAAGAGACACTTTTAGCGCTTGCTAATAAAGAAACGACACTCATTTTATGTGAAAATCAAACTCTTTGTGAGGAAGTCGCACAAATGATACTTTCACTAGGCGATGATGAGATCAACCTCTCACTTTTTTCCAATCCAGCAGTAAACGAAGAGAGTCTTCGAGAAGCGTATTTGAATGAGAAAAATCATCTCTCCCTAGCGCAAAATTCAAAAACTCCCGTTGAAATTTTAGAAAAACTCGTAAATTCTAAAGAGATTGAAGTCTTAAAAGCTTTATGCAAAAACCCAAGAATTCCAGTGGAACTTCTTTATGAACTCAGACTCGACCAAAGACTTGATCGTCTAGTGAGTGAAAACGAAGCCTTTGGAAACCATATAAAAACAGAAAATATAGGATGGCAGACTTGAGAGCAAGTGAGATAAGAAGCGCGATAGAAGCGATGATAGAGCAAAAAATCCCGACCTTTCTTTGGGGCGCGCCTGGAATTGGAAAATCCTCCATCATCAGACAGATCGCCGATGAAAATAAGATGGGCTTTGTGGATCTGCGTCTTTCACTGATGGATCCGACAGACTTAAAAGGGATCCCTTTTTATGACAAGCACGAACACACCGCAGTTTGGGCTTCCCCTTCATTTTTGCCGCGCGAGGGAAGCGGTATTTTGTTTTTAGATGAGCTCAACTCCGCGCCTCCCGCTGTTCAGGCTTCGGCGTATCAGCTCATACTAGACAGAAAAGTGGGCGAGTATGAACTGCCTGAGGGTTGGGCGATAGTCGCAGCTGGAAATCGTGAGAGTGACAGAGGCGTGGTTTATAGAATGCCATCCCCGCTTGCTAACCGTTTTGTGCATCTGGAAATGAGTGTGGACGTGGATGATTATAAATCGTGGGCGTATAAAACACTTATTGATGAGCGCATTATCGCGTACATCGGCTATAAAAATGAGAATCTTTTTACCTTTGATGCGACAAAAAACGAGAAGAGTTTTGCAACACCAAGAAGCTGGGAATTTGTGGATAAACTCCTCAAATCAAGCATCAGTGAACAACTGTTAATGAATACAATAGGCGGAGCAGTTGGGCACGATATCGCCGTGGATTTCCTCAGTTTTTGTAAAGTCGTCAACAGACTTCCAGATATCGAAGCTATTTTACAAACGGGCGAGGGCGAGTATCCAAGCGATGTGGATGTGTTATATGCACTTAGCGCTGGGCTTGTAAGTAAAACACTTCATAATCCAGAGTATCTTGAAAATCTTTTGAGCTATACGATTGAACTTCAAAGCGAGTTTGCCGTGATGATAGTCCAAGAACTCCAAAGAAACGGCGTTCGCATGGAACACTCAGAAGTGTTTAAAATATGGGTACGAAAGTTTAGTTATCTTCTCTCATGAGTCTACATGCAAAGTGCCCTGTGGGTGTAAAGGAGTTGCAGACGAAGATATCTCAGGCTAAGGCAAAACTGCTTGTCGATTATCCCTATTTTGGAACGCTTGCAAGCCGTTTGGAGCTTGTGAAAAACGATAATATCGGGGCATTTTTAAGTGATGGCTTGAGACTAGAATATAACGACGAATATCTCGCAGATTTAGAGATAAGTGAGTTGGAATTTGCTCTTAGTAACGGCGCTATGCACACAGTTTTATCGCATCAAAACCGTAAAAACTCTCGTTATGGCTGGCTTTGGCAACTTGCAACGGATTATGCTATCAATGCGATGCTTGTCGAAAATGGACTTGATAAACCTTTTGGTGTCAATCATGATCCGCGATTTGATGGTCTGTATGCTGAAGAGATTTATGAGATCTTAAAAGATGAGATAAAAAACGAAGAGTTCAGCGATGATGAGAGCGATGAGACGGGTTTCAATGAAGAGAATAAACGCCAAAATAACAAGCAAAACAATCCTCAATCAGATGATAAAAAAGATGAAAACGCTCCAAAGATGGAAGTGGAAAATGTGGTCGATGAAGAGCTGTTTTCACAGATCAATGAAAAGCTTTTGCAAGATGAGCTGAGTCGCGGTGATCTGCCTCTTGGGATGGAACGTTTCTTCGATATAAAGCTTACATGTAAGCTTGATTGGAGAGAGGAATTGGCTCACGCGATAGACAGATTTTATAGAGATGATTACAGAGTTTTACCACCTTCAAAAAAACTGCTTTATCTTGGAACGTATCTCCCTTCGCTTACGAGTAACCGCTTTAAACTCACCATCGCCATCGATAGTTCCGGTTCTGTAGATGAGGTGCTTTTGGGAAGTTTTATGAGTGAGATTTGCTCCATTATGCTCTCCATCTCAAACTATGAGATCGACATACTCGTCGCAGATGTCGCGGTGCAATCACATGAGACTTTTTATGAGGGCGATGAACTGAGTTACTCTTTAAAAGGTGGCGGTGGAACAGATTTTCGCCCCACGTTTGAGTATATAAATCTTCATCTTTATGATACTTCTTTGCTTTTGTATTTTACGGATTTAGATGGATTTCTTCCAAAGCAAGAGCCACTTTTTGAAGTAGTTTGGGTCTCGCCAAAAGAGGCAGAGATTCCTTTTGGACGTTTAATCGTTTTAGATTAGTCCGAGACAACCTGATTTCTTCCGCCATTTTTTGCATTATATAAAAACATATCTGCAGTATTGATCGTTTCTTCTAAAGTGTCCTCGGCTGATGTGACAACACCGATGGAAACTGTAAAAGAGATCTGTTTATCGTGATCTTTAATGGAAGATTTTTCTACTTTTTGTCTTATAGTTTCAAGTTTTTCTTTTATGGCATTAGCGCTCATATCTTTTAAAATGATACAAAACTCTTCACCGCCAAATCGTGCGACGATATCTTTTGCATCTACACTAGTTGTGAGTATCTGAGAAAGATTGACAATCGCTTTGTCTCCCGTGTCATGTCCATAAGTGTCATTAATCTTTTTGAAATGGTCTATATCTATCATAGCGACGCCGAAATTTTGTCCGCTTTGTTTAGCTTCTTGAAAATACTCCTGAGTATTTGCATAAAAATATCTGCGGTTGTAAACACCTGTCAAAAAGTCTCTGTTCGCATTGTTTGTGATCTTTTCTATGTTTTCCAAAGCTTCGATGGTGTTGTTGAGACGGCAGATAAACTCCTCTTTTGAAAAGGGTTTGTAGATATAGTCATTTGCTCCGTTTTTGAGAAAAAGTGCTGTGATCTCTTCATCTTGATTGGATGAGATTGTAATGATACTAAGATCATTTTTAGAGTATTGTTTTCTGATCTCTTTTGTCAACTCAAGTCCATCCATAACGGGCATAAAGTAGTCTGCAAGGACTATTTTTATATCAGGATGTATTTGCAGCATTGCAAGAGCTTCTTCTCCGTGAGCTACAGTAATGACTTGAAAAAACATATTTTTTACCATCTTTTGCATTTGATTGCGAAATACTAAAGAATCATCAACGATAAGTACTTTATGTTTTTGATTGTCATGAAGTCTTTTGATAGTGGAGATGATATACTCAATTGAGCTGATGCCATCTTTTTTAATATAATCGATAATATCTTTTTGGATCAGTTTCTTTCGTAATTCTTTATCTACAATGCCACTTAAAATGATGGATGGAAGTTCACGTTCTAGGGCATATTCTACGATTTCGCCGTTGGGGGCATCGGGAAGATTAAGATCAAGAAGAGCAAGAAAATAGTTATATTTTTTAATGAAAAGTTTTGCCTCTTGGAAAGTATAAGCGATATCTATTTCAAAATCGAGTTCTGCACCCATTTTCAGTGAAATGAGTTTTGCCAGTGCTTTGTTATCTTCTACGATTAAAATTCTATTCATCCGTTTCTCCAAATACCAAGTAGATGATTTTATCTTTATAAACATAATAATCTTCTATTTATGGACTTTTATGTAAAATGCAAGAGTAATTCAGGAGTTTTTTATTGAGTAAAATTATTAAATTTGTCTACTTTTCTTTATTTTTTTCTATTATTATAGCAGTTGTGTATATATCAAATATCTATAAAGATGAATTGATACAAGAAAAACAAAATGAATATTTCACGACAAATACCGCACAACTCAATAGAGAAATAAATAAGTTAATCTCCGATAAAAAAGCAAGTCAGCTCATGATGCTGCAACAAGTAGTTTCAGATCATCAAATTTTGGAGCTGATAAAAACAAAAAAATTCGATGTAAACTCATACAAATATATATTTCAAAAATTACAGCTTTATGGTAAAGTTAAAGGCTCACGAGTACAGTTTATAGATTCTAAAGGGATTAGTCTGTGGCGGAGTTGGGACTCTGTCACGGGTGATAATCTAGCAAATATCCGCCAAGATGTATCGAGTATGGTAAAATCTCCCAGAGTCATCAGCAGTATCAGTGTTGGAAAATACGATATGACTTTTAAAACTATGATGCCTATTTTTAATAATGAAAATAGTTTTATAGGCTCTATCGAACTGATTTCCAACTTTGATTCTATAGTCGATGAACTAAAGCATTCTGGTTATAACTCTCTTGTTTTGGTTGATAAACACTATAAAGAGCAGATCATCTTTCCACTGACAAAAACATTTGTAGATGATTATTACGTAGCAAATCATAATGCTGATAAACAGATGCTTGCATTTATCAAAAATAAAGGTGTGACACATTTCATCTCTCCTTATCATAGTTATGTCATAGATGGCAATACAGCTGTTTTTAATTATGCCTTGTTTGATGAAAAAGAGGTTTTTCTTGGGAATATCTTGCTCGCAAAGGATATGTCATCTTTTCATAAGCTCAAAATTGAACCAATAGAGAGTAAGGTACAAGGTTTATTGGCGATTTTTATTATACTCATTAGCTTTGGGTTTTATGTTCTTGGAAAAAATTACAATCTTCGTCTGAAAATGGATAGACTACTTTTTTTCTCCTTGGGCATCTTTATTTTTATCTATCTTTTTTATTTTTTGGCAGTACATTTTTACTATAAAGAGCAGGAAACTTCCTATACACAGGCATATAACGAGTCTGTAAAGGTTAATTTTGAGAATATTAGGAGTAAGTACTCTGATATTGCGCAGATAATATTTAAGCTTGAGATTGAAAATTCTAAGATCTTTGAGATCTTGAAGAAAGCTCAAAATTCAAGTGAAAAAGATGAAGCCAGAAAAGAGTTGTATGAACAGCTAAAAGATAAATATGAGCAAAATAAACTCTATGGCCTCAGACAGCTCCACTTTCACCTCTCAAATAATGAAAGCTTTTTAAGGATGCATAAGCCTGATATGTATGGCGATGATCTTACAAGAAGTAGACCGACAGTTCGCTGGGTAAATGAACATCATCAAAGGGTTGACGGGTTTGAAGAGGGAAGAGTTTATAATGGGTTTAGACATATTTTTCCACTTTTTTATCAGTCTGATTCATCCAATAAATTTTATATGGGAAGTGTTGAGATCTCTTTTAGCTCTTTTTCTTTTATAAAAGATCTTGCTAGCACTGATAGATGCAAGGGCAGTTTTTTAATAAAATCGGATATTGTCAATACAACACTTTTTACAAGTCAAAAGTCCAACTATGAAAATTCCATGTACGGAGGTTGGTCTTTTGATAAAGCGGTTACGGAGAAGTTGAGAAATCTTTCCATTGATGCGGATATCTCTTTGATAGGCCCACAAGAGTATGTTTCTATACAAGAAAAGATTGAAAAAGGGGAAGTGTTTTCGATCCGTAATGAAAATAAAGATTATCTTTTTACTTTTATCCCGTTAAAAAATCCAATTACAAACGAAGTCGTTGCAGTATTTATCTTGCAAAAAAATAATACGATATTCTTAAATATGCAAAATAGCAAACGAATTGCTTATTTTGTCGGTTTTGTTCTCCTTTTGTTCGTATTTATGTACATGTATAAAGAGACTAGTCTTAAAAGAGAGTATAGATTATTGCTTCGTAAAACTCAGCGTATTTTAGATGCACAAGATTCTATAGTACTTATTATAGATAAAGAGGGGATCTTGGAAGTAAATAAGAAGTTCCTTGATTTTTTTAGTTATGACTCACTTGCGGTCTTTCAACTCCATTATAAATATATTTCGGAGAAATTTTTGGAAGATGATAGATTTTTTCATATGGAGAGTATGGAGGACAAAAGAGATTGTGTAAAGAAACTTTCTACTCTTGATCCCAAAGATAAAATCGTTTCCATGCTAGATAAAAATGGAGCTGTTCATTACTTTTCCATACAAGAAAATAAACTAGAAGATAACTATCTTTTGGAGCTTTCAGATATCAGCGATACTATGAGAGAAAAGTTCCTTTTTATTGATAAAGCATATACGGATTCCTTGACAGGTGCATATAATCGTGAGTATTTTAATACGAATAGTGAAGCAATAATCAACTCCAAGAACAATAGTTTACATCTGGGAATTATCTTCTGTGATATCGATTTGTTCAAAAATGTCAATGATATCTACGGGCACGATGTTGGTGATGAAGTTTTAAAACAGATGGTAAAGATCATACGTAAAACTGTACGTTCAAACGATATTATCATCCGCTGGGGCGGCGAGGAGTTTGTGATACTTTTATATGTTGAGTCTTTGAACATATTGGTAAAAATTGCAAATAATATCAGAGAAGCTATAGCCGCAGAGAGGTTTGAAAATGTTGGCAAGCTTACATGTAGCTTTGGACTTAGTGGTTATCATAAAGGCGAAGATATACAAAAGGCGATAAAAAGAGCTGATGAAGCACTCTATGAAGCAAAAGAAAGCGGACGCAACAGAGTGAAATTTAAATTTTAAGGAAAAATATGAGTATTTATAGAGAGTATGATATACGAGGAATTTTTGAAAAAGAGTTAAATGAGGCTAGTGTTGTACGCATAGGCTATGGACTTGCTAGCCGCATAGAAGGTAAATATGTTTCTGTAGGTTATGACGCAAGAAGTCATTCGCCTATTTTGTTTGAGTATTTGGTTCGTGGACTCAACGCTGGTGGAAAAACTGTGCTTGATATGGCAATGGTGCCGACACCCGTGAACTATTTTACTTCTTACCAAGAGTGGAATGGCATTACGCCAGACGCGTCTGTGATGATCACCGGTTCACACAATCCTAGCGAATATAACGGCTTTAAGATCACAGTCGATAAAGCACCGTTTTTTGGTGAAGATATTTATGCACTCGGACGTGAAATAGAAACGATGCCAATGCCGCAAACAGTTGCTCGCGATGTAATAGAGATAGACGCAGTAAGCCGTTATGTGGATTTCATGATTAAAGAATTTACCCATCTTAAAGGGATGAAGGAGCGCATCGTTTATGATTGTGGAAATGGCGTAGCTGGAATCGTGACGGAGAAAATCTTTGGCGGTCTCGGGTTAAATGCTAAGGGAATCTACATCGATCCAGACGGTACTTTTCCAAACCATCATCCAGACCCCTCAGATGAACATAACCTTGAAGATATCAAGAAACTTCTGGAAAAAGAGGGCGATATCGCTTTTGCTTATGATGGAGATGCTGACCGCATTGCTGTTTTGACGCATAAGAACAATATCAAAGGCGATATGATGGCGCTTTTGTATTCGATGAAGATGACAAATCCTGTCGTAGTGGGCGAAGTGAAATGTTCTCAAGTGATGTATGATGAACTAGAACGTCGCGGTGGCACGGCGATCATGTATAAAACAGGACACTCAAATCTTAAAGTGAAGATGAAAGAAGTGGGCGCGGACTTGGCATGTGAAGTGAGCGGACATGTATTTTTCAAAAACCGTTATTTTGGATATGATGATGCGATCTACGCAACGCTTCGTATGCTTGAACTCATTCATGATGGTATCGATCTTGACGCAGAACTTGCAGAGCTTCCAGAGGTGTTTTCCACAGAAGAGATCAAAGTCGAAACGACTGAAAAAGAGAAGTTTCTTATCATCGACAGACTTAAAGTTCTGCTTCAAAACCCGCCGAAAGGTTTTCCTCATATCAAAGATATCATCGATGTTGATGGTGTTCGCGTTATCTTTGATACAGGCTGGGGACTTGTGCGCGCAAGCAACACAACACCGATTTTGGTGACACGTTTTGAGTCTACATGTAAGGCAGATGCAGCGTTATATGAAAGAGTTTTAAATGAACTTATCGCAGAGGCAAAAGGATCTTTATGAAACTTATACTGGCAACTTTAACGATAGCAATTTTATTTAGCGGATGTGCGCAAAAAGTACAGATTAGAGCACTCCAGCCTGCACAAATAGCACGCGCGGCAGAGACGAAGAAGATCTCCGTTGTTGATTTTTCAAATGACAGAGTCAACCTTTCAGGCAAGATAGAAGCCAAAATAGCGCAAAGCAGAGTGGATGGACAATCCTATTTTACGACGATAGGCAGAAAAGATTTCAATCAGGTCTTAGATGAACAAAAGATCCAAAACAGCGGTCTGATAGATCCCTCAACTGCAGTGCAAATGGGACATGTCATAGGAGCGCAAGCGATCATCTCAGGGGATGTTTCCCGTCCTTCGATGCAAGATACCAACTTTTATGAAAAGCGTACAAAATGTAATAAAGACCACTGTTGGGAAGTGCGTGTTTATTGTACAAGAGCCGTCGCTTCGCTCACCGCGGAGATCAGGATGGTAGACACAGCTAGAGGCGACATCATCTATGCTGACACGCTTACAAAAAATGGTTCATGGACACATTGTAGTGATGACTCGAGATTGATTCCCTCTCTTTCTATGGCCTCACAAGGTTTGGCTGAAGATATCAGCGAAGAGTTTGTGTCAAAGCTTGCTCCGCACTATGTGTATTTTAATGTAGAGCTTTTAGAAGATGCAGATATCGACTACAGCGACAGACAAAAATTATTACTCAAAAGCTCTTTAGAATATATCAAGGCAAACAGATTTGACAAAGCGGAAACTCTCTTAACTCAGCTTATCGATTCAACGGCTGAGAGAAGTTATGTGCCGTTATATGATCTTGGCGTTGTCAAAGAAGCGCAGGGCAAATACAGCGAAGCAAAAGCGCTTTATATGAAGGCAGATAGTTTGACCATCAAACCAGTTGAGCAGATAAACGTGGCGATCAACCATATTGATAGCATCATAGAGCAAAACAAACAAGCGCGCTCTCAGATAAATAAAAAGTAAAACAGTTATGAAACTCTCTTTTATCTTTATCGCAGTTTTACTTTTATTGGTTGGATGTTCAAAACCGCCGACTGTCGAAGTGCCACCAAAACCGCAACCTTTGTGGATGACAAATCCTCCCGCAGATGCATCTTCACTTTATGGTGTGGGCGAGGGCGTAGATAAAGAAACAGCGCTTGCAAATGCTCTCAATTCTATCGCTTCCACTTTGAGTGTATCTGTAAAATCAAAACTGACTACCGATACGATAGTTTACACTTACAACGGAGTTGAAAACTATACAAGAGATGATGAGCAAAAAGTCGCTTTACATGTCAAAGAGCTGAGACTGAGCAATTATGAAATTTTAGAAAGTGAAAAGATCGGGTTTAATAGTTATGCCGTTTTGGTAAAAGCATATAAATCAGCACTCTTTAAGAGTCTTAAAGATGAAACAGACAAGACAATTACTTTACTAAAAAATGATGAGTCCACAAGCAAGTCGGCAAATATTTTAGAGCAGTTTTATTTTTATGAACATGCTTCATATGTGAGTGATGATCTGTTTTATAAGTCACTTGTGTTAAAAGTGCTAAAACCTTCGTTTGGTGATGGATATATCATGGCAGAGATCAACTCCATAAATGAGAGTTTTAGCAAGTTGAAATCTAATATCACTTTTAGTGTCACAGCTGATAAAGAGAGCCAAAATCTTATCGATCCGTTCAAATCAATCTTGAGTGATAGAGGCTTTCAGATTGGACAAAAAGAGGACAGATATCACTTACATGTAAGCATCACATCCAACACCGTATTTACTCACGCTTACGGATTTAACCTTGCAAGATCGGCTATAAATATTGATATACGAGATAGTAAAAACAAAATAGTTCTAAGTAAAAAAGTCGATATCATAGGTCAGTCATCACAAGGCAATGAGGTCGCCAAACAGGATGTCGCTATAAAATTTAAACAGAGTATGCGGGATATTTTGTAATAAGTATCTCACTTCAATTTGTTCAAAATATCTAAAGTGCTCATCTCAAACTTAGAAAAAGCCGTCTTGGTACACTTCCTCTTTAAAATCTTTGATCGCGTCTATCTTGGCGATATACTTTTGAAACTCTGCCCAGCGCGTAGCGACTAAGCTTTCATCTTGTTTGATGTTCTTGAAAATTGATTTTTGAAATATGGACAAAATATGTGCCTCAACTATTTTGAAATAAAAATTATTATAGCGAAATTTAGTAAGGGAATTTTGAAAATATGTTCAGAATATTTTATAATTAATATTAGTTTTGCTAGAATAACAGACTTTTTATTTTGAGGGGAAAGTCTGCTTTATGACGTTTTATTTAGCTTTATTTTTGACATTTTTGTATTTTAAAATTGTCCGTGTTTATAAAAAAGAGGAGAAAGGTTCTGCTCTTATAAGTGCGCAAAACATCATAGTATTGGTTGCTTCTTTGGCTATCTTGGCTTATGGTGTCTTACATGTAGAGTGGTATTTGTTTGTTCCGTTTATCTTTATCTTTGCTACTCTTGTTTCATTTATGATTACTGCTATTCAGATTGGAGTTTTTGTGGAGGGCAAACCGATATTTGGACTTACGCATATCTACAAATATCTGCCATACTTGACTTTAGCGATCTTTGTTTCAACCTTTTCAATGTGGTTTTTTAGAGTTTTTGCTGTCTAAAATTTTATTTTTGCTATACTTTAGACCTACAATAAAACAAGGAAATTTATGAAAACTCATACTCTTTTAATGCCACTAGATATGCACCTTCATCTTCGTGATGGAGTGATGCTTGAAAACATCGCGCCACTTAGCGCATACAGTTTTAGCGGAGGTTTGGTGATGCCAAATCTTGTGCCTCCTGTAACTACAAAAGAGGAGCTTATCGCTTATAAAGAGCGCATTATGGCGGCAGTGCCAAATGACTATTTTGAACCCTATATGACCATTTTTTATCAAAACTATGACAAAAAGTTTTTAGAAAGCATTGCTGAGGATATTTTGGCTGTGAAACTCTATCCTGCGGGTATCACGACAAACTCTGAGGGCGGAGTAACATCTTTTGATGTTGAGGCGATGAGACCAACATTAGAAGCTATGAGTGAGCTTGGGATTCCTCTTTGTATCCACGGTGAAACAGACGGTTTTGTGATGGATAGAGAAGCGGAGTTTATGAGCATTTATGAACTTTTAGCGACAAACTTTCCAGAACTTAAAATCGTTATGGAACATATCACAACAAAAGCGGCTGTAGATATGCTCGACAAATATGAAAACTTGTATGCGACTATCACGATCCACCACTTAATCATCACTTTGGATGATGTTGTAGGTGGAATGATGAAACCGCATCTCTTCTGCAAACCTATCGCAAAACGCCCTGAAGATAGGGATGCACTTTTAAAAGTAGCGCTTGAAGCACATCCAAAAGTGATGTTCGGTTCAGATTCAGCGCCGCATCCTCAGCATAAAAAAGAGTCTTGCGGTTGTGCGGCAGGTGTTTTTACAGCGCCTATCGCTTTGCAACTTTTATGTGAAGTGTTTGAAAAGCATGATGCGTTAGATAATCTGCAAAGTTTTATAAGCGACAATGCCCAGATCATTTATGGAATCTGCCCTGAGTTTAAAGAGATTGTATTGGAAAAAGTGCCTTTTGTAGTTCCTGAAAACTACTCTCATGTTGTACCAATGTACGCAGGAGAAACTATAGGCTGGTCGATACAAAGTGTCGAATAAAATTCTTCTCTTAGAAGATGATGCTCTCTTAGGTGAGACACTTGTGGATCTTCTTGAAGAGGAAGATCACGCTGTGACTTACTGTAAAAATGGGCAGGAAGTGTTAGATATCACCTTTAAAGAGCGTTTTGATCTTTATCTTTTAGATATCAATGTACCTATGATAAACGGTCTTGATATCCTCCGTTCCCTGCGAAATGCCGATGATAAAACTCCTACTATCTTTTTAACTTCCCATAAAGAAAAAGAAAAAATTTGTGAAGGATTTGAATCTGGAGCAGATGATTACATCCAAAAACCTTTTGACTCGTATGAACTTCTTTTACGTATAAAAGCGGTTCTCAAACGCACAAACGGCGATACAAATGAGTGTATTGCTGGGCTGTGTCATGATAAAAAAAGAAAACGCATTTTTTATAAAGAGGTGGAACTTGATCTTTCACAAAAAGAGTATCTTCTTCTCGCTCTTTTTATAAAAAATGTCAATCAAGTGGTTACAAAAGAGATGATCCTAGAAGAGCTTTGGCACAGCAGTGAAGATGTGAGCGATGGAGCTATCCGTGTTTATATCAACCGACTAAAACATTTTTTGGATGAGGCGATGATAGAAAATATCCGCGCTGTGGGCTACCGTCTTGTTTTACAATCTTAGACGCTATATATTTTTATACTATTTTATCACTGTCACTCTTTTTGGTGTGAGTTTTTACTATATCAAAGATGTGCAGAAATTTGATCAGCTTTATCTGTTGGCTTTTATTTTTTTTGTACTTGTCATCATCTCTGGTGTTGTGATCTCGAAGTTTGCTATAGAACCGCTTGAAGAGTATGTGACAAACTTAGAAGAGCTTTCAAGTGAAACACTCCATGAACTCAATCTCCCCATAGCGACGATAAACACCAATGTCGATATGATAGAAAAAAACAGCTCGGATGAAAAAACTCTAAAGCGACTCTCACGCATCAAAACAGCTTGTGAAATGCTCGCTCAAAGATATAATGAACTCGATTATATGATAAAAAAACAGACCAAAAAAGAGGTGCGCGAGAGATTTGATCTGCGCGATTTAGTGCAAGAGAGAGTTTCCTTTTTGAGTAGTCTCTACAGCGGTGCACAGTTTACTTCTGATTTGGAAAGTTTTGCTATAAATATGGATAAAATTGGGCTAGCAAAAGTGATAGACAATCTTATCGATAACGGTGTGAAATACTCAGAACAACCAAAGAAGATAGAACTCTATCTTCATAATGGAATGCTCAGTATGAAAGATCATGGAGTTGGGATTGATGAGGTTATTTTACTGCGTATTTTTGACAGATATTATCAAAGTGATGATTCTATGCCGGGCTTTGGGATAGGTCTTTCTATGGTGAAAAGATTTTGCGATACAAACCGCATAAAGCTTAATATCGAATCAAAAAAAGAGCAGGGTACGACAATATTTTTAGACTTTAAAGGTTGTTAATGGAAAATTCGGATTTTATAAGTTACGCTGAAAATGCACTTGATTATGGGATTATGGGAATTCTTTTACTGATGAGTGTTGTGACGCTTTGGCTTTTTATCGAAAGACAAATGTTCTATAAATCTGTGCGTATCACTGATTATGAGAACAAAGATGCGCTGGAACTTGATCTTAGTGACAACCTTGCAACTATCAGTGCCATAGGGGCAAATGCTCCATATGTTGGACTTTTAGGAACAGTTATCGGGATTATGTTGACTTTTTACTCTCTTGGTGATATCGGTGCTGTGGATGCTAAAAAAATCATGATGGGTCTTGCCCTCGCGCTTAAAGCTACTGCCCTTGGACTTGTTGTAGCGATTCCTGCTATCTCTTTTTATACGATTTTACTTCGTAAAATGGAGAAGATTGTCGTAAAATTTGACATTGCTCAAGAAGCGAAAAAATAGATGCGTCCAAGAAAAAGGTTTGATCAGATAAATGTTATCCCCTTTATCGACATTATGCTCGTGCTTCTTGTTATGGTTCTTACCACTGCAACTTTTGTAAAGCAGGGGATTATCCCTGTTGATCTTCCAAGCGCAAAAGCAAGTGAGAAAAATGAGCAACAAAAAGAGGTCGCCATCTATGTGAATAATAAAGGCGAGATTTACTATGACAAGGGAAAAGTCAGTATAGAAGAGTTGGAACAAAAACTCTCAGCCATCCCTCAAAGTCAAGTTGTTGTTTTAAGAAGTGATAAAGAGTCAAGATTTCAGGATTTTGTGAGTGTGATGAATATCTTAAAACGCCTCAACCACGAACAACTTTATATCGTGACTAAAGACTAAAAAACGCTTAATACACATCTTTTTTCATAAGAACTATAGGAGATTTTTTCTCTTTTGTAGTGTTTTCTTCAACTAAAACTGGCGCTTTTTTGAGTGTCACGTTTGTGTCGAAGACTTTTGTCTTCTCTTGCTTGATATCATTGAAAAGGGAAGATGCGATAAAAAAAAGTATCATGATAACGACAATGGCTGCATAAAAAAGTATATAGTTTTTTATCTGTCCAGATGCAAAAGGGTTGTCTATCTTCATGCTTCTAGATTATCTTTTTCTTTTTCAAAAAAGTAGTTTGTCGCTTCCACAAAACCTTCTACGCTTCCACAGTCAAATCTTTTCCCTTGAAATTTATATGCGAGCACTTTACCCTGTTTTGCCATCTCTAAGAGCGCGTCTGTGATCTGGATCTCGCCACCTTTGCCAGGTTTTGTATCTCTGATGACATCAAAAATATCAGGAGTTAAGATATAACGTCCTATGATAGCAAGGTTTGATGGAGCATCTTTTGGATCTGGTTTTTCAACCATATCATCAACTTTAAGGACTCCATTTTCTATCTCTTCTCCAGCGATAATACCGTATTTGTTTGAGTCTTTTGGGTCTATCTCTTCGACAGCGACAATGCAGCATCTGTATTTTTTATAGAGTTCATTCATCTGTGCAAGGATCCCTTTTCCATCAGGATTGTCACAAAGATCATCTGCGAGGACTACACAAAATGCTTCATCAGCGATGAGCATTTCGCCTGAGAGGATCGCATGTCCGAGACCTTTCATCTCTACTTGTCTTGTGTAAGTAAATGTACATTTGTCGATAACTAAACGTATCTCATTGAGATAATGCTCTTTAGATGTTCCTTTGATCTGATGTTCAAGTTCATATGAGATATCAAAGTGATCTTCGATAGCACGTTTTCCGCGTCCTGTGACGATAGCCATTACATCACATCCAGCTTCTATGGCTTCTTCAACGCCGTACTGGATAAGCGGTTTTGTTAAAATAGGAAGCATCTCTTTTGGCATCGCTTTTGTAGCAGGTAAAAATCTTGTTCCATATCCTGCAGCTGGAAATAAACATCTTCTAATCATAAAATATCCTAATTTTTAATAAGTCAAGAATTATACTTTATCTATATTTAATATAAGTTTTATGTAACAAAACTGTTACCACGGTTATCGATTGTAATGTTATAATCTGCTAAGAGTTTTAGCGCAAGGTTGGATTATGATCAAATACTTTATAAAAAAGACGCATAGAATAGAGGTATTGGACGATCTGACATTTTTGGAAGATGGCGAGAATAAAAAAGAAGACATTATCTGGATAGATATGCTCCAGCCAACTTCAGAAGAACGGTTACATGTAGAAGAGATGTTCGATATCAAATTTCCTACAAAACAGGAAAGTGAAGAGATTGAGATCTCTTCACGCTACTGGGAAGAAAACGAAAAAATTGAGATCAATAGCTATTTTCTTGTCAGTAATGTTGAACATCCCTACAATGAAACGGTTTCTTTTATTATCAAGGGCAAACTTCTTATCTCCATACGTTACAATCAACTACGAAGTTTCAATGAGTTTATCAAGCGTTTTACTTCTACTCCAAAAGAGTTTAAAGATGGTTATGACATCTTTTGTCAGATTATCGATATCAGGATCGATGCGGACGCCGATACGATAGAAAATCTTGCAAAAGAGATCACAAAACTTCGCCGTCACGTCTTTACAGATTACTCAAATGATGATGAAGAGATACTTGAAAAAATCTCTCTTTTTGAAGATCTAAATATGAAGATTAGGGAAAATCTTGTCGATAAGCAAAGAATTTTGACATCGCTTTTAAAATCAAATAAATATGATGGTAGCCTAAAAAATGAGATCATCATCATGCTTAAAGATTTAAAATCACTGATCGAACATACGGATTTTAATTTTGAAAGACTTGATTATCTTCAAAATATCTTCCTTGGTATTTTGAGTATCGAACAAAATAAAGTTATCAAAATTTTTACCATCGTAAACGTTGTTTTTCTTCCGCCAACGCTCATAGCAAGTGTATATGGTATGAACTTTAGTTTTATGCCTGAACTGCATTGGCAATATGGATATGTTTTCTCAATCTTTTTGATGATCCTCTCATCAATCACACCGATCTATATCTTTAAGAAAAAAGGGTGGATATAAGAATTATTTGAGCATCAAAATACCGGCAAATCTTCCTGTTTTGCCCTCTGCTCTGTAGGAGAAATACTCTTGCGTATTGCACGCTGTGCAGATCCCTTCATTTTCTATATTTTTCTCTTTGATCCCACACTCTTGAAGCTGAGAAAGTAAAATTTTATTGATACTTAGATAATACTTTTTATCTCTTATTTCAAATGCATAAGAAAATTTTTCTTTAGACTCTTCATAGATTTCACTCCCGACTTCATAACAGCAAACACCGATAGCTGAGCCTATGGAGACAAATATATTTTCCACTTTTGAGCCATACTCATTTTTCATCGTTTCAATCACGTTTGACACAATGTAAGTAAATGTACCCGCGCGCCCTGCATGTGCGACACCGATAGCTTTACATGTAGAGTCATAAAAGAGTATTGGCGTACAATCTGCAACCATAACCATAAGAGGAATATTTTTTTTGTTTGTCACAAGCGCGTCACATGTGGGCGGAGTGTCAAAATGATCTTGTTCGTCCACTATATGTACGAGATTTGAGTGGATCTGCTTCATATGTACTAAAGTATCTTTTTTATAGCCAAGTTTCTTTGCTAAGAATGTATGATTTGCAAGGACAGCACTGATCTCATCGCCCACATGGAATGCAAGATTAGCCCCGAAGTCTCGAGTCGTGAATCGATAAAAAATATCTAAAAAATCAAACTTTTGCAATGTTTTCAATCATTTGATTAAAGATAATCTTATGAATAAAGTAAAGACTGTACCAATAGAGATGTCCAAAAATACCTGAGGGATCAAAATAGGGACGCATCGTCACTAGGGCTGTCGGGCTTCCCTCTTGGGTGTCAATGCTAAATTGAAGCCAAGCATTTCCCGGAGTTTTCATATTTGCTTTTAGACGAAGTACTTTATGATTTGGTGCATTTTTATAATAGGTTACAACCCAAAAATCAATATGATCGCCCACGCGCAAGAGTTTTGTTGCAGGTCGGACACAGTTATTTAAACCCGGTCCTCCCATAATCGTATCGATAAAACCTCTCGCCTCCCAAAGCCAACGAGTTGAGTAATAACCGTTTTTCCCACCAATAGATTTGATTTTGTCAAACACTTTTTTTATATCTTCAGCCGGAATGGTTCGTATGAATTCATCATGAATTAAACCGTCTATCTCTTGGGAACTAAGTTGAAAAAATTGTTTTTTTGTATTGAAGTTTAAGACAGAATACTCAAATGGTGTAGACCATGTACTATTGATGTACCCCTCTTCACAACGTTTTGCGGCGATCAATAATGACTCTTTAAAAGAAAGAGGTTTGATCGGTGAATCAGGATCGATCTTACTGATAGGATAATTATGAACGATCGCATCACAATAAGCACCTTCTATAAGACGATACACTAAAATGTAGGGCATACCTGACATGCGTGAAGCGAACCAGCTGATGAGTTGGGGACGAAGTACAATACTAGCAAAAGGAATAAGGATGGAAGTTAAATATTTACCGTTGACTGTCTGTGCATAAATCTTCACAATATCACTATAATGAAGTACTTCATCGCACCCTATTTCAGCTATTTTGTCATAGTATTTTGGATTGAGTAAGGCATATAAAAGATAATCAATAACATCATTCACAAAGATAGGTTGGCAATAACCTTCATTGTCTCCTAATGATGGAATGAGGGGAAGTTTAATGCCTAACGAGCGTATAAGTTCAAAACTTGCAGATCCTTCGCCTACGATAACCCCCGCTCGAAATTCCGTCACATTTGGATGCCCTTTTCTAAGATACTCTCCTGTCTCATGACGGCTTTTTAGGTGTTCGGATAGAGGACGGTCAGCATTATCAACACCAAGACCTCCAAGATAAAGAATCTGTTTTACATTTGCATCTTTTGCGGCAGAAGCAACCAACTCCGCCATATCATTATCTTGATTGAGGAAATTTCCATTTTCAATATTAAGGGAATGTACAAGGTAATAGACAGCATCGACACCCTCAAGTGAATGTTTGATCACATCATAATTACTCTGTTTAATCTCTACTTCTACTAAGCACACATGTGAACTTTTATTCATCAAAAGCTCACAATCGTCCTGAAGATAAAGCAGCTTTCTGAGGTTGCGGGTAAAGAGGGTAAGAGTGTAGCCTCTATTGTAAAGTTCCATAACAACCTTAGTCCCAATATATCCCGTAGGACCAAAAATAGCAATATGCTTTTCCATTTTATTCTCCATGTAATAAGGACTTTTGACTAAAAAAGTTCTTATTTTGATTCTTCATCTGATACTTTTATAATAACTAAATTACCCTCTGATTACAATTTAAGTCGCTTCTGCATATATAAAGAAAGTGTCAAGTAGTTGTAGATGTCGTCTTGACAAACTCCTTATATACTTCTAGTATCAAAAGATAAAAGGATACAAGATGAATAAAACAACATCACAAATATTTCTAGGTCTAGCCATGCTAAAACTCGCATTACTAGCAGTCGCAGGATTGGTCGTGGCTTCTGTGTTTGGTAATATATAGATTTATAGGTAAGATGGTCATTAAGAGATTTGTAGAGTGTTTTTACACCGAGTATAGCTACTGCAACCGTAGAAAAACGACTTGTCGTTGTTTAGAGTAATATTAATCTTTTAACTCTCTGCAGCCTCGCGTAATATATCCAAAAATACTTTATTTCTTTTTTTTGCATCAGCAATAACCTGATCAAATGACATTACATGTAAGTGTGCTTTTACGTGTGGGTTGTATTTATAATAATTGCTGATTTCCATATTATCACCAAGTGAGTTCTCTTGAAAACCAGCTGTTCTAGTCAAATATGTTCTATATTTTTCATCTATTTCTAAAATGGTGTATGCAAAGATTGATCGTATGTTGAGAACAGTATCATATAATACAGAAGCGTAGATTTCCATCTGGTTTATTGCTTTTACTTTTTCATAATAAGTTGCGTTGTATTTTTTAAACTCAACAATGAGAACATCTTTTTTCTCATCATCATGTTCATCTGAGAAAAATACAACCATGTCAGGTCTGTCTTCATCATTTACATCATACGGTATCTCACCATGTGCTTCTTCATACTCTTTAAAAAACTTTGATTTTATAGTTTGTATTTGCTTGTCGCTTGCCGCATACAAATATGACATATATTTATCATCAAATATCCACATATTTGTTCCGTACTTTGCGTATTCATCGCTTGTTGTTCCCTGCGGCATATAAAGCTCATGAATAGATTTTTCTTTAAACTGCTCTTTATTGACATCTGTTTGATTTATTATCGTGTCCAGCATTTCGAGTATTGTTTGTCTATATGCTATATAGCTAGCTAGTTGATCTCTTCCTGTTTTTGTAAAAGCTTTAGTTATCTTTTTAAATTCATCCTCATCAAATGAACGTTTTTCCATAATTTCACTTTTAAATTTTACAAGAGCTTTGCGAGTTTTATCATACTCATCACGCATCAGTTTTTCGGCTCTTTCAACAATCTCTTCATCAGTATAAGTTAGATTATTTACCTGATTTATAAAGTCTGAAAGATGTGGATTTTTTCTCATAAGAACATCTTTATTTTCATCAAAAGTCTTTTCATAATCTGGAAAAAATTCCAAAATAATCTCATTAAGTTTGATCTGCAATATGTCATTGATTTGACCAAAACTAATTGGATTTGCTTGGTTGACATTACTTTCATTAGGAGCTATTTTAAAATCTCTTCGATCATCTTTAACACGTACGTCAAGATAAGTACTTGTTAAACAAAAAATGCCAGAAGCATCATTGGGTAGTTTTCTTATTTTAACTTTAGATGTAAAGTTCTTAACTTTACGTCCAGCTGCACCATAAAACTGATGTATGTTATTTTTTCCATCTGAATTGATTTGATAATATAAATTAAAATTTTCAGGGAACATGCTATTAAATGGAATAATCTCAAATGTAGCATGAAGAAGTCGCATTTTCTGAAACATACTACCTATATTGGTCTTATCAATCCAAATGACACCATTAATAGTAAATGTGATATCTTTCTCTTCTTCCCATATTTTAGAAAATAATGGTAATAATTCATAAAATATATTTTCTTTAATGCTATCCAAATCACAACGCATCGCTTTTGGATTTCCTTTTGTATATTCTTCTAATAAAGCATGAAATTTTGTCACTGTTTGATTAGGAGTTAATGATGCTATTTGTTTAATTAAAGTAGGATCAAAATTTCTATCAAAACGGAATGTTATCTCTTGTGTCCCTGTATTGCTTTCTACGGTGACATATTCAAAAACACGCAGATACATTAACCGTCCACTACCAAGTGCACCTGGTTCTTGTTTTATTTTACTCCAAAGACTAGAAAAAGATTGGATATTTAAAGGAGTATAACCATCTCCATTGTCTGTAACAGAATATTTCTCAATATATTTTTCTGACTCTTCAATAGTTATATCAATTCTTGTAGAATTTGAATGAATAGAATTTACAATCGCTTCATACAAGGGCTGTAATAATTCAACGTCGTTAGCAATGTGTTCAATAGCTGTTTCAATATCTACAAATAACATATTTTTCTCTTTTTTTGTTTAATTATATCTAAATATATTTACTCGATGATATGAGAGAAGATTTTATAAATGAAATAAAAAAGAAAGTGTTTGGTGGAGACGTGCGGTATCGAACCGCAGTCCAAAACCAAGCTACTCCTAACGTCTACATGCTTAGAGAAGTTGTTTGGGTTTAATCTTGCTTCACACTACTTGCAAAGCTACACAAGACGAGCCTCTAAATTCATCTTAGGTCGAGACAAGCCTAAAATATATCTGCATAAAGGGTGATACTTCGAGTCCTACTTATCCAGAGTCCATAGGTGAAGCAGCCCGCCTCCGAAGAGGGGATTAACTTATGCTACTGCGTAAGCTGGGCGGTAATTTGTGTTGTTTGCGTTTAAGCAAGTTTGAGCCGCGTAACGGAAATGCTCAGTCCGGCATGCAATTAAAAGCGACCTGATCCTGTCGAAGCCATGTCGTCCCCATTGGGTGAAATTATACCCAAACTCGTAAAAGTTTGGGTAAATGGATTTAGCCAGCCATATTCATTTTGATAAGAAGATCATTTCCATTTTCTTCAACAAAAAAGTTATGTTTGCCACACCATTCACTGTTCATGAAGTTTTTACGCTCATTCGCGTGAAGAAGTGCATCATCTTTGTTATCAAAACTAGTTTCTCCCTCATGTCCGCTTTTTTTGAAACATCCGCATTGTTTTTCTACTATTACTGTATACATAATTGTCCTTTTATTTTCGCGAATTATAAATAATCAATATTAAAATTAAAAGTGTGGATTATGACAGACGCTTACATGTAAGGAGTTGTAAAGCTTACACCCACAGGGTACTCCGCATGTAAGAAAAAAGAGTTTAAGAGTTGATCTCGTTTTTGATGATGCTTGCTAGTTTTGAACACTCTTCTATTTTTTGCGAGTAGCTAAGATTTTCTCTTAAAAGAATGTCGATAAATGCAGAACCAACGATAACGCCATCAGCACCTTTGACTTTATCTTTAGCTGTTTTTTCATTTACACCGAAACCGACAAAGGCAGGAGTGTCAGTCACTTCTTTTATGGAAGTGATAAAAGGTTGAAGATCTTCAGCTTTGCCAGAACCGGTAATGCCTGTATAAGCCACCATATAGATAAACTTTTTCGCATCTTTTACGATCTCAGCGATACGCTCTTTTGAGTCCGTCGGAGCAACAAAAGAGATGTTGGCAACATCATTAAGATCAAAGATGTTTTTATATGTAAGTGTTTCTTCGTACGGAAGATCTGGAATGATAAGACCGCTTACATGTAAGGCTTTTGCTTCTTTTAAAAGATCCTCTATTCCATACTGATAAAATGGGTTGAAATATCCCATCCATAAAGTATCTACTTTATCACCGATCTCTTTTGAGATATCTAAAACGTCTTGGAATCGAAAGCCGTTTTCGAGTGCGATATGATTTGCTTTTTCTATGACAGGACCATCTGCGACAGGATCAGAAAAAGGAACTCCAAGTTCTACGGAATCGACACCGCTTTGTCCAAGAGCAAGGGCGAGGTCTATACTAAAAGATTTTTCAGGGTAACATGAAGTTATGTAAGCGACTAATTTTTTCAAATTTTTTCCAAATCGGGTAATTTTAATAGGGAGAACTCTATTTTTGAGAGTTCATTATCGAGCTTGAGATCATCATTCCATTTCTCAAACATATCACTGATATTTAAAAGCCAAGTGATAACCTCTTCATTTGCTGGACCCTCTTCATTGCGAAGTGTTTCTAGGGCATTTTCAACAAAAGTCGAAAGTCGAATCATCGATTCAAGTTTTAAAAAGGAGGAAGCAGATTTTAGGTTGTGAAATATTCGAAAAAGTTCATTGATATCGTCTTTGTACTTATTTTCTTTTGAAAGATTGACAATAAGTGGTTCCATGATATCAACCATCATTGAGTAATGTTCCAAAAATTCGTCAACTATTTCAAAGTCGAAGTTCGCTTCTAATTCTCTTCTTGCACCCATATCGTGATAGTTCTCCTCTATTGCTTTGGATTATATCATTTTTTGGTTAAAATCTCTTTAGTGAAATCTACCGAAAAAGATTGTGAAATGAAGAAAAAAATGACTATTTCTAAGATACTAAATGCCAAAGGTGAAAAGCCTTTAGTGATGATCACAGCTTACGATGCGCTCTTTGCAAAATTGTTTGAAGAGAGCGCGGATATTCTCCTTGTGGGCGATAGTCTCAATATGAGTTTTGCAGGTAAAAGTGATACTCTGAGTGCGACTTTGGATCAAATGATTTACCATACGAATGCGGTCTGTACGGGGGCAAAAGAAAGTTTTGTGATTTGTGATATGCCTTTTGGAACATATATGTCAAAAGAGCAGGCACTTTTCAATGCCGTAAAAGTTTTTCAAGAAACTCCTGCTGATGCTGTAAAAATCGAGGGTGGGGCAGATAAAGCAGAGATCGTAAAATATCTGACATCCAATGGTATCGCAGTGTGCGGACACATCGGTTTGCTTCCTCAGTCTGTTCGCAGTGAGGGCGGCTACAAAGTCAAAGGCAAAGATGAACGAAGTGCCATGAGTCTTGTCAATGATGCAAAAGAGATCGAACTTGCAGGTGCATTTTGTATCGTCATCGAAGGAGTCAAAGCGGATGTGGCCGCGTTAGTGAGCGCAAGTGTCGGAGTTCCTGTCGTGGGCATAGGCGCAGGACATGGAGTAGATGGACAAGTCCTCGTTTTTTCCGATATGCTAGGTCTTTTTGAAGAGTTTACTCCAAAATTTGTCAAAAAATATCTCGATGGTGCGACACTCGTTAAAGATGCCGTTGCAACATACGCTAAAGAAGTTGTATCAAGGGAATTTCCAAGTGAAAAATACACTTATTAAGAGGCTTTGATGGAACGTATAGTAGAGATTGAGCGATTTAGTGCAGATGAGGCCAGTGAGATCACGCTTCGTCCAAGCGCATGGAATGAGTATATCGGTCAAGAACAGATCAAAAAAAATCTCTCTGTTTTTATAGAGGCAAGCAAGATAAGAGCTGAAGCGCTTGACCATACGCTTTTTTATGGACCTCCGGGACTTGGAAAGACTACGCTCGCCCTTATCATCGCAAATGAGATGAATGCAAATATTAAAGTAACAGCCGCTCCGATGATAGAAAAAAGTGGTGATTTAGCGGCGATTCTTACAAATCTAGAAGAGGGCGATATCCTTTTTATAGATGAGATTCACCGTCTTTCTCCTGCTGTTGAAGAGATACTTTACTCTTCAATGGAGGATTTTCGTATTGATATTATCATTGGAAGCGGACCAGCGGCGCAGACAGTAAAGATTGATCTTCCGAGATTTACACTCATCGGTGCAACCACGCGTGCGGGGATGCTTTCAAATCCTTTGCGTGATAGATTTGGGATGAATTTTCGTATGAATTTTTACTCAGATGATGAACTCTCACGCATCGTCATGCAAGCTTCAAAGAAACTGGATAAAGAGATAAAAAGTGACGCGGCACACGAGATAGCAAAAAGAAGCCGTGGAACTCCACGTATTGCACTTAGACTGCTTCGCCGTGTAAGAGATTTTGCCGAAGTGGCAAATGAGCGACACATCGAATTTAGTCGAACGCAGTATGCCCTCAACGAACTGGGAATCAATTCACACGGTTTTGATGAGATGGACATTCGACTTTTAGAGCTTTTGGTAGCTTCAAAAGGGAAACCTATCGGGCTTAGTACCATTGCCGCGGCGCTGAGTGAAGATGAGGGGACAGTCGAAGATGTATTTGAGCCTTATCTTATTGCAAACGGTTATCTGGAACGTACGGCAAAAGGCAGAGTCGCCACACACAAAACGATCGATGTTATAAAATTTAAAAATCAACAAGAGAGTCTTCTTTCATGAAACCACAACACCTACTCATCGTACTTTTTGGGAGCGCACTTTATTGGATGTATCGCCTTTATGAACCATTTTTGCTCACTATGCTTATTGCTGCACTTTTGGCAATCTCGACAGCAAATATACAATGTTACTTTACAAATATAACCAAGTCTAGATTTTTTGGAAGTATGCTCTCTACTTTTTTACTTGCACTGCTCTTTTTTGCGCCGCTTGGGTATTTCTTAGCTAGCTTTTCTATACAGCTAAACAATATCGATCCAGCGATCATCACACAGGTAGAAAATTCGATGCAAAATCTCCTTGATAATCCACCTGCATCTTTGTTATTTTTAAAACCATATGTAGACAATATGATTCAAGATTTCCAACTCAAAAACCTTGCATCCACGGCAGTTTCTTATGCAGGAACTATCGGTTCATACAGTGCGGGATATATCAAAAATGCACTTTTAGTGATTGTATTTTATTTCTTTTCTCAGTACAACGGGGAAGCAATTATCGCATTTGTAAAAAAAGTGGTGAAGCTTGAAGAGGATGACAATAAACTTTTAACATACGAACTTTCTTCGGTCATGAGCACTGTTTTTTACTCTATTCTTGCAACGGCGATGTTTGAGGGTGCATTATTTGGTGTTGCTATCGCGTTGATGGGTTATAACGGTATTTTATTTGGGATTATGTACGGTTTTGCATCACTGATTCCAGTTGTCGGAGGCGCTTTGATGTGGGTGCCTTTTGCGGCTTATGAATACAGCTTCGGTAATACAAATGGAGCCTTGTTTATTGCTATTTATTCAATAGTGATAATATCGATCATCGCTGATACTTTCATCAAGCCTCTCATTATTCGGGAGATCAATATCCGATTTATTAAATCAAATATGCAGTTAAATGAGATAGTTATTTTCTTCGCAATTTTAGCAGGACTTGCTACTTTTGGATTTTGGGGGATGATCCTCGGGCCTGCAATTACTTCATTTTTCTTGGCACTGCTCAAGCTCGTTGAAGCAAAATCAACAGTACAGTAAGAGAAATTATTTTTTATAGATCTCTGGATAATCGTTTTTCCAACGTCTATGAACCCAAAACCATGGTTTTGGATTTTTGAGTATCTCTTGACTTAGCCATGCTGCCTCCATCTGCGTTGTAACGAGTATATCATTCTCAATATCGTCAGTTCGAGGAGAGACAATCTCTTCGTAAACTTTGATCGTATAGTTTTCATCATTTTCATCTGGGTGGATAAGTATTGGAATGAGTGCAACATCAAACTTCCTTGCAAAATAAGCAGGTGATTTGAGCTGAAGCGTCATATGATTTAAAAATTCTACACCAACTCCATCGTGTGTATTGACATTGATATCCATTAAAATAGCGACCGCTTTTTTCGCACGAAGCCTTTTGACTACATCTTTTGCCGCACCACGTTTTTCTGCATAGTCCATCTTCCATTTTACACGCGAAGCGAGAAGATAGTTGTTGAAATGTTCATTTTTCATCCCCTTGTATACGACCATAAGCGGTTCAACACAGGCACTGAGCATCTGGGCACCAAGCTCCCATGCACCATAGTGTGCAGTCACGAAAATGATAGGACGATTTTGCGCTTGAATTTTTTGGATAATCTCTAAATTTTCAAATTTTACTTTTTTGGCAATATCTTCAACCGTATAGTAATGTCCCTCTAAAGTATATAAAAAGTTTAGCAAAAGAGATTTGTACGAGTATCTTGTAATCTCTTCTACGAACTTATCATCAAGTTCCTTGCCATAGACAAACTCTAGATTTTGCTTTACGACTTTTGTATATCTTTTACTAAGAAGATAAGCGATATTTGCAAGTGAGATAAAAAATGCCCGTCTGACTTTTTTAGGTAGCAGCATTAAAAATTTTTCAAAAACTAAAAAAAAGTAAAAACCTATCATTGTAAAAGCTCCTTTGCTTTGTCTATAATGTTTTGTGGGGAGATGTTTTTTATCGACAAATCATTTTTATTTATGTGAAATATATCTACCGCTGAATCTGAATGGATAGCGATATTTTGAACAGTTGGATAGATCATCCTCTCATTCGTTGGTCCAAAGAGTGTAATGGAAGGGATATTGTAAGCCCATGCCATATGTGTAGGACCCGTATCATTGCCGATGACAAGTTTTGCATGAGAGATAAGTGCGCACAGTTCTTGAAGACTCAGTTTTGGAGTTATTTCCGCATTGTTTGAATTGGCTGCGATAAACTCTGCATCACTTTTTTCTTTTTCATTTCCCCAGACAAGGTAAGTCTTGCATGTCAGAGTATTGCAGATATCTAAAACTTTCTCTTTTGGATAAATCTTACTTTCCCATGAAGCACCGATTACAAAAACACAGTATTCATCTTGTGTGAATGGAAGTTTCTTGTATGAGGGCAGGGTTGGGAGTTTATTTGTTATCATTTCATCGCTTACATGTGAAGTGCCCTTTGGGTATAAGTCAAGCGCATCGTTCATTAGTAGTACATTTCGCTTTATAACACTTAACTCATAAGGGATATTGGAAGTAGATGCATAAAAAAGTGAAGAGAGTTTTTCTCTGACAGAATTTTTATCATATCCGTGGATCTTTTTGCCTATAAAACGAGCTACCAGAGCAGATTTTAGAAGTCCTTGCATATCGATGATGAGATCATATTTTGGAAGGTTTTTTAGTTTTGAGACAGTTTTTTTTAGTAGTGAAAAACTTTTCTCTTTTTTGATTTTTTTGAGATTGATCGTGTGAACTTTGTGTATGAACGGATGTTCATATAAAAGCGGTGCAAAAACCTCTTCTGTAATCCAGTCGATTTTTATATCGGGATATTTTTGCTTTATAAATTGTAGTACAATTGTGGCATTAACAATATCCCCAAGAGCTGAGAGTCGCACGATAGCGATGTGATCAAGTTTCATGGGATGTATTATATCAAAACCGGCGGAATAACAAATGTCAGAGCATCACCACGACCACAACGAACAACACGAACATCATCACCATGATCATCATCACAACGTCAGCGGGAAAAATCTTTTTATAGCAATTCTTTTAAATCTTATTATCACAATAATACAAATCATCGGAGGAGTGTTTTCCGGTTCACTTGCACTTCTTAGTGACGCACTTCATAATTTTAGTGATGTTTTAACACTGATAATTGCTTATATTGCAAACTATCTTTCTCGCAAAAAAAATACGCCGAGCAAAACTTTTGGATATAAACGTGCTGAGATAATTGCTGCATTTTTCAACACATCTGTTTTGATGGCAGTTGCAGTATTCTTGATTTATGAGGCATATGAGAAACTTATGAATCCTCAAAATATTGATTCTTTGATTGTTGTATGGCTGGGAGTTGTAAGTATATTTTTAAATGCACTTGGTGTATTGTTTATAAAAGATGATGCAGATCATAATATGAATATAAAAGCAGCCTATCTACATCTCTTAACAGATATGTTAACATCCATAGCAGTAGTAGTTGGTGGATTACTCATGTACTTTTATGAAATATATTGGATTGATCCACTTGTATCAATCATCATAGCTCTGTATCTGATAATTTCTTCTTGGAGTTTGATGAAAGTGTCACTCTCTGTGTTGATGCAGTTTACACCTGAGGGAATCGAGCTTGAAGAGGTGACTCAAAAGATTATGCAGGCTCAACCGCAAATTACAAATATACATCATATCCATCTTTGGCAGCTTGATGACAACAGAATACACCTAGAAGCGCATCTTGAGTTTGAAGAAAATATCACGCTTGGAGAATGTGACACAATATTAGATTCTTTAGAAGAGATTTTAAAAAAAGATTTTGGTATAACGCACACAACTTTCCAGTGTGAGTATAACCGCTGTGAGACAAAAGAGGCCATTTATGAGATCAGTTAATTTAAAAATATGATGCTATAATCGCAAAATAATTTGATATAAAAGGTATCTAATGGTTGCAGCTGATATTCAAGATTTTTCGAAGGGCAGAACAAAAGCTAGAGCTTACTTTTGTTATCTTTTTTCAAAAAATATTCCAGATAGACTTCCTTCTCTTTCACCTGAGATGATTATGCCAAGGCTTTTAAAGATCAAGGCTGACCTTGAAAACTGTGATGCTGTTTATCTTTTGGATTACAAGGGTATTCAAGTATCACCGACGTATAAAAAAACTGAGCACAGAGATGAAGATATAGGGAAGATTCGTGCTGATCGCGCTTATTATTACCGTGCGGTTAGAGAACACAGATGTACTATAACTGATCCTTATCCGTCACTTTTGAGTTCAGAGCTTACAGTGACCGCGTCAACACCGATTTATGATGAAAAAGGTGAAATTAAATATGTAGCCTGCGTAGATATGCCTTTTGATGAGGTTTTAAAAATTGCTCATCTCAATACTTTAGATACTTTTTTCAATAATTTTTTTAAAATTTCGTATGGCATCTTTGCAGTTGCTTTGATTGCGATCGCTATTCTTCTATTTTTTAAAGGGATACAAAGCTTTTTTGTCAATGAGATAACGGTAAATAATTTTGAGATTAAAAATGTGTTTGAAGCGACTATTCTACTGACTCTTTCTTTAGCGATGTTCGATCTTACTAAGACGATTATTGAAGAAGAGATAACAGGGCAGAATCAAGAGCACAATATTTCGGGAGCACATAAAACTATGGTTAAATTTTTGGGCTCTATCATCATTGCCCTTTCGATAGAAGCGCTAATGCTTGTATTTAAATTTGCTATTACAGATCCAGAAAAGCTTTTATATGCTCTGTATATTATGGGCGGAGTGAGTGTAATGATAGTGAGTTTGGCAGTATATTTAAAATCTACACAAGAGAAAAGTCAAAAATGATAGCAATCGTTGATTATAATATGGGAAATCTGGCAAGTGTAAAAAATGCTTTTGCAAAGCTCGGTGAGGATGTGACAATCGTCTCTGATCCTGAAAAATTTAAACTCTATGACAAACTGATTCTTCCGGGAGTAGGTGCATACGGCGATGCGATGGAGCATCTCAAAGAGCGTTCGATGGATGAAGCACTCAAAGAGTACGCAAAGAGTGGAAACTATATGTTTGGTATCTGTCTTGGGATGCAATTGCTTTTTGACAACAGTGAAGAGTTTGGTCCAAATGAGGGACTAGGCCTTATCAAAGGCAAAGTGATAGAGTTTGATCAAAGTAAATTTTCTCATCCTTTAAAAGTGCCGCACATGGGATGGAACCGTATGTTTACAAAAGGGCATAAACTCTTTAATGGATTAGATGAATCTCATTATCTGTATTTTGTACACTCATTTCATGTGGTCTGTGAAAATGAATCAGACAGTATCGGTGTAACAGAGTATGGTTATGAGTTTACAAGTGCGATAGCACGAGAGAATATTCTTGGTATTCAACCACATCCTGAAAAAAGCCATAACAATGGTCTGAAAATCTTAGAAAATTTTATACAACTATAATAGGAGCAATAATTAATATGACTTTATATCCGGCAATAGATTTAAAAGATGGAAAAGCAGTTCGCCTTACTAAAGGACTGATGGACAGCGCAAAAATATACTCAAATGAACCGTGGGAACTTGTGAAAAAATTTGAAGAGATGGGAGCAACATGGGTTCATCTTGTGGATCTTAATGGTGCATTTGCAGGCGAACCAAAAAATTTAGAACAGATCATTAAGATACGTGAAAATTGCAATGTTAAGCTAGAACTCGGCGGTGGTATCCGTGATGAAAAAACAATTCAAAAGATGCTTGAAATAGGTATAGATAGAATAATACTCGGCTCGATCGCCGTTAAAAATCCGGCTTTTGTTAAAGAGATGGCAGCAAAGTATCCTATTGCTGTGGGTATTGACGCGATTGATGGCTATGTCGCAGTTGAGGGTTGGGGCGAAGTAAGCAATATGAGGGCGACTGATCTTGCACGTGAATTTGCAAATGCCGGAGTAGAAGCGATTATCTGTACAGATGTTGGCAAAGATGGGACATTAAGTGGTGTTAATGTAGAGTTTACTCTCGATATTGCAAGAGCAAGCGGGGTGAGTACAATTGCAAGCGGCGGAGTAAAAGATGCAACAGATATTGAAGCTTTAATGGCAACAAATGAGATAGATGGCGTCATCATTGGAAAGGCATACTACGAGGGTACTTTGGATTTAGAGGCCTTATTTAAAGTTAATTCAAACTAAGTTAGGCTATTATTAGTCAAAATTCTAAAAATATATAATTTATACAAAGGATTATATTTGAAATTATTAGTGGTAGATGATAGCTCGACGATGCGTCGTATAATAAAAAATACTTTGCAGCGTTTGGGTTACAAAGATATCTTAGAAGGCGAAGATGGCTTGCAAGGTTGGGGTGTCTTAAATGAAAATCCAGATATCGGAATGTTGATCACTGACTGGAATATGCCTGAGATGAACGGTTTGGAACTTGTAAAAAAAGTGCGTGCGGATGCTCGTTTTAAAGATCTTCCGATTATCATGGTTACTACAGAAGGTGGTAAAGCTGAAGTTATTACAGCCTTAAAAGCAGGTGTTAATAACTATATCGTGAAACCGTTTACTCCTCAAGTTCTTAAAGAAAAACTCGCCGCTGTTTTGGGCATTGAAGCCTAATGCAGGAATCCTACAATCAACTCGTAGTGAGAGTTTCCTCTCACTACGATCTCTTCAGTGACTTTTTAACAGATACGATTCCTGTCGGCTTTGAAGAGATCGATGAGGGCTTCATTATCCGCAGTGAAGATGAGCTTGAAACTATAGAGTGGGGCATTGAGCAGTTTAGAGAAGCTTTGCAAAAAGCATTAAATACCTCTATAGACGTCGAATGCATATTGACTAAAGAAAAGAGTAGTGACTGGGTGAAAGAGTATCAAGATGCGATAACTCCAGTTGAAATCGAGCCATTTTATATCTATCCGACTTGGGAAGAACCAAAAGAGGATCGTATAAATATTGTTTTAGATCCTGCTTTAGCCTTTGGTACGGGACATCATCCGACAACAGCAACTTGTCTTCAAGGGATTGCTAAATATGTAAAAGATGGTGACGAAGTGATCGATGTTGGGTGTGGAAGCGGTATTTTGAGTATTGCTGCACTAAAGCTTGGTGCTATTGCAGACGCATGTGATACTGATCCTATCTCGGTTGAAAACTCTACTATCAATGCTTATGAAAATAGCGTCGCTTATCGAAATATTTGGGAAGGTTCGGCTGCAATGAGTGAAAAAACATACGATGTTACTATAGCAAATATCGTAGCTGATGTTTTAACATATATTGCAAGTGATTTGAAAAAAATTACAAAACCTGACGGCGTTTTAATCTTGTCCGGAATACTGGATAAATACGAGAATAAAGTGCTTAAGTTTTATCAAGATTGTCCATTGTTGGAGCGTATAACGCAAGATGAATGGGTAACATTAATATTAAAAAGAGGATAGTACCTAATGGGTTCTCCAGAATCAAACGATAATAAAAACAATAAAAATAATAATTTCTTCAATAAAAATCCACTTATAACTTTTGCAATTTTTTCTATTGTTATTATATTGGTTTTTAAATCACTTATAGGAGATCAGGGCGGAACTGGTTCTATGGGTTCAGCGATGGGTTCAACATCACAAAACAAGCAAGTGAGCTACTCAGAACTTAAAGAACTTATCACAGATAAGAAAGTGCAAAAAGTGGAAATTGGGCAGACTTATATCCGCGCAACTGGCAGTGCTGATGGGAAACAAATCTCTTATACAACGCGTCTGGTAGCTGGTGATGATACTTTAGTTCCTTTGTTAGATAAAGAAAATATAGATTACTCAGGATTTAGTGAATCTAACTGGTTTACCGAGATGTTTGGATGGTTGTTTCCATTCTTACTTATAATTGGTATTTGGATGTTTTTTGCTGGACGTATGCAAAAGAGTATGGGAAGTGGAATTCTTGGTATGGGAAATTCTAAAAAACTTGTTAACTCTGAAAAACCAAAAACGAAGTTTGATGATGTTGCAGGTGTTCAAGAAGCAAAAGAGGAAGTACAAGAGATTGTAGACTTTTTAAAATATCCTCAACGCTATGTTGAACTTGGTGCTAAAATCCCTAAAGGTGTTTTACTCGTAGGAAGTCCTGGAACGGGGAAAACTCTTCTTGCAAAAGCAGTTGCAGGCGAGGCAGAAGTTCCATTTTTCTCTGTGAGTGGTTCTAGCTTTATTGAGATGTTTGTGGGCGTCGGTGCTGCACGTGTTCGTGATCTCTTTGAGCAGGCAAAAAAAGATGCTCCATCTATCATCTTTATAGACGAGATCGATGCTATCGGAAAAAGTCGTGCCGCGGGTGGAATGATGGGTGGAAATGATGAGAGGGAGCAAACTCTTAATCAGCTTCTTGCAGAGATGGATGGTTTTGGTACTGATACACCTATTATTATCTTAGCGGCAACAAACCGTCCAGAAGTTTTGGATAGTGCACTTTTGCGTCCAGGGCGTTTTGATAGACAGGTTCTTGTAGACAAACCCGATTTTGAGGGGCGTATTCAGATATTAAAGGTACATGTAAAAGATGTCAAACTCTCAGATGATGTTGATCTTGAAGAGATCGCACGTATTACAGCAGGTCTTGCTGGTGCTGATTTGGCAAATATCATTAATGAGGGTGCTCTTTTAGCGGGACGTGCGAGTAAAAAAAGCGTAAGTCAAAAAGATCTTTTTGAAGCTGTTGAACGTGCGATCGCAGGACTTGCTAAAAAATCTCGTCGTATCAATCCAAAAGAGAAAAAGATTGTAGCTTACCATGAAAGTGGTCACGCGCTTCTTGCTGAGATCACAAAAGGTGCGAAAAAGGTATCGAAAGTCTCCATCGTTCCTCGTGGACTAGCAGCTCTTGGTTATACACTCAATACTCCAGAAGAAAACAAGTTTATGGCACAGCGCCATGAGCTATGGGCAGAAGTAGATGTACTTCTTGCTGGTCGTGGAGCGGAAGAAGTATTTTTAGGTGAGATATCTACAGGTGCTGGAAATGACTTGGAACGTGCGACAGATATCATAAAATCTATGGTTCAAGTGTATGGTATGACAGATGTTGCAGGTCTGATGGTGTTAGAGAAACAGCGTCAATCATTTCTTGGCGGTGGCTCTCCTGCTGCGAGAGAATTCAGTGAAAAAATGGCTGAAGATATGGATAGTTTTATTAAAATCAGTTTAAGCGAACATTATGTAGAGGTAAAGAAAAGTCTTGAAGAGTATCGTGGAGCTATTGAAAATATGGTTTCATTGCTTTATGATAAAGAAAATATCACAGGTGAAGATGTTCGTGGTATCATCGAAAAATTTGAAAGAGAAAATAAGATGGAAAGCAAACTTTCACCTGTGCATAATGAGATCGCAGATGAATTAAAAGAGGATGCTTCTATGGTAAAAAAACGTCACATTATTGAAGAAGAGAATAAAAATGACAACGAATGATACTTTTATAGTTTCAAAAGCTGGATACACTTATGTCGCGATTGCTATTGGAGCTATTTTAGTATTCACATTTTTAGATTTTACTTTTTTACGTTTTTTTAGTGTAATAGGTTTAATCGTCCTCGTATATATCTATAGAAATCCAGAGTTAGAGATCCCATATATGCAAAAGGGCGCACTATTGAGTCCAGTTGATGGAAAAATAATAGCTATCAATACTCTCGATCATGGATATGAGATCGTTATTAAATCTTCATTATTTGATATTTCCATACTTCGCGCTCCATTTTTTTCAAGTGTACGATCAATCAATCTTAGACGTGGGGCAAGGCTTTCTACAGAGATTAAAAAGGCTGCACTCTTAAATGAGAAAGTAGAACTTGTATTTGAAGACAGATATAACAATGTCGTACATGTAGAGCATATGCTAGATAACAGCATCGATGATTTGAATCTTTATCTTCATGAAGGACTCGATGTCACTCAAGGGAGAAGATACGGTGTGATGACACAGGGCAAAACAGTTATCAGCGTTCCTCTCTCATCGAGACTTTCTGTCCAGCTTGATTCACAGGTAAAAGCTGGAGAAACACTTTTGGGATACTTGTCCTAAGATGGATTCAAAAAAGAGAAGTGTAACCTATATACTTCCTAATATTTTTACAGCTTCTAGTATTTTTGCAGGAGTTGTGAGTATCATAAACTCCATCAACGGAGAGTTTACAACTGCTTCTTGGCTTATTGTATTAGCGCTTATATTTGATGGTCTAGATGGCAGAGTTGCACGACTTACAAATACATGCAGTCGTTTCGGTGTAGAATTTGATTCTTTAGCAGATTTAGTTGCATTTGGCGTTGCGCCTGCTATCTTGCTTTACATGTATGCCGGACATGAATTTGCAAGATTTGGGATAGTGACTGCGTCATTGTTTGTAATATTTGGTGCTATACGTCTTGCCCGTTTTAATGTTATGACAGCGCAGAGTGAACCTTCTGTCTTTATTGGTGTTCCTATTCCTACTGCTGCAGTTTTTATCTCTATTTTAGTTTTATTATTTCAAAAATATGAATTTTTGCATCAGTATTTTTTTCTTTTACCTATCGCTTCAATTCTTGTTTCTTTGTTGATGGTGAGTAATATCCGATATCCAAGTTTTAAAAAGATCAATCCATCAAAGCCTTATACTCTTCGTTTATTTATATTATTACTATGTATTGCCTTTGGTATTTTTGTCTATCCGATAGAGGGTTTTGCGTTGATTGTGACTCTTTATATATTTTATGGATTAATAAGAGCAGCTCTACATTTGAGAAAAAGAAGAATAAAAGAGTAGAGCTTTTTTATTTATGATGCTCTTTTTCAAAATAGAGATCTTCTGTATCTATATCAAATGTAAAATAGTTTGAGGCAAAGCCAACTTCACTAATTCGACTCAGCTGTATAGCTGCGCCTTTATTGTTCTTCGTCTCCATATATAAAAGTCCAAGTGCAAATCTACTCTCAAAAAACTCAGGATTTTTCATTTTGGCTAGCTCTAAAAGTGCGATGGCATTATCATGATGGCCTGCGGTTATAGAAGCAATAGCTCCAAAAAAGAGTGTTTTATCATCATTGATTTTATAATCATCGATAAGTTGGTTAAAGTTACTGTACGCTTCTTCTGCTTTTTTATTAAATAAATTTGTTAGAGCAAGGGTGTAGAGTATATCTTCAGGTGACGCTTGTGTTGTATTTAATACAGATTGAAGCTGGACTTGAAGAGGATAAAGTGTTCCCGTCATAAGTGCCTCTTGCGTATAAAGATATCTTGTGATATATGGCCCATAATAGAGATCTTCGAAGTTGAATTTTTGTTTTTTGATATAAAAAAGCATCTCTTTGGCGTACTGTTTTGTATCAGATTTTTTGAGTTTGGTATCCATATAGACAATCTGTGGAAATATATCATGAGGAAGTAAGGAACTTAACTTTTGTGCTGATTTTAATGCAATCTCATTTTTACCAAGTTTATTCGCAATGATAACGTTCATGACAAGGTAGAGCGGACGTTCTTTATAGGTGCTATGTAACCACTTGGAGCTACTTGAAAAGTTATTTTCAGTAAGATATAAAAGTGTATTATAAAGATCTTGATCTTCTCCAGAGGGCTCGTTTACAAGGTTATCTTTGAGTATGGAATTAAATTTATCATTATCAAGATGTAAAATCTGTGCACACATGATAGTGAAAATACCAGAAAGATAGTTGTTGGAGTCGAGATGGTATGATCTTTTAAAATGCTCATAAGCGTTTTGTATATCTCCCATTTGTGCATAAGTCAGAGCTAAATTGTATTGTAAGATCGAATGACGCGGTTGTATTTTTTCTAAACTTTGAAGCTGTTTATTTGCATCCCTGAGTCTAAATGAGAGTGCTTTTTTGATCGATTGTGCTATGCCGTAGTTTACCACTGATGATGCGCTGCTTTTTTCAAGGTACTCTTTTGCCGAGGAGATATCATCGATAGAGATATTTGCATTTCCTTTTTTGATGTAGCTGATCGTACTGTTCGCATTGAAGACTTTATATGGGGCAAAATAGAATATTTTTTCATAAGTCATCCATAACTCATTATCAATATTTTTTCTAAAACTTGCCTGTGCTATATCTGGATCAAAAAGCGAGTCTTTGAGCTTGACATTGATAGGGTAGGGCTTATATATCTCTAGTGGATATTTATTTGTAAGCAAATTAAGCTGTTTTGACGCTTCTTGGAGTTGTCCTGCCTTAATATTTACCAATGTTAGAGCGAGCATTTGGCGCATAATATCAGTACTCTGAGGGGCTAGATTTGATAGATATTTTTGTGCAAGGGGCAAGTCTCCTACATTGGCATAAAGGAGTCCCAAAGGAAGAAAATTTGTAGCTACTGAAGGTTTTGACAATGCATCAATAGCTTGGTAATAGTTGCCAAGAGCAGCATTAACTTTTGCTTTAAGGATCTGTCTTTGCTCTGGATATTCATCCGAGTTTGGGTGATTGAGTGCACTTAAAGCTTCAAGGTTATTTCCTTTGTAATATTGGATCAAAGCATAATAATAGGAATAAAGTGGAGAATTGATCTCATTTGGCAAAGAAGCATAGGCTAGATTGACATAGTATTTAAAACCCTCCGGTTGGTTGAGGGCTTGTGCACATACTGCAGCATTGATTGCACTTACGCAGACATTCTCATTGTTTTGTATAGCTTTTTTAAAAGTTTCAAGCGCTACTTGATATTGCTTTTCTTTGAGCTGCGCTACACCAAGGTTATATTGAGAGATACCTTCGCTGTAAAGTGCAATCTGCTCAAAGAGATTCAGGGCTTCCTCTTTATTTCCATTTGTGTAAAGATAGTTGGCTTTGGCAATGATCTTTTCAAGTTCGCTTGATTTGAGTATTTTTTTTTGTTTGTCTTGAAGTTTGTTTTCTACAAAATTTAAGCTACTTGAATCATCTTTATGATGAGATTTTTTGTAGAGTAAAGTTACAAGGACCGTAAGAAGTACAATAACGGTGACGCCAGCTGCTGCAAATATAATAATTTTTTTCTTTTTTTTCTTTGCACTAATCTCTGCAGTTGATTCTGCTGAAAGATTTGCATCGACGGAAGTACCAAAAGCGGCATCATCATCTTGTATAATTATTATTTCTTCTTGGGCCATACTAAATCTTTTTAACCTTTACATGTAATGCGTAATTGTACCCGATATAAGCAATCGATGTGCCATAAAATGGCTTACATGTAAGAGATATCATGAGTCTACAGATGAAAAAATAATTTGAAAATGAATATAAGAAGATTATAAACGCTCTAGAGCAGAGACTAAGGCTTTATTTTTAAAGCCTTAGTGTTCTCTTTTTTAGATTGAAGAGCAATATTTGGAACTTGATATAACTGATTTTTACAGATTTCATATGTATTTCCCCCTTGTTAGTCTTCTGTTGCAACATAATTGACGAAGCTTTATGTCAATGCCCAGAGATGCAACATTCTCTTTAAGCATTTTAAATACCACTTTTGAGCGTTTACATTTGAGTGAAGTTCTCTTTTGTGTTGCATGCATTTATTGGTCTCATAGAGGAGTGAAATTTTTAAATAAATTTCTTAGAAGAGAAGGATTTGTGAGCTTATTTTAAGATTTCAATAGAAAGGAAGGGTATTTTATCCTCTCCAAGTACGAACAGGACCTATATCAACATGTATAAATCCTGAATGAGGATAAAAACCGACTCCACCAGCATTTAAAGAAATAGCTATGCGATGAAGTTCTTCAAGGGGAATATCTTTAATATTGATATCAGCAGCTTGACCAAGCGTATGATAACTATGTTTAGCGACGCCACTTGTCTGGTGTCTTAGTTTTTCATTTGTTTGAGGTGAACGGTATCCGCATATGATCTCAAGAGGTTCATTTGAGCCAGAAAGAGTGTGAATCTGATGAAGTGTATCGATAAGCCCAAGTTCCATCGTAGTGATTTCTCCAGAGCGTCTGTCTATCATGAGTTCATTAATTTTTGCATGGGCTTCGTCTGAGTAGATGCCATTTTTGAAGTAAGTTACATCAAGACTTTCCAGTGTGTTAACATTATAAAAGTTAAGCGAGCGGGTATCGGCTGGAGTGTAAATTTCACTTGTTTGCATAGCAAAAAGATCATGCGGCGCGATCAGAGCTCCAAGACATAGAGCTCCTGAAAGTTTAAGAAATTCTCTTCTATTTTTTTCAATGTTCAAAACTGTACCACCTATTAATTCATCGTATCAAATTTCATAAAATTAATTTTTTTGATATTTTGTAATTGAAGATCATCATAACCATAGATATCATTGTAAAAATAAACTTTCTGGTTTACATCCACTCCGACAGTCATATATCGAATGAGCACGGGAAGCCTTTTTTGAAGGTCGACCCTATGTTCATCTTCAATTTCTCCACTAATGATATCTTCTTTTGGTGACAGGTAAGTTAACAACTTCTTAGGCTCACCGAGTCTGATACATCCAGAACTCAGCGCTCTGTATTCATTTTTAAACAACCCACGGCTATTGGTATCATGCATATAGATTGAATATTTATTTGGGAATATAAACTTAACTACCCCTAGAGGATTTGATTTTCCTGCATCAGCTTTGAATGTAAACGGGGCCGCTCCAGCTTCTTTGTATGGCTCCCAATCAATCTCTCGCGGATTTTGTTCGACCATCTCTCCATGAATTTGTCTGTAAACACGCATGTTATGTTTTTGTAGATATTCTAAAAGATTTTTTTTCTCTAAAATATCCTCTTTAACAATAGTTTGTGGCGCTGTCCATGTAGGGTTTATAACAGCATACGAAATTTTGCTACTGAGTATTGGCGTTGGGCGATCTTTTGTCCCTACAATGACATTCATATGAAATAATTCATCCCCTTTTTCAAGTAACTGCATTGTAAAAGCGGGAACATTGATATTGATGTAAGCATCTGTTTTGTCCATGCCAGAATTGAGCCAGCGATAGCGTTCAAGATTGAGAATAATCATCATGATCTTTTTTGAAAGAGGAACATTCATAGCCAAAATAGTTTTATTACCGATAAGACCATCCGCACTCAAATTATGACGTGATTGAAATTTTTTGACGGCAGAAATCAGTATTTTATCATCGTAAAGAGTTCCATCAGGATCTGTAATCGTATCAAGTTCTCCACTTTCTAATAAACGTTTTTTGATTAAAGGAAGGCGCTCATCTGTGCTGTTAAAAATAATGAGAGAACCAAAAGGGATTTTTACCCATTCATCATCTTTTTCTAAAGAGCGATAGTATGCAAGTGCTTTGATAAGACGTGTGTACTCTTTAAAATCTGGATTGAGAGTTTCTAAAGAACTTTTAATAGAATTATTCTTTAAAGAATCAAAAAGACGTTTTGTTACTAGCAATGGCAACTTCGTAGGACGATCCCACTCGATTTGCTCATCAGCAATTTTACTCGTTTTAAATTTCTCCCAGTCCGTAAAACCATAATAAAGATCTTCTGCCATAGTAATATAAGCATCGGTCAATAAGAGATCAATGGTGTTCATGAGAGCAATCTTTTTTTCATCACTAGAAAATGTACCATTTTCTAGTAAATCACGATCAGAAGCGAGCTCATTTTGGTGATATTTTTCAGGGTTTAGTCCGTAGTGCAAGGAATCATCTATTGATGCAAGTAGATCAAGGGCTTGAGGTGAATACTGTAATTTTGAATCAAACCATGCAAAATTTTGAAGATGTTTGCAGTATTGGGTATAAAATTTTTGTGTTAGGAGAGAATTATTGAGAGTAGAAAAAAAGTTTGTTTTTTTGTATAGAACAAGGCTATTGCAAACAGCGTATTGTTTGATACTTGTTTGATTAATTTCAGCAGGAGGAGTAGCAGAAGAACTGACCTGATCAGAAGTTAAAGCTTCTTCGGACTGGGCATGTAAAGAGAAAAAAACGAGTACTAAAAAAAATATTTTGATGATCATAAGGGAACAGTCTTTACAGTTAAAAATTAATGGATTATAACATATAAAGAGCTGTTTTGACTTACAAAGTTGCCACTTTCGGCGTTAAAACCCATAATTCAACTTTTTCAGTATCTCTTGAATCTGTACGTTTTGTGTTTTTCGACGATGCTTTGACGCCGCGTCTAAGGTGCAATACTTTTTTAAAACGCTTGTTCTTTTGCAGTTCTTCTATTATTGGATTTGTGCTCTCTTCATCCACTACTTGTGCTAGATTTGAAAATATCAGAACTATTTTTCCATCACTTGCAAGATGCTTTTGTGCTTGGTCAAAAAATCTTATAAAGAGATCATCTTCATAATAGATCGCTTTATCGATTCCCTCTTCGAGTTGATGTTTTGCCCTCATCCAAGGCGGATTGAAAACAATCAAATCAGCTTTTACATCGCAATTTTCAAATAAATCACCATGATGAAGTGTTATCTTATTTTCGTAACCCAAGCGTTTGCATTCCTGCTTCACACCAATAATTGCATTTTTATTTGTGTCAGTTACAAAGATGTTCTCAAAGCCGTTTTGGATGAGCTGAAAGGATAAAACACCACTTCCTACACCGATATCAATGGCATTTTCTTTTGCCCCTTCGTACTTCTTTAACCATTGGTCAAAGAGCTCTAAGTGATCAAATCGTGTTGGGAAATATGTTCCATAAAAGGGGTGAAGCGTTACATGTAAAGGTTTAATCTCGATCCCCTTTTGATACCACTGCCACGAGCTATTGAGCCCTTGAACTTCAACAAACGAAAGATAGAACTCTGAGATTTCTGGATATAACAACTCCAACCAGCCAATATCAGGAGATTTTTTAATAGCTAATTTATTATCTTTTACTTTGAGTAATAATCTATGAGAAATCTCTCTAAAAGCAGAACGATAATCACGTTGTCCTTGAAAACTTGTATCCTTACATGTAAGTAAAAGATTTTTTTTAAGCTCCGCTAAAAGCGTTAAACCATTGCTGAAAACTCCCTCAACGAGAATATATTTTCCCTCTATCATCTGCTCAATTACAGCCGCCATATCCATTTTGCGATGGAATCTGATAACTTCATTTTCTGGTGATATGATGTTTGGTCTATCTGGCTGGAGAGATTGTAAATTTGTATTCATGTCATTACCCTTATCTTATGTCGCAGTTTAATGCATTTAGGCTTTGTTTTAGGTTGATTTTGCGAGTTGAGATATAATTAAGCTTTAGATATGAAGATTTTTCACAAAGAAGTAAAAATGCAAAATAGTTATAAAAGAGTTGATGCTCATCTTTCAAGTTTGGGTTATTGTTCAAGAAGTGAGGCTAAAAAATTTTTAAAAATGTTTCAGGTTTGTGAGAATGGAGTGAGACTTTTTGATGCAGATAAAAAGGTCTATCATAACGATGTGACTATTGATGAAAAACTCCTTGACCCTGAGTCCTTAACTCTTTTAATGCACAAGCCAAGCGGTGTGATTTGTTCTCATGATGATATCGGAGTGCTTATATACTCTTTATTACCAGAGCGATACACAAGAAGAAATCCGAAAATTGCTACTATTGGCAGGCTTGATGGCGACACTACGGGCGCCATCTTACTTACAGATGACGGCATGCTCAATCATCGGCTTACAAGCCCAAAAAGCGATGTTTCAAAACTTTATGAAGTAACACTAGCTGAGCCTTTGCGAGGAGATGAAGAAGAGATATTTGCAAGTGGAATTCTCCTTTTAAAAGGTGAAAAAAAACCACTACTTCCTGCAAATATGAAAATAATTACAAGCACCCTTGTTCATTTAGAGATTAACGAGGGGAAATATCATCAAGTAAAACGGATGTTTGGCGCTGTGGGCAACAAAGTAGTTGCTCTGCATAGAATACGTTTTGGAGAGTATAGCGTCGAGAACCTTGGCGTGGGGGAATATGAAATTTTAAGTTTATAAAAATAAAAAAAGGCGGCTACGAAGATATTTTAAAGCATTTTAAACTTGACACTACTTAGATCAATATTACGATTATCTACAATATTTGCTAAAGATGAAGTGGATTGAAGTTCAAAATTACTGGTGTTCATATCACAAAATATGGTTTGAGACTATTGCAAAAGGATAAAGAAAGTATACAAAATATAATAACACAGAATTTACAAGATGAAAAAGGTAAAACATTAGACTTCTTGCATAACCTAACATTTTGCACCAAATCCTCGATCAGAGTTGATCAGGGCACATATCAGATTAAAGCGTAAACCAAATCGTTTTCTACGATTACGGTATTTTTCTCCCAATATCTT
>Ga0214230_100008_pt1 | contig 148037 bp, 143 predicted proteins | sample TroBogypolimnion_6_FD_153068 | JGI IMG/M metagenome (GOLD analysis project Ga0214230, IMG submission 153068) | Freshwater microbial communities from Trout Bog Lake, WI - 22MAY2008 hypolimnion | ecosystem: Environmental > Aquatic > Freshwater > Lake > Hypolimnion/Profundal zone | place: Trout...
CTTGAATGCCTTAAAATCAAACATGCATTAAACCATTTCGCACTCAGAACAAAATTGCTTATTCGTGCCAATCAAATAGCCTTTATGGAATTACAGAAGTTGAAGAGTGCGTAAGGTCAGATATTAAGATAAATTATTGACTAGCTTTTAATTAATAAGAAGAAGAGAGAAGATTTAGACAGAAGAATACCTTCTGTCTAAGAAATAAAAAGATTAGATTTTTGCGTAACTCACGCTTATACAAGCATCAAGGCTACTAAGTTCTTTGAGTACATTTTCACTTACTGCGCTATCTACGATGATAACTGCAAGTGCTTCAGATTGAGAATTTCTTCCAAGGCGGAAGTCAGATATATTCACATTATGACCAGCTAAAATCGTACCAACACTTCCGATAACTCCCGGAACATCAGTATTTTTGAAGAAAATCATATTGCCTTTTAAAGCTACATCAACACTAAATCCATCGATTTCTACAACACGTTGAACATTATCATCAAATATTGTAGCTCTAATAGTTGTGACTGCCTTATCCGTTGTAAGTTTTACCGTGATAAGGTTTTTATAAACAGAAGAATCAGCCAAAGCCTCAGTCTCTACTTTGATCCCTTTTTCACTGGCAATAAAATCAGCATTAACATAGTTAATCGTATCTCCGCTACTTTCAGCTAAAGCGCCAACCGTCACGAATGTTGAAAGAGAATCAACGAACTCAGCGATCGGACCCTGTCCGCTTACTTTAATAGAAACAATCGGAGCACGATTTTTCTCAGATGCTAAGAACCCGAGTTTTTGTCCCATTTCCAAATACGGTTTTACAAATGCAGGAATTTTGCTTTCATCAATCGGAAGATTAAGAGCATTTGGATAAGAGATCCCTTTTGCCGCTTGAATAGCTTGCTCAGCTGCTTCAGTTCCGATGTTATATTGAGATTCATACGTATTTGCACCTAAATGTGGAGAAACGATGATATTATCTAGGTCAAGCAAAGGATTACTAGTAGCTGGCTCTTTTACGAAAACATCAATACCTGCAAAACGGATTTTACCAGATGTCAGACCATTAAAAAGAGCTTCTTCATTATAAAGACCGCCACGAGCACAGTTCACTAAAACTACACCGTCTTTCATCTTTGCAATCTCTGCTTCATTGATAATATTAACAGTTTCACTGTTTTTTGGAGTATGAATCGTGATAATATCACAAGCTAAAATATCTTCAAAATTATCAGTATGAACCATATCAAGATCAGTCACTTTTGATGGGTGAATGTATGGATCATAAGCAACGATATCCATCTCAAAAGCTTTTGCACGTTTTGCAACACGTGAACCGATATTACCAAAACCGATAACACCTAATTTTTTCCCTTTAAGCTCATAACCATACCATTTTTCACGTTTCCAAATACGTTGATTTTTCAAGTGATCGTGAGAATATGGAAACATTCTCATACATGAAAGCATATGTGCCATAGTCAGTTCAACCGCCGCAATAGTATTTGCAGTAGGTACATTCATAACAATGATACCCTCTTTTGAACAACCCTCTATGTCAACATTATCAACACCGACACCAGCGCGTACAATTGCTTTCATATTTTTAGCTGCTGCTATAAATTTAGCATCAACATCAGTTGAACTGCGAGTAATTGCTATATCAGCATTTTCAAGCATTCCTAAAAGTTCTGTTTTATCTACGTCTGCCGCAAAAACATAATTGATACTTGGATCATTTTGAAGCATTGCAAGACCAGCTTCATGAATATGGTCACAAACGATTACTGTACTTTTTTCCATTGTTTCTCCTCTTTATAAGGCAAAATTTTTGCACTTATATCATAAGTATTTAAAGCTTTTTCTAAAAGATCCAATTTACTTTTATCATCTAAATAGATAAGTAATTTGGTATCTCCCTGATTTTTATTTAAAAAATAACGCACATTATACTGTTTTAATACTTCTTGTAAACAAAATAATTTATAAGCATCAGAAACAGGTGCATCTAACTGATAAGTCTTGGTTGTTGTATTTTGCTCATTAAGATCTAAATTAATATAAATCTCATTTACAGGATAATAATATCCACTCTGTTCACTTTTGGAGAAATGACTTAACCACTTACTCTGTGGCTCATCATCTTGTGTTTTTATATTTGTTGTTTGAAGTTTGTCTAATTGAGTATTTTCCGATGGATTTATCTTAATTAAAAAAACTACAATAAAAATGGCAACCCCAACTGTTATAATTGGAGTTAGCCATTTAAATGCTTTGTGCATTTTATTGTAGTTGATCTTTTATCAAATCACCTAAAGAGTGTGATTCATTGTCATTGATCTCATTCATCAACTCTTGATTTTTAATGTAATCAAGTTTTTTGATTGATAAACGAATACGATCACGACGAGTGTCGATAGACGCAATTGCAGCTTCGATATCTGAACCTACAGTTAACTCTTCTTTTACAAGTGGAGCTAAATCTTCATCACGAATAAGTGCATCAATACCATCATCAAGTTGAACGAAGATGCCGAAATCTTTGATATCACGGATTTTTCCATGAACCAATTGATTTACTTTATGTGTTGTTGCAAACTTATCAATCGGGCTTTCTTGTAAAGCTTTTGAGTTTAAAGAGATTTTTTGATCATCTTTATTGATTTTTGCAATTTTAACTTTTACTTCGTCACCAACTTTAAACATCTCTTTACATTTAAAGTTTTTCTCCCAGCTAGCGTCTTGGTTATGTAATAAACCTTCAACAGTACCGATACGTACAAAAGCACCGAAATCAGTCAATGATGTAACAACACCATCAACTACGTCACCTTCGTGGAAGTTTTTTGTAAACTCATCAAATGGTTTTGGTAAAAGACGTTTAAGTGAAACACGAAGTTTATGAGTTTTTGAATTAATTTCTATAACTTCAACATCTATCTCTTGACCAACTGTCAAATAATCCGCTGGATTTTTAACGTTTTTATCCCAAGTGATTTCAGAAATGTGTAAGAAACCTTCGATATCGTTTCCAAGGTCAACAAATACACCATAAGCTTCTACATTGCTTACAGTTACTGTAATTGTATCGCCTTCATCCAATTCATCTTCAACTTCTGCCCAAGGATCTGGCTGAACAGCTTTAATAGAAAGTGAAAGATGACGTTTGTCTTTATCATAAGAGATAGCTTTAACAGTTACGATATCGCCCTCTTTATAAAGTTTAGAAGGATTTACAGGACCTTTATAAGAGATCTCGTTGTAGTGAACTAAACCATCAACACCACCAACATCTACGAACATTCCGTAGCTAGTGATTTTTTTGATTGTACCTTCAACGATTACATCTTCTGCCATCAATGCATCGATGATCTCTTTTTTACGTTTACGCTCTTCGTTGAACAGTTTACGGCGTGAAACAACGATAGAGTTTTCAGAATCATCAATCTTCACTACTTGAGCTTTGATTTTACGTCCGATTACATCTTCATTATCTTTGAAAGCTGCCAATGAACGAGGCATAAAGAATGCTACATCATCCGCTTCTACAACATAACCACCACGATTTTTCTTAGTGATTGTTCCTTCGATGATCAACTCTTCGAAGTCCTCTTTATGAGCTTCGATGAAATCAAGAGTTTTCTTTTGCTCCAATACCTTTTTATAAGATATTTTCGGACGTTCATTGTAATGACCTGTTACCATAACGGTAATTTTGTCACCCACAGCGAATGTTAATTCTCCGTTTTCATCACGTAATTCATCTAAACTAAGAATACCTTCTAGTTTATCGCCTACGCCTACTAAAGCTCTGTTTTCATCTGCTTGTATCTCTACGATTTCGCCTTCTGTTATACGGTTTGATTCCTGCTCTTTAAGAGACGCTTCAAACATTTCAGCAAAATTTTCTTCTTCAAATGGTTCGTTATCGATTGCCATACTCATTTCCCTTGTTACATATAAAATTCCGTAAGTGTACCTAAAAAAGAGTTACAGATATATTAATTTGCCAATTTTGCCAATAAAAAAAGATATAATCGAAGTATAAAAAGTTGTTCAAGGAATAATAATGGCATCAAATCTAGCAGGAAAAAAAGCACCAAAAGAGATATTGGTTAATGTTGCGGATCTTATCAGCAGTTACTACACTCTAAAACCAGATTTAAACAGTCAAGCAAACAGAGTTGCTTTTGGTACATCCGGTCACCGTGGAAGTGCATTTAGTGGAAGTTTTAATGAGGATCACATTTTAGCTATCACACAAGCTGTGTGTGAATACAGAAAAGGCAAAGTAAACAATCAGCTTTTCATAGGTATGGACACGCATGCTCTGTCCACTTCTGCTCACAAAACTGCGCTCGAAGTGCTTGCGGCAAATGAAGTAACTACCTGTTACACGCTCAAGTACACACCTACGCCTGTTATTTCCAATGCTATTCTCACACACCAAGATACAGACGGCATCGTCGTAACTCCTTCACATAATCCCCCAGAAGATGGAGGTTTCAAATATAACGCGACCAACGGCGGACCTGCAAATGAAGATATTACAAAGTGGATTGAAAACAGAGCCAATGAGATTTTAGAAAATGGATTAAAAGATGTAAAACGTATGCCGATTGAAGATGCACTCAAATCGAAATATTTGATTGAATATGATTTTGTTACTCCTTATGTAGAAGGCTTACGAGATGTACTAGACATGCAAGCAATCAAAGATGCCAATATTTCCATTGGTGCTGATGCGCTTGGCGGTGCTGGTCTGGAATATTATCACGCAATTCAAAAGCGTTATGATCTGAATATGACTATTTTTCATGACTCGCCTGATTTTACATTTTCATTTATGCACTGTGACAAAGATGGAAAAATCCGCATGGATTGTTCAAGTCCTTATGCGATGGCTGGGCTTATTGCTATGAAAGATGATTTTGATATTTCTTTTGGAAATGATACAGATTTTGACAGACACGGCATCGTCACAAAAAGCAAAGGACTTTTAAATCCAAATCACTATCTTTCAGTAGCGATCGACTACTTGGCAAAAAATAGAGATTTTTCTGGGCTTGGTGTGGGTAAAACGCTTGTAAGCAGTTCCATGATCGACCGAATCTGTGCAGATAATGAGATCAAAGTGTATGAAACACCAGTCGGCTTTAAATGGTTTGTCGATCCACTCATAGATGGCGAAATATTTTTCGGCGGAGAAGAGAGTGCGGGTGCAAGCTTTTTAAGAAAAGACAGGAACATCTGGAGTACAGACAAAGACGGCATCATTATGACCCTTTTAAGCGCTGAGATATTAGCAAAGACCGGCATAGACCCTGGAGAATACTATGAAAATCTCACAAAAAAACATGGAGCACCAATTTATGCAAGAATCGATGCACCGGCAAATTTTGAACAAAAAAATATCCTTAAAAACCTCTCACCCGAAGCTATAAAGACAACGATGCTTGCTGGAGAAAAAATAGAAAAAATCCTCACATCTGCAGATAATGGAGCAAAAATAGGCGGACTTAAAGTTGTAGCAAAAAACGGCTGGTTTGCACTTCGTCCATCAGGAACTGAAGATGTATATAAAATCTATGCAGAGAGTTTCATCGATCAAGCACATTTAAAAATGATACAAACAGAGGCACAGGAGATCGTAAACTCACTATTTTAATGTAACAAAAAAGTGCTATGATTGTCTCCTTACATGTAAGGAGTTTTCTATGCGAGTTATAAGTTTTATAAATGGTTCTCTGATCTCGGAAAATGCTTCACTGTATGCTCTACGTTATGCAACACAGATGAAGCTAAAAATTGATTTCATTCATGTTGAGGGTAAAGATAGCCTCAGCGAAGTACAAAAAAGCGCAAAAAAGCTGATATCATTGGCTGATTCTTTTAACCTTGAAAATCGATTTCTTCTCTTTGACAGTTTCGATGCGGCAAAAGAGTATCTTATGTGCAGAGAGCTCGATGTCATCTTTTGCGCCTCAAGACATAACCACTCCTTTTTTGATAAATCTTTCGCACAAACACTTCTCAAAGCTAACATAAAAACTGATTTAGCAATTGTAAAGATTCTCAAACTCTCCATGCAAGAAAGTGTTGATAAACTGATCATGCCTATCAGAGATTCAAAACTTTCTGTCAGAAAATTCTCTTTTTACTCAGCTTTTACTCTTGCCTACAACGCAGAAGCTGAGATCTATTCTTTAGACAAATTTTCCAAAACTCAAATGGCAAATCTCAGTATCGCACATGAGAAAAAACGGCTCCAAGAGATTATTTTTAACCTCAAGCACTATATTGCACTCGCCAGGATGATGCATATAAAATTTTCTATCAAGCATAATTTTGCACTTCTAGAGGATGAAAAAGTTACAGTACATATCGTAAAAAACAACTATGATCTTGCCATCATCGGTGGACACCATGACAAAACTTTTTTTGGACATCATCCTATTGATATTTTATTTGAGACCCCGGTTATAAATACTATCTTCTTTATTCCTTACAAAGATCAGTCATGAAACCCTTTGAATATACACCTGAACAACTCTTTTTAGAATTTCGTACAAGTCAAAACGGCTTACATCTAAGCGAAGTACAAAAGAGACAAAAAGAGTTTGGTAAAAATATCATAGAAGCTAACAAAAAGAAAAACTATCTCAAAGAGTATTTTAAACAATACATAGATCTTTTCCCTCTCCTTCTTGAAACTGCCGCAATCTTGGCCTTGATAGCCGATTACTATCGCCCAAATGAGGGAAATGATATGATGGGATATGCCATCTTCGGTGCGGTCACTATCAATGCGACTTTTGCATTTTGGCAGAGTTTCAAAGCCGATAAAGCGGCGGAAGCACTTTTAAAACTTATGCCGACCATCGTCAATGTAAGACGAGATAAAAAGATAGAAGCCGTTGATGCAAGCGAACTGGTACCGGGAGATATCATTATCCTTGAAGAGGGGGAAAAAATCGCCGCTGACGCTGTTTTATTTGAAGTCAATGAACTTTTTATCAACACCGCTTCACTTGATGGAGAGTCCAAGCCAAACAAAAGAGAACTTACATGTAAGGATGCTTCAAAAGCAATCGATGCTGTAAATATGGTCTATGCCGGAACAAGTGTACTCAGCGGAAGTGGAGAAGCGGTTGTATGCGCTACGGCAATGACAACCGAATTTGGCAAAATTGCCACTATGACGAGCAATATAGAAAGAACTCTTACTCCTCTTGAAAAAGAGATTGTTAATATGACAAAAACTTTGAGTATCATCGCATTTACCGTTGGAGTTGTATTCTTTTTTCTTGGATATTTTTCGGGCAAAGGTTTTTTTATCGCATCAATTTTTGCGATCACTTTGATTATAGCGAATATTCCCGAAGGGTTGCTTCCCACCATCACCCTCTCCTTATCCCTCGCTTCTCAAAGGATGGCCAAAAAAAATGCACTTATTAAAAATCTTGCCTCGGTACAGACTCTTGGAAGCGTAACCGTAATATGCACCGACAAAACAGGAACATTGACCAAAAATGAGATGACACTCAAAGAGATCTATCTTATAAGCGGAGAAAGAGTCTCTATCAGCGGCAATGGATATGAAATACTAGGAGAGTTTAAGTGTGAAAATGAGAATGAAAATTCCGCTCAATATCTCAAAACTCTCCTGCAGGCGGGACTCTTTAATTCAAGAGCCAGTATCGAAAACAACGAAATACTTGGAGACCCTACAGAACTTGCCATTGTCGTAGCCGCAAAAAAATATAATATCAACAGCAGCTTTATGAAAATAAAAGAGAACCCTTTTAACTCTGAGCGGAAAATAATGTCCACATTTGGAAAATTAGAAGGCAAAGAGATACTTTTTGTAAAGGGCGCGCCTGAAGTCGTACTGACAAAAACAACCCATTTTCAAGATAGCAATGGCTTAAAAAGTTTTGATGACAAAGCCAAAGAAAGAGTTCTTCAAGAACTTGAAGCTTTCGAAAACAGTGCATATAGGGTTTTGGCTATTGCCATAAATGATAAAAATGAGGAGAAAAATCTCACTCTACTCGGACTAATCGCCATTATGGACATTCCACGTCCTGAGGTCAAAGAGGCACTTGCCAAGTGCTATAGAGCCGGCATTCGAACTATAATGATAACGGGAGACAATGCTAAAACTGCAGCAGCAATAGCCAAAGAGATAGGCCTACAATATGACGAAGTCTTAACAGGCGATCAAGTCGCGGAGATTGGCAGCGAGGAGCTTCAAAAACTTTTAGCACAAAAGACCTATATTTTTTCCCGAATGGCAAGCAATCAAAAGCTCAAAATCGCCGATGCTCTCCAAAAAAACGGCGAAGTCGTCGCCATGACGGGAGATGGGGTCAATGACGCGCCATCACTCAAAAAAGCGGATATCGGCATCGCAATGGGAAGCGGAACCGACGTGGCAAAAGAATCAAGCGATATGATTCTTTTGGATGACAATTTCAACTCCATCGTATTGGCAATAGAAGAGGGACGAAGTGTATATTTCAATATAAAAAAGTTTATGACCTATATTCTTTCATCCAACATGCCAGAAATCATACCCACCATACTCTCTTTCTTTTTTAAGATTCCAAATCCACTTTCAGTTATCCAAATCCTCTCCATTGACTTAGGAACAAATATACTGCCGGGTCTTGCACTTGGATGTGAAGAATCTGAAAAAAACAGTATGAAAAGAGCACCCATAAGTAAAAGTGAAAAGATCCTTGATTGGGAAGTCTTTAAGCGGGGATACTTTTTCATAGGTATCATCGAAGCGAGTGCGGCGATGTTTGCCTTTATGACTTTTCTTTTTTCACACGGCTGGCAATATGGCGATGTGAATCTGAGAGACCCTGTATTTGCCGCTCAAGCAATGACGATGACACTTCTAGGAGCTGTAACAAGTCAGCTTGCAAACGTCTGGACACTTCGAAGCTGGGACTTTAATATCTGGACACTCAGCTGGAAATCCAACAAAACGCTTCTTTTTGCATGGAGCGCAGTCGTTGTCTGGATCTATATGCTTTTAAATGTAGCTCCCGTTCAAAAAGTGTTTAACACAGCACACGTTCCGCTCGCTGATCTTTGGATACTGATTCCATTTCCTATTCTTATACTTGTTAGCCACGAAACATACAAATATCTAAGACTAAAAAAAATTGAATCTCCACGATGACGATAATCTCTCAACACAAGAATAGAGGATAATTGTAGTATAATCCCAGCTACACTTAATTTTATCCTATATTATGTGTCTGTCTTCACTCACCTACAGAAATATAAAATATATATACTCTCAATCACCAAATACAAGGAACTCCCATCCAACCACTTACTCCCCAAGGCCAAAATCTGGTCAATAATCTTGCTTCAAAATATAATTTAAGTACAAATACTGTTATCTATATGATCGGCGCTGTGAATAACGGCGGAGGCAGTATGGCTCAGTTTAATTCTCCAGAACTTGGTGGCTCAGGTCAATGGATGAGAGGCGGAATGACTATGGTCGGCGATATGTTCAATTATGGTCTTAAAATGACAGTGGACAATCTCTGTTCTGAGATCTCCAATGCCCTAGCTTCAATGCAAATATTTCCGGTTATTCCTGCAGGAACACCGGGCAGCAACCAATGGTGGCCAACTGATTTGGGTGCTCCTTTTAGCAGCGGATCTCAAAATAACATCCGTTACGCTGTGTTTCCTCATAGACTTGCTGTTGAATTAAACGGTCAAGTCACTGTTTATGATACGCTTGATAATAACATTGGCGGAGTTTCTCAGCAACAAGGCGGGAATGACTCACTCACTTTTAGTAGTCAGTACGGAACTATCGCAGTTTCTACACTTCCTATTGTTTCAGGTGCTAACACTGTTGCGCCGCAAAGCAATTTTATTCAACCGACAAACAACAACTTTTTAAATCCAGAGCCTTTTGTCACAAATGTAACTACTCAACCGATCAAACCAGAGATAAATGAGCAGCCAAATCAGTCTTCTAGTACAATTATCGAACTAATCGAAAAAGTTGCAAAGCTACACGATGCTGGTGTACTAAATGATAATGAATTCAACTCTAAAAAAGCTGAGTTATTAAGTCGTCTTTAAATAATTTTATACAAATATCTAAAGCCAAAAACGATATAATTCCTTACTTAATTCGTTGGCGGTAACATTGTTATTTAATTCTTATGCTTTTATTTTTCTCTTTTTGCCTCTTATGCTTGTGGGTTACTTTTGGCTCTTGCATAACAGGCTCGTTCTAGGCTCAAAAGTCTGGCTTGTTGGTGGCAGTCTTGTATTTTATGGCTACTGGAATATTATCTACATCCCTCTTCTTCTTACAAGCATCTTTATAAACTTTTCCGTGGGTTCGGCAATGTCAGATGCACCGCGAGGAAAAAGAAGAGCAAAGCTGCTCAAAACATTCTCTTCCAAACAGCTTCTCTTGTTTGGTCTATTTTTCAATATCGCTCTTTTGGCCTATTTTAAATATACAGATTTTTTTCTTGTAAATTTTAACGGTATTTTTGGTACACATGTTCCTTTATCGCATATTATTTTACCGCTTGGTATCAGTTTTTTTACCTTTACCCAGATAGCTTTTTTAGTGGATGCCTATAAACATGAAGTCAAAGAGTACGACCTTTTGCGCTATATGCTCTTTGTAACTTACTTTCCGCACTTACTTGCAGGTCCAATTTTACATCATAAAGAGATGATGCCTCAGTTTTCAAGCAAATGGAATTATGCTCTAAGATGGCGTAATATTGGAGCTGGACTCTTTTTATTTTCAATCGGTTTATTTAAAAAAGTGATTATCGCTGATTTTTTTGCTGACTATGCGAACTATTTTTATGCCGACACTATCAATTTAGATATGCTTCAAGCTTGGGCTGCGTCACTGACTTATACCCTGCAACTCTATTTTGATTTTAGTGGTTATACAGATATGGCGATCGGGGTGAGTTTGCTTTTCAATATCAAACTTCCTGTCAACTTTAACTCTCCGTATAAAGCCACAAGCATTCAGGATTTTTGGAGAAGATGGCATATGACGCTTTCTCGTTTCTTACGTGACTATATCTACATTCCTCTCGGCGGCAGCAGAAAAGGAAGTTTCAGAACCTATGTCAATCTTATGGCTACTTTTGTCATCGGTGGAATCTGGCATGGAGCTGGCTGGACTTATGTGTTTTGGGGATTTTTACACGGTGTTGCTTTAGTTATCAACCATGCATGGAAATCATTCGGCTTTAAACTTCCAACAGTATTTGCTTGGTTTATCACCTTTAACTTTGTCAACCTTGCTTGGGTATTTTTTAGATCGCCCACTTGGGAGGATGCAACCAATGTTGTCATAGCAATGTTTGATATTTCAGAATTTAATTTAGATGATATTTACGACAGCAGTGTGTATTGGCAGGTCATACTCGGAGTCATTATGACACTTGTATTTAAAAACTCAAATCAATGGGCGAAGATGCAAAAAGCAACGTTGAAATATCAACTCTTCACTGCTTTGCTCTTAATAATTGGAATTCTCTACCTTTCAAAGGTAAGTGAATTTATCTATTTTCAATTTTAGGGTTTTGACATGTGGGAAAAAAACAGTTTTAAAATTTTAGCTATTGTATTCATTGTCGAACTTATGATTATGAGTGCCAATTGGTTTGTAGACCCCTTTATGAAATTTAGAGTAAATCCTGATCTCAAATATTTTTATACTTACGCTGATGAAAGATATATAGATTCGGGGATTGCAGAGCATATGTATTACGATACGGCAGTTGTCGGAACATCTATGATAGAAAATTTCAATATTAATGATGTTGATGAAGTAATGAATGTCAAATCTGTCAAACTGCCATTTTCAGGCGGAAGCGGACATGAATTTTCTATTTTGTTAAATCACCTCCTTTCTCAGAAAAAAGCCAATACGATCATTTACGGCTTGGATTATTTTGCTTATAAAAATCAATTGCGTGATGATGGCTTTAAAATGAGTGAGCCACCCTTCCCAACAGAGATGTATCATAACGATCTGCTATCAAATCTAAAGTATCTTATCTCTTACAAAACTTTGCAACAGAGCTATTTTGTTTTGGAAAACACCTATTACAAAAGAGTTTCAAAGGCCTACGAAAACGCTTTTTGCTGGTATCAGGAATGTAAATTTAACGCAGAGGCTGTACAAAACTTTTGGAGAGACAGAAATGAAACGGATAGAAAAAATAAATATAATAAAAAAGATTTCAATTTTGCAGCTTTAAAAAAGAATTTTGATACAGAATTTCTTTCCATTATCAATGCAAACCAAGATATTCGCTTTATTATTTTTCTCCCACCCTATTCCTATCTTAGTTGGAAACATGCGGATGAAACAGGATCTTTGGATAATATTATCAAATTTCAAGAGTATGTGCTCAAAACATTAGTATTATGTAAAAACGTCAGAGTATATGATTTTCAGCAAGAGCCATTTATCTATGATTTTACAAATTATAAAGATCTTTATCATTATTCAGAAAAGATCAATCATCTCATCTTAGAAAGAATACAAGCCAACAAAAATCTAGTCACCAGCCAAAATATAGATAGACATCTAAAAAGACTTCACAAAGAGGGACTCAAATGGAAGACCATTCAAGCACCAAAAGAGTTTGATGTGATAGAAGAGGAAGATGAAGAAGATTAAACCTCTTAGATCTTTTTAAGATAAACCACACTCAGTGGAGGCAGGCTTACATGTAAGCTGTTTTTTCTTCCGTGACACTCTTTGGCTTGTGTCTTAAGTGGAGTCGCATTTGTCTGGCCGTATCCGCCGTATAATGAGTCATTTGAATTAAAAATTTCTACATATTCTCCGCGTGTCGGCACACCTATCGGATAACCGATATGCTCTTTGTCTGAGAAATTACAGATGATGATAAGAGGCTTTTCATTTCTCGCACCTTTTCTTATAAATGAAATCACATTTGCCTGATAATCATTTTCATCTATCCAAGAAAATCCCTCTTTTTCTACGTCATTTCTGTGCAAAGAAGGTTCTGTTTTATAAATATAATTGAGTTCTTTGACAACATTTTGTACACCCTCATGTCCATCATACGCAAGCAGATGCCAGTCTAGACTTTGCTCAAAATTCCATTCAGAAAACTGTGCGAACTCTCCGCCCATAAAGAGCAGTTTTTTCCCTGGGTGCGCATACATCAAAGAAAAAAGCGCACGCAAGTTCGCAAATTTCTTCTCATTATCTCCCGGCATCTTGTTAATGAGTGAGCCCTTCATATGCACCACTTCATCGTGACTGAGCGGTAATAAGTAGTTTTCGTTGTACATGTAAACAAAACTAAAAGTGAGATGTTGATGATGATGCTGGCGGAAAAGTGGATCAAACTTCATATATTTTAAAATGTCATGCATCCAACCCATATTCCATTTATATCCAAATCCCAGTCCACCCTCCACCACTGGGCGACTAACCATTGAGTAGTTTGTGGATTCCTCTGCAAACATCATGATGTCGTTGTATTCTTCATACACCGTGGAGTTTAACTGTTTTAAAAACTGTACAGCGCCGCGGTTGACGTTGCTTCCATCTTCGTTAGGAATCCATTCTCCCTCTTCTCTTGCATAATCAAGATAAAGCATCGAAGCTACCGCGTCGACTCTTATGCCATCGAGATGATAGTATTCGAGCCAAAAAAGTGCCGAGCTTACCAAAAATGCGCGAACTTCATTTCTATCATAATTAAAAATCGCACTGCCCCACTCTGGATGAAATCCTTTTCGCGGATCTTTATGCTCATACAGACATGAGCCGTCAAAATTTGAAAGTCCATGACCGTCTGTCACAAAGTGTGAAGGTACCCAATCAAGGATAACGCCGATGCCGTTGTTATGCAAAATATCCACAAAACTCATAAACTCACTCGGCGTTCCATAACGCGAGGTCGGGGCAAAATAGCCAGTCGTTTGATATCCCCAAGACCCCTCAAAAGGATACTCGGTGATCGGCATGATCTCCACATGCGTAAAACCCATCTCTTTGATATATTCGGCTAATTCATTTGCGAGCTCTGTGTAAGTTAAAAAGCGATTTTCCTCTTCAACTTTTCTTCGCCATGAACCAAGATGCACTTCATAAATCGAGACTGGAGCTTTATGAGAGTTATGTTTATGACGTGTTTTCATCCACTCATCATCACCCCAGATATAGCCATCAAGCTTACAAACTCTTGATGCTGAACTTGGTGCAACTTCTGCAAAAAAAGCGTATGGATCAGCCTTATCAGAGCTTACATGTAGGGCATTTGAGTTGATATGATATTTATAAGTCATCCCCTCATCCACGCTCTCGATAAAGCCTTCCCAGATTCCAGAACCATCATTACGGAGTTGAAGCGGATGAGAGATCGTACTATAATCATTAAAATCAGCTCTTACATGTAAAGCGTTTGCATTGGGTGCCCACACTGCAAAATAAACTCCATCTTTACCATCTCTTTGCATAAAATGCGAGCCGAGATGGTTGTAAAGTTTCGCGTGTGTTCCCTCTTTAAAAAGATAGATGTCAAATTCGGTGAAAAGCGTCACATCATAAAAGATTTGATTTTTCATACTGAAGGCTTTTCGGCTTCAAAACCTAAGATGTAGTTATAAACAGCTTCATAACTTTTTGCCGAATCATCCCAACCAAAGTGCTGTTTCATCGCTCTTTCTTGCATATCTAGAAAACTTTTTTTATCATTTTTATAGATATTTACTGCCCATAAAACTGTGTAATACAAAGCTTCCTGAGTGGCATCAAAAAACTTAAATCCATTTCCATGCTCATGGTCTTCATCAAAGTTTTGGATGGTGTCATCGAGTCCGCCCGTTGCTCGAACTATCGGCAATGTTCCATAACGAAGACTGTAGATCTGGTTGAGTCCGCAAGGTTCAAAAAGTGAGGGCATCAAAAATATATCGCTTGCGGCTTCAATACTATGTGCAAGCGCGTCAGAGTACCCTACATGTAAACCAAAATTACTTCGATGCGTTGCAACATCACTAAAAAATTCCTCAGCCCATTTCTCGCCAGCTCCGAGCATCACGATTTGGATATCCATATCAAGCAGACCATGAATGATCCCAGCGATAAGACCTATCCCTTTTTGTTCTGCAAAACGTCCCACAAAACCAATGAGCGGCACATCATCACGTACTTCAAGATTAAAATGACGCTGTATATCATGCTTACATGTAAGCTTTCCATCCATATCACCCACATCAAATTTTTGGGCTATCAGATTGTCCACTGATGGATTCCATTCATCATAGTCCACGCCATTTAAAATCCCAAAAAGCTTTTCACTGTGTGCTCGGATGTGACCTTCAAGTCCAAAACCAAACTCTCTTGTTTGGATCTCATCGGCATATTTTTTTGAAACGGTCGTAATCGCATCAGCGTGCATGATTCCACCTTTTAAAAGGTTGACACCATTGAAACTCTCAAATTCACGTGCATTAAAATGTTCCCAACCCACTTCCATGAGATCCATCAAATTTTTATGGAAATGTCCTTGGTGTTGTAAGTTATGGATCGTGAGTACTGATTTTGCATTGGCAAAGTCATGAACAAATCTCGTCTTTGCCAAAAGGGGCACAATCGCTGTATGCCAGTCATTTGCATGGATAATATCAGGCGTAAAGGAGAGCATCTTACATAGCTGTAAAGCCGCTTTTGAAAAGAAAACAAAACGGTTGCCATTATCTTCATAAGAGCCGTCATGATCTTCATACAAGCCCCCTCTTCCAAAGTAACGCTCATGATCTATAAAATAGATTGGAACATTATTCCCTGACAAAGTTGATGTATAAACTCCAGCCCAAAGCTCTCCCATCGCTCCCATCGGCACACCTAGTGGAGATTCAAGTTTTGTGAGTTTTGATGGATCGATCTTATAATATCTTGGCATCACGACAATGATATTATGCCCAAGAGCTTTAAGTGCTTTTGGAAGTGCGCCAGCCACATCTGCTAGTCCGCCTGTTTTTGCAAATGGCACAACTTCTGAAGCCACAAATAAGATATTTAATTTTCTTGTTCCCATATTTTATCCTTTTATAAAAGTAAAGCCGCGTGGACTGATACAAGGCTCTCATAGATTTTGAGATATGCCAATGCACTTTGTTCAAATGAGAAATCGCATTGCATATTAAAACTCACCATGGACTCAAACTGCCTCTTCTCTTTTTTAAGGTTCAAAGCTCTCTTGAGTGCGAGTAAAAGTGCCTGCTTACTCTGCTTTTTAAAGAGTATCCCTTGTCCGCATTTGGATCTATTTTCGTGAACACTGTCTTTTAATCCTCCCGTTGCATGTACGATGGGAATCGTTCCATAACGCATCGCAATCATTTGGTTTAGACCGCAAGGTTCAAAGCGTGATGGCATCAGCAAAAAATCTGCCGCGGCATAAAGCTGATGTGATAATACCTCATCATAACCATTAAAAAACTCAAAATTCTCATGTTTCAAGGAAAGAGTTTGCAACTGCTCTGCAAATCTGGCCTCACCCTCGCCAATGATAAAAAGATTAAGCTTATTTTGTAGTAATGTTTCCATCGATTCGAGGACAAGATCAATCCCTTTTTGTTCAACCAGCCGAGTGATCATGACAAATAAAGGACGTCTAGGATCTTTGAGTTTTGAAGTTTTGTGCAAAGCAACTTTGTTTTGATATTTTCTCTCTATATTTTCATAAGACGCGAAAAGTGCTTTATCGCTGCGAGGATCAAAAACCACTTCATTGATACCGTTTAAAATACCGCTGAGTTTTGCTTTGTGATGTGTTAAAAACCCTTCAAGCCCGCATCCAAACTCCGATGTGAGTATCTCTTTTGCATAGCTTGGACTCACTGTTGTCACTGCGTCACTGTACGCGATGCCCGCTTTTAAAAAGTTCACCTTGCCATAAAACTCTAAGCCATCCATCGTAAAATATTTTTCATCTATCCCAATTTTTTTTAGCGTCTCTCTCTCAAAGACACCTTGATACGCAAGATTATGAATAGTTAAAACTGTTTTGAGAACTAGTTTTTGCTCTTTGGCAAAAAGCGCACATAAAGAGGTATGCCAATCATTAAGATGTAAAACCTCTACATGTAAGCGCTCAGCAAGAGCGACAATTCCTTTGCAAAAGATTGCAAAACGAAGATCATTATCTGCGTAATCTCCATCTTTGTCATAGTAAAGAGTTTTAGTTTCACTTAAAAGTGGTGCTTCAAGAAAAAAGAGGTTTAGAGTATTTTGAAGTTTTGTATAGAGATTGATTTTGTATTTTTCATCCCCTAGACTTACTTCAAAACTCTGGGATAATTCAAGATCTTTTTTACTCATAAAGCCATACAAAGGGATCACGCTGTAGAGTTCAGTATAAGAACTCAATGCCCTTGGAAGCGCATCCGCTACATCCGCAAGTCCGCCGCTTTTTGCATATGGAAATATCTCACTTGAGGCAAAAAGAACTTTCATCTTCTACTCTCCGCCGAGCATTTTTGCAGATTCTTCAGGCACGACGCTGTTTATCGCCATACCAGTAGAGATCTCAAAACCGCCAAGATTATAGATACGTGGAGTAATACGCAAAATAAAACGGTAATTTTTATCCAAATGGTTCATATACATTTCATTTTCAAAATTTGTATTGAGTGGTGCCATCTTCAAAGAGAGGTTATAAGCAAAGACTCCAAGCTGTTTATGTAAGCTTTCAAACACCCTTTTGATCAAAACTGAGAGATCTGATACATCTTTTCTACTGCATTTACATAAAGAGGCAATATTTGTAAGAGGCGCTATCATCACTTCAAAAGGATAAGCACTCGCATATGGACAAAAGGCAACAAAATTGCCATGACGCGCAACTATCCTTGTTTTAGATGAAAGCTCATTACAGACAACATCTTCTATTAAGCCACGTCCGTGACTCCGATAGTATCGCATATTTTCCTCTAAAAATGCCATCTCCTCTTTTGGCATAATAGGCAAAGCCAAAAGTTGAGTATGAGGATGTTCTTGAGTCGCACCTGCGTTAATACCGACATTTTTAAAGATACTTAAATAAATCAATCTCGTATCATTTTTCAAATCCTCAATACGGATAATCATAGTTCTCAGCCAATCTTCTATGGCAGATGCCTCTAGCTGGTAAAAATCACATTCATGACAGGGAGAATCGATAAGAATCTCATGTGCGCCGACTCCCGGAATCGACTCAAATATTCCATCTCTTTTCGAGATATCGGAGAGTTCTACCTGCACCGCTTTGTAAAGGTTGGGAACAACTCTTGTTCTCCATGAAGGTTCATTTGCCTCATTGTCACGAATGGCAAAGATTTCAGGTGGAGTAAGATCTTCATTTCCATCACAAAAAGGGCAGATTATAGATACACTGTTTTTTTTCTCATGACGACAACTCTGATTTGGCCGAAATAATCTCTCCGGCGCTATTACAACATATTTATTGTGGATTCTATCCAATCGTATCTCAGACATTTTCCAACTCCAATTCCACACTCCATGTAAGATTTTTGACAAATGGCAACGTTAAAACAAAGGAGATTTCTTGCGCCATTTTATTGAAACCGCTTTCACTTTGTGAAACCGTATTTAAGATATATCCAATAATTGTACACTTTTGACTCATCTTGATTTTGAGAACCTTATTTGTAAAATCATCTATAATGACAAGCTCTTTACAGTCATACTCACTGAGTCCCTCTTCAATGGTCTTACCATTAAAAGTCACTTTATGAGGATGCGCAAAATGAAAATTGAACTCTTGTGCAAAATAGAGACTTCCTTCGTAAGCAGTTTTACAATCGAGCTTCAAGACAACAGAGTTTGTATCAAAAGCATACTCTTTTTTCATCATCGTTTTGTAAGTTTCATCCAAGTAAATAGCGCCCTCACGACTAAAAACAGTTTTATTTTTTGCAAGGATAAATGGCTGATTTGCAAAATCTGCAACATCTTTAAATTCTAATTTTCTATAATTATCAAATGTCAAAGGATCGGTACAAATATGTTCGATAAAAGAGTTTTTTGGATGCCAATCATAGATAAGTTCCGCTTTGAGTTCTTCATCTTGTGCGACGCTGTCATGGTGAATCGTTGCTATCTCATCACTTCTTTGTTCATGCACAAGCACTGCATCTTTGGCTTGAAATATCTTTTCATGATAGGCTTCATAACGTCGCATAAGCGTGTTTTGCCAGTTAAAGAGTGTGTCAAAAGAACCAAACTCTACCATCTGTCCGCCAAATTTACTTGAAAAAATAGCACTGATATTGTGTGTGAGTACTTTTAACTCATCATAGCCATCTATATCAATATCTAGTATTTCGAAACTAATCCCTTTTTTCGCTCTTGATTTTTCAAGTTCAAGAAGATATCTGTAGGCGTTGTCTCGAAGGTTTGGAAGATATAAACCGCCAAAAACTCCATGCCAAAACACATCATTTGTCTGAAGCTTATACAAAGACTCCAAAGCAGTTTTTGAGAGTTTTTCTTGATCCTTGCTAAAGTAAAGCATACGTTTATGGAGATAATTGCTTTCATGATATTTAACAAAAAAGTTTTTCCAGATACCCCCTTTTATAAAAGCCACACCGATATCGTTAAAATACTTTTCACCGACATCCTGTTTGAGCTTTTCAAGAGAGAGCGTTTGCTCGGCATGTAAACTCCATTCACCCATCTCTATATAAGAGGTGTTGCCAAGATATGCAATCCCTAAAGAACGATTTTTCTTCATATAGTGACTGTAATGTTCTGGAATAATCTGTTCATGTGATAAAACAGCTTCTATAAACTGCTCCAGCCATTTTTTTTCATATACCCACGCATGCGTTTTAGGCCATAAACCAAACTTTTCAGCATCATCAAAGATAATAGCCGCAGAATTCTCACGTTTTGAACGAGCCAAAATAGCCTCTATGGATCTTTGTACGCTGTAAAAAGGGAGAGCATAACGCAATGATTTTGCTATTGGAAAAAGAGAGAGCTCTTTGGCACTCTCTTCTGTCGTATAATATCCATCCATTGAAGAAGCATCATAACCGCTGCTTAAGAAATGATAATCATCCACAAGCACATAATCGATCTTACATGTAGAGAGATCAGGAACCAATGCGCTTTCCCAAACTCGCTCTGTCAACCATAATCCTCTTGGTTGTACGCCAAAATGTTTTTTCAAAAATTTATTCATCATCTCAATTTGTGCGACTCTATCGCAAGAGGGAATAGAGCTTAACACCGGTTCATAATATCCGGCACTGATCCATTCGATAGAACCATGTTTTGTCAAAACCTGCATATTTTCAAAGATATCTTGATATTTAGTGCGTATCTCATCGAGTAACCAACCGCTTGAATGCACTGCAAATTTAAACTCAGGATAGCTTACCATTGTCTCAAAGAAAGGTTTATAACATAGGTTTATGGCCTCTTCCACCGCATCTCCGAAATTGTCAACGGGCTGATGCATGTGGATACCAAAGAGAAGCGATACTTTTTTCATGTCCATCCTTATATAAACCAGTTTCTACTATAATCATTACTCAGATCGATTTTAAGCTCGCCAAATCCTGGTAATATCTGAATAATCTGACCATCTTTTTCAAGCTCAAACTTTATAGAGATCTCATCGATCGTAATTTTACTTCTGTCTATGCTCATTTCTAAAAGATCTTGGCACATAACATAAAGTTCTAATTCACCAATAAAATCTGTTTGTATCTCAAAATTTACTTTTTTTCTTAGTCCAAGAGGTTCTATAATAACCTCCATTGTGTAAGTACCGCAGAGCTCACTCATCCTCGCTTCAAAGGCAAAATAGAGTTTCAAATCATCTTGTCCATACAAAATTTTCTTTATCGGCCCACGCTCTTTGTCCATAGTGGAAAAAAGTTTACTCTCATCGACGATCCCACAACCAATCCACTCAAAGAAGGAATCATGTTTACCATTAATGATTGGAGAGATATCTGATTGGGGCTGTAACCAAAAATTTTGTGTGCTTTTATGCTCAATAATAGGGATAAAAAGATCTGATGGCGGAGCTATGTTGATCAGAGTATAGATATCTATGAGATGGAAGCGAAAAAGCTCATCGAACTCTGCTCCAAATTCACTATAGTGATCATCTCCATACCACCAAAACCAGTCTGAGGATTCAGCCAATAAAAAGTGCTCAGTTATCTTCTCTCGAGTTAGCTCATCAAGTGAGTCTTTATGATGTTCATAATCTCTTTTGGTCAAATAGATCAACTCCCAAGCTCTTGTTTTTTCACGATGTCCAACCCAAGTATTAAAATTTCCATGGATCCAGCTACCTGCCGCCAAATATGCCAATTCTCTTGCGGGTAGTTGCGATACTTGATCCATCGTTACGCTCTCACACCATGTAGATTCTTGGAGATTTTTATACAAGAGATCAAAGAAATCAAAGCCATTATTGCTAAAAAATTCCCAAGCGTTTTCACCATCCAAGATAACAAAAACAGTCGCATCAGGATCGGAGTGTTCTATCTTGTCAAGCTCATGCATAAAATTTGACACAGCCTGTGAGGCTTCCATTTTAGAATAAGTAAAACCTATCAAATCACTTAGATAATGATTTCGAAAAACAATACGCATCCCTTTATACATGTAAGGAGTATAAAGATTTTCTCTCACTGAAGAGTTGAGTGAACGGAACAATATCTCTTCATCTGTAGCAATCCACTCAACACCGCACTCTTTTAAAAGTGCAACGCTTTTTGTGTCCACTGCGCCCTCTGCAGGCCAAAAACCAGTTGGCATATGGCCAAACGTCTCAAAAAATAGATCTTTTGCTCTGCTTACATGTAAACGTGCATCCTCTGAAAGATCCATAAAATCTTTTGGAATATCCGTACTTGGATTTGCACTTAATGCATTGTTCATATCCATTAAAAGTGGTAATATCGGATGAGTCAATGGCGTAGTCGAGAGTGTAATGAGACCATCATTATGAAGCTTAAGATAATAATCAAATATTCCTGCGATAAAAACGGAAAGTTCGTTTAAAAGAGTAAGTTTCTCATCATTAGTATAATCTTTTTGCTTGGCAATGAGCTGCTGTACGATAATATTATTTTCTTTGAGATAAGCACCGCACCACGAAAGTACAAAAAGCATTTCTAAGTCAATAAGCTCATTATTATTAAAATGCTCCTGAGTATGATGTTCTCTATATCTAGCAGAAGACTCAAACATCGTCTTTGCAGTTGCGCTTTTACAGATCTTGATTACCCAGGTTCTGTCTTCTTCAGTTAACAAAGAGGGATGTGAGGACCACAAAGCCAAAAAGCGGTCACTTGCTTGAGGCTGAACATAATAAAGTTTTAATTGCTGTATGAGTGTCGGTGTGATATTGAAAGTTGCCTTCACACCATTATGGCGTGCCATCATCCATGGCATGTCATAATAATCTTTTATCGCATGTAAAAACACCCAAGGCATTTGCATGATTCCACTACCATCGCGGTAGTCCGGCTGATGCATATGCCATATAAAACTTAGTTTCAAATCAAGCTCCTATGGACCAAGCAGCAATCTTTTGCATATAACGCTCATAAAGTGCTTCTCCACAAACAGTATCGATAGCTTGGATATAGATATTGAGATGCTCTGAATATTGATCTGGAATCATTAAAATCCAATCAGTGTCATTTTCCCATATTTTCACACCATCCAAAGATGATGATTTTTTGCCCTTGGCATCTTCTAAGAATTTTCTCATCATTTTGCCCTTGAGCGCTTGAGTACAATCAACTTTAAGTGATTTATAGTAAAAATTATCTACACTTTTTGCCAGTTCTGAAAGCTTGACATCATGACAGCTCAGGAGTTGCATAACTTTCAAACTCGCATACATAGCATCACGTGTATAGCCAAACTCTGTAAAAGAAAAGTTCCCATCTACAGTCGCGATCAGATCATATTTTTGCAATTCTGAAGCTTTAAGATTTACATATTTTCCACGCTCTATCTCAAGGTTTTCAAAGTATTTGATATCAGGTGCCCATGTCGGTAAAAAGACCCGTTTTTTCTTCTCTTTTGCATCGATATTTAAAAGACCCAAAACACTATAAAGGATTTTCACTTTATCGAGTATCACACCCTCTTCCGTCACTAAAGTCACTTTCTGTGCATTTGGATAGATAATCACACCCATATCGTAATCTAAACTTTTCACGATAGAAGAGATATTCGCATAAGATTTTTTCTCTAAAGCTGTGACATTTGCTAATTTTTTCTCATCATAATAACTGTTAAGGATGATATTTTCAATCCCAAGATCATTTAAAAGTTTAGGAAAAATCTCCGCGGTAGTTCCATGCATCAAATCTACAGCAACTTTAAAGTTTTTACATTTAATGATAGAATGGTTAATCTTAGCTTCCATAGTCTGTTTATAATTTACACACTCAATATGATGCAAAGTCTCGTGTATAGTACCGATTTGCGTATAATCAACGCGACGAAACTTTTCACTAAAAAATGATTTTTCTATAGACTTTGCAGAGTTTAAGTCGATTCGAATCGCTTCCTCATTAAAAAGTGTTATCTCAGAATTTAGCGTATCTTCGATACATCTCTTAAAGTGAGCGCCACCAACGAGTTTTGGATCATGAGCCAAAGCAAAACGAAGAACAGATGGAGGAACATTTTTAATATCTAAAACATCTATTCCAGCTGAGAGCATTCCTCCTAAAAATGCACGCTTGAGCATACGCGAGCTTTTATCATCATCACGTCCAACAATTATTTTAGAACCTACCGGAAGTTGCGCTGCAAAAGCTTCTGCAAGTTTTGTAGCCATCTCACATGAGAGTTCCATATTGCTTTTACCCGAAACGCTTCCATTTTCAAAGATAGAGTTTTTATATTTTGTACCAAGCACAAGATTATGACTCACAATCGATGCCGCTTCTATATTTTTGTTTGGCCAGATAATGACATCTTGCTCGATCGCTGCGAGTTCACCGATCTCACAACCCTCTGCCAATATCATCCCTGCTTTAGCTTTGACATTTTTACCGATGATATTGTCATTACAGATAACGCAGTTATCAAGTTTAGCATTTTTTCCGACTGTAACTTTGTCCCATAAGACACTGTTTCTTATCTTAGAACCACTTGCAATTGTGACATTATCACCAATAACGACATTTATGAGTTTCACATCTTTTGCTATTGTGACATTTTCTCCAAGTAGAACTGTTCCAACTATTTCAACAGAACTATCAAGTTTATATGTGGTTTTGCTATAAAGAACGCCATCTGGATACGTTTGTTTTATCCCAGAGATCTGAAAATTTGCTTTGTTGGACAAGAGATCTTCATACACTTCACGATAACTCTCAGGGTTGCCGACATCACGCCAATATCCACTGAGACTATATCCCATAAGTTGGATATTTTTTCCCATTAAGAGAGGGAAAAGATCTTTTGCAAAATCAAAATTTTCATTTTTTGGGATGTACTGCAGTATCTCACTTTCGATGATATAGATTCCTGTATTTATCGTATCGCTAAACACCTCTCCCCAGCTTGGCTTTTCTAAAAACTTTTCAATCACATTGTTTTCATTAGCGATCACAACTCCAAACTGAAGAGGATTTTCAACCGATGTCAGACCGATAGAAAGCTTCGCATTTTTACTTTTATGAAAATCAAATAGTTTGGAGAAATCAAAATCTGTTACAAGGTCACCACTGATAATAATGAAGTTTTCATCTCCAATATACTCCTCTGCAAGCTTCACAGCTCCCGCAGTTCCATAATCATCATCAGGAATAACATAAGTGATCTTGATACCAAAATCGCTTCCGTCTTTAAAATAATCTTGAATAATTTCAGGCTTAAAATATAAAAGGACGATAAACTCGCTAATGCCAAGATCTTTAAGCATCATCATCGTATGCTCCATCATCGGCTTATTCATAATAGGCAACATCGGCTTTGGTCTTGAATGTGTCAGAGGCTGGATTCTTGTTCCAAATCCACCTGCCATAACTACTGCTTTCATATTTCTCCTTTTAATCTAAATAATTTACAGCATCTATAAAATGCTTTGGTAACTCATATTTGTTTTGTACTACATCGTCGATCTCTATAAAACTAAACTTACCCTTATTAAACACGACAACTTTGTTCGAATCATTATGTGAAAGAAGATAATCAACCGCTGCAATCGTAAAATCAAAAGCCATCATACGGTCATAAAAAGTTGGATTTCCACCTCTTTGTATATGTCCTAAAATACTCACTCTTGTTTCAAGTCCAAGTTTTTCCTCCATCCACTGGTGAATCTCGGTCGTTTTTTTCGCACCCTCGGAGATAATGGCTAAGGCGTAGTTTCTCCCCTCTGCTATCTCTTTTACAAGCTTCGCTTCCATTTTTTCTTTATTGAACTCCAGCTCAGGGATGATACAAATCTCAGCACCACTTACCATAGCCGAAGCAACAGCGAGATATCCACAGTCTCTACCCATAACCTCAATCAAGAAAGCACGATTAAAAGAAGATGCGGTATCTCTTATCTTATCTAGGGCATCTCTGATAACATTTAAACAGGTATCAACACCAAGACAATACTCTGTGCCATAAATATCATTATCGATAGTGGAGGGAATACCGACAAAATTAATATCAAACTCAGAGCTGAATCTTTGCATTGCCCGAAAGGAACCATCACCGCCCAAAACAATAATACCTTTAATGCTACTCTGTTTTATATTATTGTACGCTTTTTCTCTATACTCATATTCGAAAAATCTTTTTGAACGTGAAGAACGGATAATAGTCCCACCAAAATGCACAATTCCAGCAACATCTTTATGGGTGGCTTTTTTTATTTTTCCATCTATGAGTCCTTCGAGTCCGTCATAAATCAGATATGCTTCTTGACCCTTATGGAGTGCATAATCTACAAACTTCTTTATCGCAGGATTCATCCCAGGCGCATCACCGCCCGAACACATGATCGCCAAAGCCATTAGATACTCTCCTCTCTTCTGTCCAAGTTTTTAAATCCAGGCAAGATTTTTCCCTCTAAAAGTTCTAAACTCGCTCCGCCTCCTGTTGAGATAAAGCTAAAGTTACTCGCTTCTCCACACCTTTCTACAGCGTCAGCCGTGTCACCACCGCCGACAATCGTGTAAGCATAACAATCAGCTATAGCCGTTGCCAATTTGAAAGTTCCTTTTGAAAACTTATCTTGCTCATAGATGCCCATCGGCCCATTCCAGATAATGGTGTTTGAGATCTCTACCGCTTCACTAAAAAGTTTCACAGTTGCAGGTCCGATATCTACAGCTTTAAAACCATCAAGTACATCTTGCGCGGGTACAACTTTTACATCGACCGGCGTCTCTACAGAGTCCGTTACAACAAGATCAACAGGAAGATAGATTTTTACACCCATTTCACGCGCTCCAGTCATTACATGTAAGGCAGTTGCGACATAATCTGCTTCATATAAAGAGTCTTTCATATCATAACCCAAAGCTTTTAAAAATGTATTACTCATGGCTCCGCCAATGATGAGTTTATCTACTTTTTGTAACACCGATTCCAAAAGAGTAATCTTTGAAGAGATCTTTGCTCCACCGACAACCAAAGCTATGGGACGAACAGGCTCTTCGAGTGCTTTTGAAAATGCTTCTATCTCTTTCATCATCAAAAATCCAGCAACTTTTGTATCTACAAACTCTGTGATCCCAAAAGTAGATGAATCTTCTCTGTGACTTGTTCCAAAAGCATCATTGACATACACATCACAGATAGAGGCGAGTTTTTTTGAAAACTCTTTATCATTTTTTTTCTCACCTTCGTGAAAGCGGATATTTTCAAGTAAAAAAACTCTTTCTTTAGAACAAGTAGCAATCTCGCCTTTAGCACTCCCAAAATCATCGATAAACTCCACTCTCTTATCAAGTAATCGCTCAAGCCTTTTTTGAATATGTTTGAGTGAGTATTTTTCTTCATACTCACCTTTTGGGCGCCCAAGATGCGACACTAAAGTGATAGAGCAGGCATTGTGATCTATACAATAGTTAATCGTCGGTAAGGCTGCTTTAATGCGACGATCATCAGAGATATTGCCATGCGAATCAAGTGGGACATTAAAATCTACTCGAATCAAAACCCGTTTACCATATACATCAATATCTTTTAAACTCTTTACACCGCTCATATATTTTATGTTGGAAGTCATTTTATACCTTATAATTGTACATAAGTTCAAAATATTCTTTTGCCATACGACTAGAATCAAACTCTATTTCTATCTCAGTCATCGCATTTTTTATGATACGAGTCCATTTATGCTGATTTGTATAGTAAATAGGCAAAATCGTGTTTTCTAAAATATCCATCATATTTTTATTATCGAGTCTGTCTTGCTCTAAAATACTCAGATTATGATCAATTTCTGGAATCGTAAAAGCATTTTTACCATCTCGTGCAAACTCAGGATGCCATCCGTCATTAATAGAAAAATGTACAGAACCGTTCATACTCGCAGTCATACCACTTGTTCCACTTGCTTCACGGGTGAGTCTTGGAGTATTCAGCCAAAGATCACTTCCCTGTTTTAGAAGTTTTGAGAGAGAAAGCTCGTAACCGATAAGCACGGCAATATTTGGATATTGACGACTAATATGAATGAGCTCATTAAACATATCTACTGCGCCGTGATCTGTTGGATAAGGTTTTCCAGCCCATATGATTTGAACCGGCATCTCTGTATTTTCAATTAACTTTATAAATCTCTCAAAATCATATTTTAAGAGTCCTGGACGTTTATATTCAGCAAATCTTCTTGCCCAAACAATGGTAAAAACTTCGGGATCAAACATCTTTCCTGTCTGATCCGCCACTTCATCAAAAAGAACTTTCTTCAGGTGTTTTTTTCTAGCAACCAGCTCATAATCTTCATGTTCATCAAGTGCTCGGATCAATGTTTTATCAGTCCAATATTTTTTACTTTGAGCATTTGTAATTGAAATAATCTCGCATTTATTACTTACATGGTGCCACATCTCATTGGATACTTTTCCATGAATCTTTGAAACGGCATTGGCTCTTTTAGAAGCTCTTAACGCGCCAACGGTCAAACTAAAATCATCACTATGCACATATCCACTCAAAGCACGCGCTTGTTCTAGATCAAGTCCATTAAAAAAGCCCATTTCATGTAAAAAATTAATGTCATGGGTCTCGTTGCCAGAAGCTTCTGGTGTATGAGTCGTAAAAACAACATGTTCCCTTAAGCTCTCTATCTGGGGATAATATTTAGTTAACTCATATACAAGAGGGAGTGCATGTCCCTCGTTCATATGATAGATATCTGTTTTTCGCCCTAATGCTTCTAAAATTTTCACTCCTCCGATACCTAAAACAATCTCTTGAGCCACACGAGTTCTTTCATTTGATTCATACAGTTTATGGGTAATGGTTCTAGAGAGATAATCATTTTCATCTATATCAGTTGAAAGCAGGATAATTGGAGCTGTTCCAAACACTTCAGAATGAAGTAAAAATGCTTTTACGACAACATCTTTTGTTTGGACTTTTACGGTAACTTTTTCTTTGAGTTCTTCTAAAAAATAGTAATATTTACGAGTATATTGAGGTTTTAAAGTACGGTCTTCATTTCGTTCTTGATCATAATAACCAAAACTCCATAAAAGGCCGATACCAACAACATTTTGTTTGAGATCGTATGCACTGCGCATGTGAGAACCCGCTAAAAATCCGAGTCCACCCGAATAAATTTTTAAAGCTTGATCGATGGCAAACTCCATAGAAAAATAAGCAACGCTTGTAGTACATTTTGGACTTATATCATAAGAGTGAAGTTTCATAGATTACCTTACTTGTTTTAGCTATTCTTATGATTATACACAATGTTTATAACGATTACGTATCAATATTGCTTAAATTTTGACTAAAGCTAATATGTTAAAAAAGGTTAGGTAATTTAGAAAGAAAAATTAAAAAAGAAGGAATGGATTTAGCAAGAACAATGTTGAATCATTGTTCTTTGTTACTGATGGAATCGACCACTTTTTGAATGATCCAATCAGGAGTAGAAGCTCCAGCACTGATGCCGCAAAGTTCTTTACATTGAAACCAAGAGAAATCGATATCTTTTTCATCTTCTATATGGTAGCTATCGGGGCAAAATTCTTTTGCTATGCTAAAGAGTTGTTTTGTATTTGATGAATTTTTACCACCGATGACGATCATAACATCAGCTCTTTTTGCAAGTTTTCGCACCGCATCTTGATTTTCAAATGTTGCATTACAGATAGTATTAAAAACTCGCACCTCTTTATGGCGTGGGATTAAGTAATTGGCAACTTCGAGATAATCTTCCACTTTTCTTGTTGTTTGTGCCACTAACGCTATGTGATCTTTGAGTTTTAACTCTTCTAAATCTTTTACTGAACTCACGACATATGCGCCGTTTGATGCATAACTTTTCACACCCTTAATCTCTGGATGTTCATCATCTCCAAAGATGATAATATCATATCCAAGTGCGCTCATCTCTTCACAAATCTGCTGCGGTTTTGTCACATAAGGGCAAGTCGCATCGACAACATTGACACCCTTCTCTTTTAAAAATTTAAGGTCAGCTTTTGGAATACCATGAGTTCGTATAACAGCTTTATCACCCGTTTTAAAAGTTGAGATATCTTCAGTCAAACCAACTTTATAATCAAGATCAAGTCTTTGAATCTCTTTTGCATTATGAATTAATGGCCCATAAGTGACAGAGTTTTTATTTTCTTCTGCGATCTTTATCGCACGTTTGACACCAAAACAAAAGCCATAATTTTCAGCAAGTTCTATTTTCATCTTACATGTACTCGATTTTTGTTAAATTTTGCAAAAGTTCAAAAAAGTTTGGAAACGAAGTTTGGATACAATCGATATCTTTTACTTGCATACCGCATCGCAAACCTGCGATAATAAAACTCATAGCGATTCTATGATCTCCATGACTGTCAATAACTGCGCTGTGAAGCTCTCCACCCTTGACGCTATATCCATCTTTAACTTCATCGACTTCAATGCCACAAGCTCTCAAGCCCACGACAACCGTAGAGATTCTGTCACTCTCTTTGACACGAAGTTCTTCGGCATTTTTCACAATACTCACACCCTCTGCGCATGCAAATGCGATGGAAAGAGCGGGAAGTTCATCTATGAGCCAAGAGATGTTATCTTCGACTGTTATCGCATGAAGGGGAGCATATTTGACTGTAATATCGCCAATAGGTTCATATTTATCATCGGTGAGTTTGTAGGTGATATCAGCACCCATACGTTCTAATGCTTTAAAGGCTTCGATACGAGTTTTGTTAAGTGTAACACCCTCTAAAACAACACAAGAGTTTGGAGTGATAGCAGCAGCCACTGCAAAGAAAAATGCACTTGAAGGATCAGCTGGAACTCTTATATCTAAAGGTGATAAAAGATTTTTCATCGGTGCTATTGTAGTAGTCAATCCATCGACTTTTATATCAGCCCCCATCCCTTTTAACATGCGTTCTGTATGGTCACGACTAAGTTCAGGTTCTGTGTAAGTACAAACTCCATCAGAGCGAAGCGCCGCTAAGATCATCGCGCTTTTGACTTGAGCAGAAGCTATTTTGCTCTCATAGTGAAATGCTTTTAGTGAAGCACCTCTTATGCTTAGTGGCGCTAAATCTCCATCATTTCTTCCATCAAGTTTTGCGCCGATAGAACGTAGTGGAGCGGTAACTCTTTTCATAGGACGACGGCAAAGATATTCATCGCCGCTCAAAATAAAATGTCCCTCTGCTGAACTTAAAAGTCCACAAAATAAACGCATTCCAGTTCCAGAATTCCCACAATCTAAAATATGCTCACTCTCTTTGATACCTGATGAACTAATTACTATAAGTTCGCCGTCATCTTGGACATTCGCACCAAGATTTTTTACAATCTCTAGCGAGTTTAAAGTATCTTCAGCGCGTAAGAAGTTTCTGATCTTTGACTCGCCGTCTGCAAGAAGAGCGAACATCACAGAACGGTGAGAGATAGATTTGTCTGAAGCAATTTTATCGGTTTTAAAATCAAAAGGCTTTGCCGGAACTATGTTGACACTTTTCATCTGAGTGTGAGTCCCAATCTTTCATTTAATACATTTAAAATAGTATTCATATTGGATGTAATATCATCCTCTTCAAGCGTTTTTTCTAAAGACTGTAAAACAAAACGCAAAGTTAAACTTGAATTTTCACCTAAGCTTTGATCGATATATTTATCTACAGGATAAAAACGTACTATTTGCTCAGATTTACTCTCTTTGATAACTTGCTGTATCTCATCATACGTTAAACTGTTTGGTACAACAAGACTTAAATCTCTAAAAGAAGCTTGATATCTTGAGTATGGTTTTACTTCAACAAGATTAAATGACAACTTACTAAAATCGATCTCACAGATAAAAGTTTCATCTAAATCCATTGCATCTTGAACTACAGGATGGAGTTTAAACAGCTCACCGATTGCTTGATTATTGAGCATTATTTTCGCGCACTGGTAAGGATTTGCCAGTGTATGTTCAGGTACATATGCTACTAGATCAATATCACCTACAACATTTGAAACTAACTGAACAAAAGCACCAAAATCCATTTTACTAGATTTTCCGCCATTTAAGATTCCATCTTTATACGCATCACCACTGTAGATAAATGCCATTTTGGTAGACTCTTCGCGCGCTGAGGAAAAAACAGAACCTATCTCAAAAAGTCTGACATCTTTGTATCCTGACTTTACATTTAAGCTTACTGCATTTAAAAGACCTAACATTAAAGTTGGACGCATTGTGTCTAAAGTGTTTACAATCGGATTTAAAAGTTCAAGAGTTTCATCTATACATGCAAAGCCGTACTCTTTAAGTTTTGCTTTTTCATTAAACACAAAATGTACTGTTTCAAAGAAACCTTGATTGACAGCACTGTGTCTGTATTTTCTTAATTTTTTAAATTCAAAATATCCAGCTGTAAGAGGATTTTTTTCTTTGAGTACAAATGGTTTTGAAGGAATATTATCTATTCCAACTAAACGTACTATCTCTTCAACTATGTCTTGTTTATTGACAATATCATGGCGGTATCTTGGAACACAAACAACAAAATTCGTCCCTTGTGATTTGCCTATATCAAACCCTAAATTTTGAAGAATTCTTGTGATCGTTGTTTTATCTATCTTCGCACCGATAATACTATTGATTTCATCAACTGAAATAGTAATTAGAACTGATTCATACTCATCACAAAGCTCTATACTTCCACCATATATTTCAGAGCTTGAATTTTTATCAAACAATCCTATACAATAGTTCAGCCCAATGTTGAGTGTCGGTTCACTGCCTCGTGAAGTTCTATAAAAAAGCGGCCCACTTTCGATCTTGTTTTCTGCCATCTGCTTAGAGATAATATGCGGAGCAATATAACTCGCTTCAATAATTACAATACCCTCATTTTCAGGCATTTTCGAACAATCTTGTTGATTAACTCCTACTACTGAAACAACTTTTTCTTTTGCGTAAATAGTCGCAAATCCAAGATTATCCAAAGACAGAGAGATTTTTGCTTTTTTCTCTGCATCATCACTGACTTTAAAAAAATTATAATCGTATGCTCTCAGGACTACACCTGTTGTATATGTCGTATAAAATAAAAATGCATCAAGTTCTGATGCTTGTTTTTCCTCTATCTGAGACAAACGAAGTGAGATCAAAAATGGTAATTTCAACTCTTTCATATCGATTGCTTTATATCTTAAATTGATATCTAAGCCATCTGCATGAGTCAGCTGGAGAATTCTACCGATTCCCATACGTCTTTCTTCACCCTCGCCATCAGCTATCTTGATAAGCGGACGATTATAAGCAGCACAAAGATCACGTGCCACACCATAGATGCTCAAACAATCGCCTCTATTGGCTGTGAGTTCTATCTCGATAAGCGTATCTTGCAGATATCTGTTTTCACATAGCTCTTGACCGAGTTTAATCTTGCCGATCGAACTATCAAACTCTATGATTCCACTGCTTGCATCAGCTAAACCAAGCTCGGAGCTCGAACAGATCATCCCCTCACTGTCAACTCCGCGAAGTTGTACAGGTTTGATCTCTAAACCGTTTGGCATACGTGCTCCAAGAGTAGCAACCGCTACGTGTAAGCCTTGACGAACATTTGCAGCACCACATACTATTTGATGTATAGCAGTTCCGACATCTACTTTACAGACGTTTAATTTATCAGCATCTGGATGTTTTTCGCACTCTAAAATATGACCAAAAACGATCTTCGAAGGAATAGTATAATTTACAATTCTATCAACTTCTAAACCGATCGAATTTAGCGTTTTTGCCAACTCATCTGCTGACTTATCTTCGATATTGATAAATTCGTTTAACCAACTTTTTGTAATTATCATTGAAACTGCTCCAAAAGTCTAACATCTCCCTCAAATAAAGAGCGAAGGTCCCCAATATGATGAATAAGCATAGCAAAGCGCTCAACGCCAAGCCCAAATGCATATCCGCTTACATGCTCATATCCAACTGCTTTAAAGACATTTGGATCTACGATTCCACAGCCTAATACTTCAAGCCAGCCTGTATGTGAACAAACACGACATCCACTGCCTTTACAGAAGATACATGAGATATCTACTTCAGCTGAGGGTTCCGTGAAAGGAAAAAAGCTTGGTCTAAAACGCACTTCGACATCGCCGAACATATATTTTAAGAAATCTTCTAAGATATATTTAAGATTTGCAAAGGAGACTTTACCCTCTTCATCTACAAGTAAACCCTCGACTTGATGAAACATCGGTGTATGTGTTAAATCATAATCACGACGAAATACAGCACCTGGAGCGATCATACGAATAGGTGGTTTTGTATGAAGCATCGTGCGAATCTGAACTGGTGAAGTATGTGTACGAAGTAGCATCTCATCTTTAAAATAAAACGTATCCTGCATATCGCGCGCAGGATGATATTTAGGAAGGTTTAATGCTTCAAAATTATGAAAATCATCTTCGACCATCGGTCCTGTTTCTACTGAAAAGTTCATAGAAGAAAAATACTCTACAATCCTATCCATAGTCTCCATGACAGGGTGCAATGCACCTTTTCTCGAAGTTGTAGAGTAAAGAGAGACATCAAGAGCCTGAGCCTTCATAGCTTCATACAACTCTTTTGTCTGTAAAACAGTTTTTTGCTGGTTAAATAGTGAAGTCAGCTCATTTTTATGGGTATTGAGCTCTTTTGCAAAATTTGCTTTTTCCTCATTTGGCACAGCTTTCATCTCTTCAAACTGTTTTGCCAAAATACCTTTTTTACCAAAAATCGCTATACGTATATTTTCTAAATCTTCAACGCTGATGGCTGTTTGGATTTTTTCATACCACTCTTTCAATATAGAGTCTCCAGTAGTTTATTTTTTTTGGATTGTACAAAAAACTCCATTACAAAAAGCTTGATGAATTGATTCTCGCACTTATTTAAAGTAAAAAAATAACATTTATGATAAAATTTAACCCTAATTTACCAGAGTATGAAAGAGGTTTCAAATGTGTTTATTTTGCAAAATTGTTAATAACGAGATTCCAGCAAATATCGAACTAGAAAATGATGATTTTATAGCATTTCACGATATCAATCCAAAAGCTCCCGTGCATATCCTTGCGATTCCAAAATTACATGTAGACAGTTTCAATGAAGTTTCTCCTGAGACTATGAAGGGAATGACTCCATTTATTCAAGAAGTGGCTAAACGCCTAGGGATTGATAAAAGCGGATACAGAGTCATCACCAATGTCGGAGAAAACGGTGGGCAAGAGATCAATCATCTTCACTGGCACATCCTTGGCGGCTCAAAACTCAGATGGGATCACTTAGCAGATGCAGATCCTCAAGATTTCTTTTAAAAGAGATTTTGGAAGTTCTTGCATGTAAAGATTTTAGACCTTTACATGTAAACCTTTTTTACTGCGGACAACTCTCGATTCCACCCATATCTATCTTCACACCGCCACCTGAGATCATTGATTCATTTTCTCTAATCGTTTTGCCATTATGAATGATCGTATAGCTAATTTTAACGCTATCACGGATCGTATTGATCGTAGAACAGTAAGTCTCTAAAGATGCCATTACAAAGCGCGCTGCCATTGTATCATCAGCATCAGAGTCAAAGTTATAAACGAGATGAAGTGTATTGAATTTGCGAGGAAAATCCTCATTTCTTGTAGCATCGCCTTCAACGCTTAAATTTGTAACAGTTTTTCCCTGATTTTTAGGGATCATAATCATATCTGTTGCGCTACATGCGATGATACTGCTTAAAAAATACTCAATCGGACTGATTTGTGGACAATCGATAATAAAGCTACTTTTTTCAGTTTTAGCTTCGAACTTCATATCCTCTTTATGTGAAACAACTATTTTCATGACTTTTTTTCTCCAAGGTAGTTTTTAAAATATGCAAGTTGTTCAAGTGTACCTTTTGTTGATGTTCCACCTTGTGATGTTCTTGCATTCATAGAGTTTTTGATAGAGAGTTTTTCTATCACATCATCTTGAATTCTGTTGTCAATTTTGTGTAACTCTTCGTAAGCGATATCACTGAGATCGATTTTGAGTTCTTCACTTTTTGCAACCGCTTTTCCAGTGATAAAATGGGCTTCACGAAATGGAATTCCACATTTTTCTACGAGATAATCAGCTAAATCCGTTGCACTCAAATGCCCTACTTTACACGCACTGTGCATATTTTCAACTTTTACATCCATAGTAGCTAAGGCTTCTTTTAAGATTTCTAGTGAAAGTTCAGCTGTCTCAACAGCATCAAAAACACCCTCTTTATCTTCTTGCGTGTCTTTGTTATATGCTAAAGGAAGTCCTTTCATAACCGTTAAAAGGCCCATCAAAGAACCATAGACGCGTCCTGTTTTTCCGCGTAAAAGTTCAGGAACGTCAGGATTTTTTTTCTGTGGCATAATAGATGAACCTGTTGAATACTCATCGCTCAGCTCGATAAATTTAAACTCATAACTCGACCACATGACAAGTTCTTCACTTAAACGTGAGATATGCATCATCATAGTCGAAATATTAAATAAAATCTCTAAAGCAAAATCGCGATCACTGACAGTATCGAGACAGTTAACACTGACAGAATCAAATCCTAGAAGTTCCGCTGTATAAGCACGGTCGATTTTATGCGGTGTACCTGCGAGTGCGGCACATCCAAGAGGTGAAAAATTATTACGAAGAAATGAGCTTTCAAATCTTTCTATATCACGTTTAAACATTGAAACATACGCAAGAAGGTGAAATCCAAAATTGATCGGTTGCGCATGTTGCAAATGTGTCATCCCTGGTAAAAGCGTCTCTGTATGACTTGAAGCAGTCTCAACTAAAACTTCCATGACTTTTTTGATTGCAACAACGAGTTCCTTATTTTTACGAAGAACATATCTTCTAAAATCAACTGCCACTTGATCATTTCTACTACGTGCTGTGTGAAGTTTTTTACCCGCATCACCGATAATTGCAGTTAATCTTTTCTCAATTCCCATATGAAGATCTTCATCGCTGATCTTCCACTCAAATTCGCCAGACTCTATCTCGTCTTTGACTTGATTAAGTCCTTTGATGATGGAAGCTAGTTCATCTTGTGTGAGGATATTTTGCTTTGTAAGCATAGTTGCATGAGCGATTGAACCCTCAATATCTTCTAGGTAAAGTTTTCTATCAAACATAATTGAAGCATTGAATGCGTCAAGTAAAGAGGATGCGCCTTTAGTAAAACGGCCAGACCACATTTTATCCATAATATCTCCAAAGTAAAAAGTAAAGAATTTTAACTAAAGTTGTTATAAGCTAGGCTTAGAGGGAGTTTTGTTGTACCTATGTTTAAGAAACATAGGTTACAGTTTAATTACACGCGGGAACTTTACCACTGTCTTTTGAGTATTCCATCAAAAAGTCTTTTAAGTGTTTCGCTTTTGATCCAAACTGATCGCCTTTAAAATACTCCCAAGAATCTTGAGCTTTTTGGCTCTCTGTATGTACTCTTGCAAGCTCTTCTCCATCATTATTAAACATTTTTTTCCACTCTCTTCCTCTTTTGGAAGCAGCCATTGCTTGTCCACCACCGTGACATGCGCGACACTCTTTAACATATACACGTTGTCCTTTGTACACAGCAGCGCTCGCTGTTAATTCAGTAATGAAAAACAGGGAAATTACAGAAGCCAATATTTTATTCATACATGACACCTTTTAAAAAATAGTTGCTCATATTACATCAGTTTTTCTAATATCAACCTTATTCACTCTTCAAAAGTTTTAGATTTGATATTTTTTGCTTAAATTATCCTCAAGTGTCCATAGATTACGCACTTTTAAGCTTTCTATAACACTTGGAGTACACTCAACATCTCCAGGCCATTCTCTATGAAAATCATCAAGTTTATTTTTATTTGTTCCATCAATTCCAACCATCATTCCAGAGATAAAAATATCACGAGTAGCATCTATATTGTTGACTACTCTCCATAAAAGCATATAAGGACTTGTAATATCATTTTTCTCTTCATCCACAAAAACAACTATACGTATATTCTCGTTAAGAGGGGTTAGGGCGTCAAAGCACTCTTTTAAAGATCTCGATTTTTTCACCGAGATGACTGTCACAGGATTCTTCGTATGCAGCATATATTGAACCAAGCCTACAATTTCAGGAGAAAGCTTTTGAGCGGCTAAAAGCAATTCATCCTCTCCTAAAATTTGAGGTGGCAAAACTACATTAGCAGCTGTCACATCGACTCCAAGTTTGCCCCCGACCAAAGCTTCAGGTGATGAGTGATCAAGCGCATCCGTGATCCCCTCTGAGATAAACAAACACTTAGGTGTAAATCTATTTAATATATATGTGACAAGCGCACTGTAATTTGTAAGTTTGGGAGCACCGCTGTCCAAAAAGATCGCATGTTTCACAAAGCTCATCTGTCCCGAACCCCAAAAAAGGTGCATAAACTGTTTCGCATGCCCTTTATAAAGTATTTGCATTTTTGCTAATATAAGATTATGAAAAGCCCCATTTTCAGGCATATGATAATCTACAAGATCAGGCGCATTTGTTTTTAAAAGCGGTAAAAATATGCGCTCAGTTGCCCAACCCATATATTTATCTTCTAAAGGTGGTTTCCCTACAACAGTCGCTAAGTATACTGGAGATTTCTTCGTCGTTATAGCACTTACTTCCATAATCGGATAGTTCTCTTCTAGAGTGTAATATCCGGTATGATCACCAAAAGGCCCCTCTTTTTTGAATTCCAAAGGATCAACCCAACCCTCTATCACATAATCAACATCTGCGGGAATAAATAATGGGTTCGTCAGTGACGCAACAAGTTGCGCGGATTCTTTTTTAATGAGTCCATACAGTAAAAGTTCATTTACTCCATAAGGAAGCGGTGCTGTTGCACACCAAGTGTAAAGTGGATCGCCGCCTATTGCAACAGTGACTGGCATCTTTTTACCCGCTTTTTGGTACTGGTCAAAAAAGTGGGAAGAGTCTTTATGGATTTGCCAGTGCATTCCTAAATGATTTTTATCATACACTTGAAGTCTGTACATTCCAAGATTGACCAGCTCACCCTCGAGGCTTTGTGTATAGACTTGTCCCATAGTGATAAATGGTCCGCCATCCCCTTCCCAAGTTGTAAGAATTGGAAGTTTATAAAGGTCTATATCATCATTAAGATATTTTATCTTTTGACATGCACCCTCATATTTTAAGCGTTTTGGAAAAATATCTTTTAAAGAAAAAAGATCACCAAGCATTGAAAACTTTTCTTTCAGTCCGCTTGGCGGTTTCATGTGAAGAAGTTTTGTGATCTCATCTGCAACTGATTCTATTGGTCTGCCAAAAAGGAGTTCGCATCTTTTATATGAACCAAAAATATTCATAAGTACGGGTACATCAAATACTTTGCCACTCTTTGAATCCACTGGATGAGTAAAAAGTAAAGCTTTGCCGCCGTCTGCCTTTTTTACTTCAGCATAAGCTAGGTGAGGAATCTCTAAATATATATCAACGCTCTTTTTTATAATTGTGAGTTCATTTGATTTTTTCAGTAAATCTATTGTTTTTTGCATTGTTTCTCTTTAGTAGATCTCTCCTTACACGTAAGAAGAGTTTGAAGTTATATTTAAAGGGTAGACGGTGTAGCAGCGGCCATGATCTCTGCTCGGTGAAGAAGTTCTTTTGCACCTTTAGCAATCATATCTTGACCCATAATTCTGCCGATAGTTTTATAATCTGAAGTTTTTGCTATCGTACTTTCACGTAAAATCTCAGTTCCATCAGGAAGACCTAAGATGACTTTGATAGAAACATCATCTCCATTGACAACTGCATTCACACCGATAGGAACCTGACATCCGCCATCAAGTGAATCAACAAAATCTCGCTCAATTGTTGTAGCAATCATAGTTGCATCATCTTGAAGACGTGAGACCATCGCTAAAACTTCTGGATCATTCACAGCTTCAATCCCTAGCGCACCCTGACCCATAGATGGAATCATCTCAGCGAGTGAAATATTATAGATATATTTGACAGATTCACCAAAACCTAAACGATTAATCCCAGCAGATGCTAAGATAATCGCATCAAAATCTCCGTTTTGAAGTTTTTTGATACGTGTGTCAACATTACCACGAAGATCTTTGATAATTAAATCTGGACGAAGCGCTTCTATCTGCATTCTTCTTCTTAAAGATGATGTTCCTACAATCGCACCCTCTGGCAGTGCATCAATATTTTCATATTTTTCGCTTAAAAGCGCATCTCTAGCATCCTCGCGCTCAGTAATAGCACCAAGAACAAAACCCTCTGGAAGTTCTGTTGGCACGTCTTTAAGTGAATGCACCGCAATTTGTGCTTCGCCTCTTTGCATCGCTTCTTCAAGCTCTTTTAAAAATAGCCCTTTCCCACCTATCTGAGAAAGTGCTTTATCTAAGATACGATCTCCCGTTGTAATGATCACTTTGAGCTCAACTTCAAGATCTGGATTTTGTGCTTCTAAAACAGATTTAATATAGTTAGACTGCCATAATGCAAGCTGACTTCCACGAGTCGCGATTGTTAGTTTTTTCATCACTTAGTGTACCTTTACGCTTTTGTATTTAGTTTTTGCAGCATCTTTTTCTCCGTCAAAATACACACTAGGAGTACCATTGACTAAAAGAGCACGGGCGATATCTTGACCTGCATTGTACTGAGCTTCTACTACAGAAGAGTGAATAGCTTCTTTTGTAATCTTTTTGCCCACCGCAGCACTTACAATATCGAGTATTTTTTGTTCATCAGTCTCTCTTGGATCGATTTTTAGATTATATATTTTAAAGATAGAGTCTTTATCTCCACCCATCTCCATATAGATAGCTGCTCTACAGATCGTAGGTGAAGCCGGATGTAAACCTTCTAAAGGAAAATGATAGTAATACACTGCAAAATCTCTTGGATATTTTTTCATGTATGTTAGTGCCCCAGGAACAAAGCTTTTACAAAATGGACACAATGGATCTGAGAAAATTGCGACTTTGTGCGTTGCATTTGCACTTCCGAACAAAAGATTTTCTTTTGTATAAAAGCTATTTTGAAACTTTGGAGTCACTGTATCATTGAGTTTTATACCTGTTTTCATATCAATAAGCTCAGTCGCTAAAATACCGTCTTTTACAAAATAGATAGAACTTTGAGAAATCTTTTTCTCATCATTACCAACTTTTGCTTTACCATCAAATGAAACAATATATGCTTGCCAGCCTTGTGGTTTTTCCAAATCTTTTTTATCTACAACTTTAACATCAAGTGAGATAATATTTGGATTACCTCCAATACTTTTCTTTAAAAAATCTACAACCTGCGCTGAATAATCCTGAGTTTTTGCATAAGCTCCAACACTGAATAAACTACTTGTGAGTAATAGTGTCACTAATAACTTCGACATCGATAACATCATCATCCTTTTTTTTAAAATCATCTTGCGTTTTATAATTTGTGGATTTTACATTATATTGATTAACAAACATCGATGTAATAACCGAAAATTGTAAAAGTATTCCTATTATATCTGTTAAAAATCCTGGTAAGATAAGAAAAATTGCTCCAATGATCGTAAAGAGATTCAATTTTTGAAACTCTTTTAAATCAATACGCTGCATAGAAACGGCTTGGAGATTTTGCATAAATGTAGTTCGAAAATTCATGAGTATCGCTATACCAATCATGGCAGAACCAATTATCTCAAAGAAAGTAGCTAAACCTCCGATGTAGGAGCTTATCTCTGTAGAGACAAGTACTTCCAAGAAAAGGTATATCAAAAAATAGAGCATCTAGATGCGATCCATAATTACGTCTAAAATATTTTCTGCCTTTACATCTTCTTTATTTGAAGTTGCACGTTCAAATATCTGAACTATCCCATTTTCAAGCTCTTTACCAATGACAATCGTATATGGATAACCAACAAGTTCTGCATCTTTCATCTTAAATCCAAAACGCTCTTTTCTATCATCAAAAATAACTTCGACACGCTTAGCTTTTAGCTCGGCATACAATTTTTCACCAAGGGCTAACTGTGCCTCATCTTTTACATTTGAAACCATAACATTAACCATATACGGGGCACTCTCTTTTGTCCAAATACAGCCATGTTCATCATGATGTTGTTCGATGATTGCTGCCACCAAACGGCTTACACCCATTCCGTAAGTTCCCATGATAAAAGGTTCAGCCTGACCTCTTTCATTTAAAAACTCTGCCTTTAATGCTTTTGAATATGTCGTGCCAAGTTTAAAGATATGCCCTACTTCGATCCCTTTTGTATATGAGAGTGTTCCATCACAATATGGACATCCATCACCCTCTTTTACTTCGACGATATCCGCAAAAAATGCCTCATTTAAAACAGACATATCGACGCCTACAAAATGATAATCTTTTTCATTCGCGCCACAGATCATATCTTTTGCTTCATATAAATCTGCATCTATCACATACTTTACTTTATCCTGATCAAGCGGTCCCATAAATCCAGCGATGAGTCCAACAGCTTCGAGCTCACTCTCATCAACATCAACCAAATCGATAGCTTTTGTCACGCTTTGCGCTTTTTTCTCTTGTAAAGAATCGCATCCACGGAGGAAAAAGAGCGCGACTTCAGTTCTATCTTCAAATACAAGACGTTTGGCAACCGCTTTTACAGTGTAATAGGAATCGACTTTGAGAAACTCACTCAAATCTTCTATGCTTTTAACATCTGGTGTTAAAAATTTATTGAACTGTCCCTCTGGCGCTTTTGGGATATCTGCACGCTCTGATCTTTTTGCTGCTTCGATATTCGCACCATATTCACATTTTGAACAAACTGCAATGGTATCTTCACCGCTATCAGCGAGTACCATAAGCTCTTTTGAACCAGTTCCGCCAATCGCACCGCTGTCAGCCTCTACGATTCTAAAATTTAGTCCTAAACGCGTTAAAACTTTTTTGTAAGCTTCTTCAACAGCATTAAATTCACGGTCAAGATCTTCTACATTTGAGTGAAAACTGTAGCCATCTTTCATTAAGAACTCTCTACCGCGCATAAGACCAAATCTAGGACGTGCTTCATCACGAAACTTTGTTTTGATCTGATACAAATGTAATGGAAGTTGCTTATAACTTGTCACTTTGTTACGGACAAGATTAACCATCATCTCTTCATGCGTCGGCCCTAAAACAAAAAGATTCTCTTTTCTATCTTTAAAACGTAAAAGCTCTTTTCCAAATTTCTCGATTCTACCGCTCTCTTGCCAAAGCTCAGCAGGTGTCACAAAGCTCAGTTCCACTTCCTGAGCGCCGATAGCTTCCATCTCTTCATTGATAATATTTTCTATCTTTTTTAAAACTCTCTTACCAAGAGGTAAAAAATTATATAGACCACTTGCGACTTGAGAGATAAATCCCGCGCGTGAGAGAAAAATATGACTTGGAAGTGATGCATCTGATGGTGCTTCTTTTGTTGTTGGTAGATATAAATTTGATAATCTCATTTTCTTTTAACCCTTTATCGTATATTCACATTTGTATTTGTCTGGCAATTTTGACTTATCTTCATTGAGCAAGAATTTGAGCGATTCTATCATAGTATCTGCATTTGATTCGCCTGATATCTGGCGAATTTTATGCGTAATCTCATGTAAAAAACGTTTGAGTACTTGCTGATTCATCTTTAAAATCTCTTTTTCATACTCTTTTGGAATATATCCATGAGAGAGAACACGCTGGGTCTCTTTTTGTGCTGCTATTTGTGCATGCTCATAGATATCTTTAATCAGCGGCTCTACAGCAAGTGTTCTGAGCCATTCATAAAATTGCATTGTTTGACGCCCTATGATTGTATAAGAACGTTTTGCCTCATCTTCACGAATAGTGATATTTTCACTCACAATCGATTTAAGATCATCGATGACATAAAGATTGATATTTTCTCCATGAGAAAAACTGATATCACGAGGGAGCGCCATATCAAACCAGTAACGCTTAAAATCACAGCTTTTTATTATGTTATCGGTAATGATTGCTTCATTGGAAGATGTAGCAGTAAAAAGGATTTCATATTCATTGACAAGCGCAGCAAGGTCAGAAAAATCTTTTACTTTTGCACCGCAAGCAACTGCGAGATTCTCTGCATGTTCTCTTGTTCTATTTACAATATGCACCTCAACACCATTGGAGATAAGATGTTTTGCAGTTATCTCAGACATCTCACCGACACCTATAACTAAAGCTTTTTTTCCTTCGAGATTTTTAAGAATATCACGCAGTTTTGCAACCGCAACACTTGCGATAGAAACTGGTTTTGAAGAGATATTTGTGAGATTTCTTATCTCTGCTGCACAGCGAAAAGCATAGTGCATCGCACGAGAGAGTTTTTGTCCACAGTAACCACTATCATATGAAAAACGAAATGCATCTTTTAGCTGTCCTGCTATCTGCGTTTCGCCAACAACCAGTGAATCCAACGAAGATGCCACACTAAAAAGGTGATGAACAGCACCTTGGTCATCAAAGATATCTGCACGCCCTTCGAGCTCTTCTATGTTTATATTGGAACGTTCGCTTAAAAGATTAAAAATATGTTCAGTCGCACCCATAACACTTGTACAACTGACAAATACTTCAATCCTGTTACATGTAGAGATAAGAATACTTTCATTGATCGAGTTTGAATTATTGAGTTTAGCCAAACACTCTTTGAGTTGATCATCTCCTGAGAAAGAGAGTTTTTCACGTATCTCAATCGTCGAGTTTTTATGTGTAAAACTTATTGTCAAATAATGCATCAGTAACTTCTTTTAATCATAGTATCGAGTATAGCAATCAACTCTGCTTCACCACCGATTGCCAGTTTTGCTTCATCTGAGAGTCTCACGGCTAAAGCAAAAGATTTTTCTACAGATTGAAACTTGGCCATCTTTTCTTTTATCCAGAAAGTTTCATCTTCTGTTATCTTTTTAGCGTGCAAAGATAGGAGTTTTACTTTACCATCTTCATCTAAGGAGTGATACAAGTAAATATAAGGAAGCGTACATTTACCCTCTACAAAATCATTCATAGCAGGTTTCCCAAGTGTTTTTTCGTCTGAAACGATATCTAAAATATCATCTATGATCTGAAATGAAAGCCCAAGATTTCTTCCATAAAGGGCATATGCATCAACATCTTTTTTTGCTAAGAATGCAGCTGCAGCTGCACTCGCTTCTATAAGTGAAGCGGTTTTGAGATAGAGCATATCGAGATAAATCTTTTCATCAGAATTAAAACTTTTTGCCAAAGCAACATCCTGCATCTCTCCGATAGACAAGGCAGTAACAGCCGATGATATACGAGATGCAATTGCTTTGTCAAAAAACACTAAAGATGAAAATGCTTTTGAATAAAGAATATCTCCGAGCATAATCGCTGTCTTACTTCCCTCAGTCGCATTCACCGAAGCTGTCCCGCGTCTAAGCGAGGCATCATCAATCACATCATCATGCAGGAGACTCGCAGCATGAATCAACTCAACGATAGCAGCAAGAGTCAAAGATTCTTTTATCTGCGATGCAATTTTAAAGATAAGTTTGGCGCGTAAACGTTTTCCGCCAGAGAGAGTCGAAAAAAGACGAGTAACTTCATCATAATTGATCTCTTGGAGTAATCTTTGTATCTCTTCTTCTACTTTTTCTATCATGCCTTTGGCGTTTCCTTCTGGGGTTGCGTAAATTCTATTTGCTCTTTTTTATCAAATAAAAAGAGATCAAAAGTAGCTTCTTGCCTATTCGTATCAAATTTTACAAATTTTACAATAATATATGGCAACCAGCGTCTTTGCATAGAAATTGATCTTAATTCGATACGAATCGATTGATTAACATGGTTCATATAGAGCACATGTTGAGAATTAAAACGGTCGTAATTGGTTTTGACAACCAACCCGCTGTTTTGATAAAGAGTCCAGTTAAATCTGAACTCTTTTTTTATCTCACCGTATTTTACAAGAAACTTTTCTGTTTTATCCTTTTTTAACACTATTGTCTGCTTCATTCTATATTCTTGTGCATAAATCGAAACATTCAAAAAAAAGAGTAACAAAAAGAAAGGGGGAAATCTCTTCACCTTTTTTACTCACATTGAGTTAAAACATTTCCCATACTCTCTATATAAAGACTTTTGACTTTTGTTTCAATCGCATCTTTATTTTCCCATGCGTACTGAGATAGTGTTTTTTCAAAAGCTTCTACATCTTCAATGTTCAGCATCATTTCCAAAATAGCCATACGCTCCATAATACGCTCAAGCTCAAACTCTGCAACTCCACGATTTGCATTAAAAACTACATCCAAAAATTTACTTTTTGGAGAACCCATAAAGATATCATCTTCATCTTCAAATATATTATACATGTAAACATCCGTTTCAAAATAAAATTTGACGATTATAGCACTGAGATAATATGGAAATCCTTACATACGAAGGACTTCCAAATGGTTTTAAAATTTTAAAAGATAGTGTCTACTACTTGATTTTTAAACTTCATCGTCTCGACTTTTGAGCTAATAATCTCGTTTTCTTCTTTAAGAGAATCATATTCTCGCTTTAGCTTTGCTATTTCTCTACTTTTATAGTAAATCTCATGTTGTAAAAACATCTTTGGAAATATCACAACAAAGACGAAAGCCACTATAAGAAAAAAATGTAGTAAAAACTTTGCATCTAACTCTTTTTTTTCTCTATTTAACGATGAAAGCTCATCGAGCATCTGATTTTTTTCGTTCATCTTTTTATCTTAAATACACGTAATTTTGCACTACGGCTTCTTGGATTTTGTTTTAATTCATCATTTTGCGAAGTGAGTGGCTTTTTAAATTTTGCTTTACCGATTGCATTATCTCTACTACATGTACATCTATAAGCTTCTGGTGGACAGATACAGTTTTGTGCCCAGAGAGTAAATCTTTGCTTGATTATTCTATCTTCCAATGAATGAAAGGAGATGATTGCTACATCCGTATCAACAAGTCCAATACTCTGTATCTCATCTAAAAGTGTATTTAATTCTCCTAGTTCGTCATTGACTTCAATACGAATCGCTTGCATCAAAAGAGTTGCCGGATGAATCTTTTTGCCGTGAGGCAAGAGATGCTGTAGTTTGTCACTTAACTCTTTTGCAGAGTGAAAAGGACGGTTCGCGGATATAAAAGCAGCGACTTGTTTATAGTTTCGCATCTCACCGTAATCTTTTAGAACTCTTTCAAGATTGACAACGGAATAACTGTTAATGACATCAGAAGCACATAAAGGTGCGTCTTTATCCATTCTCATGTCAAGATTCTCACTTGTATAAGAAAAGCCACGCTCTTTTTGGTCAAGCTGCAAGGACGAAACCCCAATATCTGCTAAGATACCTTTAATTTGTGAGATATCATTCTCTTGTAAAATCTCTTTGATCACTTTAGAAAAACGCCCTTTTTTAATCTCCACTCTCTCTTTAAAAGGTTCAAGTCTTACAGTAGAAAAATCGATAGCCGTCTGATCTTGATCAATCCCTATGAGTTTAATGTTTGGTTTATTTTCTAAAAGCAGTGAAGAGTGTCCACCATATCCCATAGTACAATCAACGATAATTCCACTCTCTACATCATCAAAAGCTTCTAATACTTCACGATATAAAACTGGAATATGCGGAATATCTTGCATAAATAACAAACCTTTATTTTTCTTTGAGGTCGAATTATATCTAATTCGAAATAAACTTCATAAAATCATCAACTAACATACTGCTTTTTTTGTCTTTTCTCATGATAAGAATAAAATCGCGTTTAAATTCATACCCTCGGATAGGAAGTTCAAATAAAGCACCTTCATTGAGTTCTTGTGCAACAGAGATACGAGGCAAACAACTAATATAGTTTGAACTCAGTTTTAAAAACTTTTTGATGGTTTCAGTGTGGTCAAATTCCATATAAATATTGACACTCTCTGGAGATATAGCGTCCAAAAATGTCGATCTCGTGCCTGAACCTACTTCTCTCATAATCCACTGCATCGTTGCGAGCGTATCAATAAAATGTAGATTTTTTTTTGCAAGTTCTTGATTTACTGTAACAACCACAAGTTCATCCGAAGCAATCTTCTTACATGTAAGCGTTTCATCACTACATTTGTCCTCTATAAAACCTATATCGTAAGTTCCCTCTTTAATCAAACGAATAACATCATTAGTGTTAGTAGATTTTAATGAAAATTTTACATTTTGATGTATTTTGATATATTCATCAATATATTTGGGCATAAGATAGTTCGCTATTGTTACACTTGCGCACAATCTCAGATTTCCTTCGATTTTTTGAGAGGAAAAATTTGTATATACTTTTTGCAAAGCATCTATATGTAAGGAAACCTGCTCTAAAAAAAGTATGCCTCTCTCATTGAGTGTCAAACGTTTTCCAATGCGTTCGAAAAGCTTTTCACCGACTATTCTTTCAAGTTCTTTTATCGACATAGAGATGGCAGACTGGCTCATTTGAAACTCAGATGCAACATCAATCACTTTTTGTTTATGTGCTAAAGAGATAAATACTTCAAGCTGTTTGAGTGTGAACATTACTTTTCCTTTATAACTTTTACAATTATATACAAAAAAATTGAATAAGAAGATTAACAAACTAATATATAAGTTAACACTATTTTATGATAAACTTCCTAAAAAAAGAAGGAGCATACACTTATGAAGAGAAGAGATTTCTTTAAAACTGCTGCTGTTATGGGAGCCGCAACTCTTGGTAGCAGCGCTTTTGGCAGTGAAGTTAAAATACAACAGCCAATCGATAATAGACCTATATCTAAATTTAATTTTCCCGAAAAGAGACCGATGATCACGCATTCGGATCGTCCACCGCTTTTAGAATCAACTCGTGATGTTTTCACTCAAGCAATAACACCAAATGACGAGTTTTTCGTCAGATGGCACATGCCTGAGATTCCGACATACACTGATCCTGAAAAATTCACTATTAGTGTTAACGGACTTGTACAAAAAGAGTATGTTATTTCCCTTAAAGATTTGAAAAATGATTTTGAGCAAGTGGAAGTGACTGCTGTTTTACAGTGTGGAGGAAATAGCCGTTCAGCATTTTTACCTACGACTGGTGGTGTCCTATGGGGCAGCGGCGCTATGGGCTGTGCAAAATGGAAAGGTGTACGTTTAAGTGATCTTCTCCATAGAGCAGGACTTAAAGAAGGAGCTCAGTGGATAGGATTTAACGGTATGGAAACTGCTGCTTATTACAAAACTCCTGGCTTTGTACGTGAACTCCATCTTGATGAACTTGATGATCATGTTATTGTTGCTTATCAAATGAATGGAGAAGATCTTCCATATCTAAACGGTTATCCAGTACGTTTAATTCTTCCGGGATACTATTCAGATAGCTGGGTTAAAATGCTTAAAAATATCACTGTAACAAGTGAATACCAACACCATTTCTTTATGGATGAAGCTTACCGTGTTCCAGATAATGCAACAGAAAGCGAAATGCCGGATCATTTAGCTAAAAAGACAAAACCGATTACGAAAATGAATATTAAATCTGTTATTGGTTTTCCAGAGGACAATTCTACAATTGCTATGAATTCACAACTTGTAGTTCGCGGTGTTGCTTTTGACAGTGGTATTGGTATCAAAGATGTTCTTATCTCTTTGGATGGCGGTAAAACATGGGAATCTTCAATACTTGATAATGAGGCACGTGGACGTTATGCATACAGAGCATTTAGATTTAGCTTTAAACCAAAAACACTTGGCAAATTGGAAATTATGGCAAAAGCTGTAGACAAATTTGGTCATGAACAACCTTTTGCCAAAAATGTTTTATGGAACCGTGGCGGCTACAAGTATAACGGCATAGACGTTGTAACTGTAGAAGTCGTATAAAAGGAGATAAGATGACAAAAATTATACTAATAACACTTTTAGCATTAACGCCACTTTTTGCGCAAGTGAAAGAAAATATAGAAGTTCCATACGTTGCATATCCAATAAAAATGGGTAAAGGATTTGATCAGGTCAATGGAAACTGCCTTATGTGTCACTCTTTTGGATATATTTTAAACCAAGGGCCACAACCTCGTGCTTTTTGGAAAGCTAAAATTCATAAAATGATAGATGCTTTTAAAGCACCTATCTCTGATGAAGATGCAAAAATTGTTGAAGATTATTTAGCTACTTATTACGGAAACGGAAAATAGTTTTCTCCCTCCTTTACATGTAAGGATTCTTTTCCTTACATGCTCATTTTAACTCCTTCATAATCTTTACTATATTATAATTCCTCTAGCATAAGGGTTTGTTATATGATTGATTTAGAAAAATTCAGACGTGAAAATACTTCTATTAGTGTATTTCAGATTGATTCTAGTGCAAAATTTCTAGAAAACTCTTCACTTTTTCTACATAAATTTTTTGATGATGTTACAACTTCCAGTGATGGGATCGATGCATTGGAGATTTTAAAAATCATTCCATGTGATATTCTTATCACTGATATAGAACTTCCCAATATCAATGGGATAGAATTTATCCAAGAAGTAAAAAAAATATCTCCAAAAACACAGATTATCGTTATAACTATGCACGACTCCAAAGAGAATCTTTTAGAGTTACTCTCTTTAAATATTTCTAAACTTCTCACAAAACCCATCCATGCACCATCTCTTTTTGAGGCACTCATCGGTGTAGTTGCTGAGATCAATAAACAGAAGTTAGCCACTTTATCCAAAGAAAAAGTAGATGAAGGGCTAGATGAAAAAGACTCTATAATCCAACTCTTAAAAAATCTAAAATCCTCTCGTGAACCAATACAATTACACAATTATTACAAGGGTCTTAGCATTACAAACAACGCATACATCGAAGATATAGGTGATAATCACATCACTTTCAAGACAAATAATATGCAACAAAAAGCTATCCAATATGAATCCAAAACACTTGCTGTCTCAGAACTTTTAGGTTCCACTTTATTATGCAAAAATATTTTAAAACTAGAATTCAACAGTGAGCTTATCGAGTTTAAGGATTTTAGTCTTCAAAAAACTTCTCCAATCACAAGAAAAACCGTCCGTGTTTCTGTCAATAATGAACATACTGTTATTCTAAGTGTCAATGAACATCTATTTCAAGGTGACATATCCATTAGTGATATCTCGGTTGATGCGGCAAAACTCAACTTAGATGCTCTTCCTGCTGGGCTCCATAAAGATGAAAATAGTATCAATATAACTATCATAATAAAAAATGCGATGGAACTTCTTGAGCTGAGTGCATCCGCAAAATATTTAAGAGAAGATGAAAATGATTCAAGTTATAGTGTTGTTTTCTTACTAAACTTTGAAGTTGGGCAAAGAAGTGCACTTATTAAATATATAGCAAAAAGACAGATGGAACTAATTCGCGAATTTAAAAGGTTGTAATATGGCAAATCAAGAAAAAATATTGTTCGACAACGGAGTACATAAGTTTATTATGTTTAGTTTTGATGATGAGTCGCACGAAGACTCTTATCTCTCTGTAAACCAATACCTTATAGTGCAAAACGATACGGGAATTTTGATCGATCCAGGAAGCGAAGCAATCTTTGACGAACTCAGTGAAGCTGTGACAAAATATGTACCACTTGAAAATATAAAATATATCTTTTTATCCCATCAAGATCCAGATGTATCTGGTTCTATAACACAGTGGAGTGTCACAACTCCAGCAAAGTTTATACTCTCTTCTCTTTGGGTGAGATTTATGAGTCACTATGGCTTTTTAGATATGGGTAGGATTATGGCTCTCCCAGATCATGGTGCAAAAGTACATTTTGGGGGAAACTTCATTCAATTTGTACCTGCACATTTTCTCCATTCTCCCGGCAATTTCTCACTCTACGATTCCGTTTCTAAAATCCTATTTTCAGGTGATATCGGCGCAGCAATAGTTCCTGCTATCGATGAGTACAAACATGTCACTAACTTTGAAGATCACAAAAAACATCTTGAAGGATTTCATAAGAGATATATGGGTTCAAATAAACTCTGCCGCGCTTGGGTGGCGCATATAGAACATCTTGATGTTCATATGATAGCACCACAACATGGACTTTTATTTGAGGGAGAAAATGTGCAACTCTTTTTAGATTGGCTTAAAGAACTGGAATGTGGCAGTGACCTTATAACAGAGCTTTATTAAGGCTCCATTTTAAAGCTGTGAAATCGCTTCATATGCCACATTAAACATCTTATCTATCTCATCATGTGTGATAATATAAGGTGGCATAAAATAGATCGTCGAGCCTAGCGGTCTTAAAAGCACTCCATTTTCAAGCCCGTAACTATATACTTTTAACCCTATTCTCTCACGCGGATCATAACCTTGTAAATCAAGCGCACAGATCATTCCCGTTTGTCGGATAGAAGCAACCTGTTTTAATTCTTGAAATTTTTGTAATTTTTTAAGCATGTAAGCCGCAGTTTTTTTGTTATTTTCTATAACATTATTGTTTTGGAAAAGATCCAAAGTCGCATTTGCGGCCGCACAGGCGAGTGCATTTCCGGTATAACTGTGTGAGTGCAAAAATGCTTTTTGTTCACTATAGTCGCAGTAAAAACTGTTATAGATGGCATCAGTAGTTAAAACGACAGAAAGAGGAAGGTAGCCTCCAGTAAGTCCTTTTGAAAGAACCATAAAATCAGGTGAGATTTTGGCCTGCTCACATGCAAACATAGTCCCAGTTCTACCAAAACCTACCATCACTTCATCAGCAATAAGATGGATTCCATAACGCTTACATGTAACACTAACAAGAGATACGAACTCCGGATGATACATATGCATCCCTCCAGCTCCTTGAACAAGTGGTTCAATGATAAGAGCGGATATTTCCCCTACTCTTTGTTCACAAAGCTCTTCAAACTTTGTTGCGGCTTCAAGGGCTGATTCTTTGCTTTTATCTCGTGGAACTTCAGTCTGGATAGAACGGATCAAGAGTGGCTCATAAGTTTGTTTATAAAGTTCTACATCTCCTACCGATAAAGCACCAATCGTTTCTCCGTGATAACTGTTTTTGAGCGAAACAAAAAGTGTTCGTTTTTCCCCATTGTTTTTATGTGCGTGATAGCTCATCTTCAGTGCCACTTCAATAGCGCTTGAACCATTATCTGCATAAAAACATCGATTAAGTCCAGCAGGCGACAACGCGACCAATCTTTTTGAAAGTTTTATAATTGGTTCATGTGTAAATCCAGCCAAGATAACATGTTCCAAATTATCGAGCTGGTCTTTAATTTTTTGATTAATATACTCGTTTGTATGTCCAAAAATATTTACCCACCAACTACTGATGGCATCAATATATTTATTGCCTTCAAAATCTTCAAGATAAACTCCATGGGCTTTTTTAATCGGCACGATGGGTAAAAACTCATGATCTTTCATTTGTGTACACGGATGCCAAATATGTTCTAAATCCTGATGCGATAACTCTTTGTTCTTCATAATCCAAATCCTCTTGTAAAATCATACCAAAACTACATAAAATCAAGATATTCATACCATTTAGAGCCCTATTTTATACAGCTTTAATACGAAATATCATAAAATAAGTGAATTTTACAGATAAGGTATATTATTTATGATTTCATGGATGCAAAAACACCGTAAGTGGTTAGTTATAACAATTTGGATTTCAACAATCGCTTTCATTGGTGCTGGCGTTGTTGGTTGGGGACAATATAATTACGGAAAAAAAGCAACTTCTGTAGCAAAAGTCGGAGATGTTGAGATCACAAATCAAGAGTTACAACAAAGTTATACAGAGCTATATAACTATTTCAGCCAAATGATGCAAGGCAAATTTGATGAGCAACAGGCAAAACAGTTTGGACTTCAAAAACAGGCTTTAAACCAGCTTATCAATCAAGCACTTATTATAAATCTTGCAAACAGTTATAATCTTAAGGTGAGCGATGAAGAGATTTTAAAAGCTATAACGGCACAAAAAGCATTTTTTACTAACGGTGTTTTTGACAAAGAACTTTATAAAACACTTTTATCAAGAAATAATCTCACAACAAAAGATTATGAAAACGGATTAAAAAAAGAGTTGCTCATCTCTAAAACCCTTGCTCTTTTTGCTCTTACACCAACACCGCTTGAAGAAAAATCTGTACAAACAGCTTTAAATGTAGCTGATAAACTCAACTATAAAGTATTAGATACATCTATGGTAAATGTAACTCCGACAGAAGAAAACCTCAAAACTCTTTGGGAAAGTAAAAAAGCAGAATTTATGACTGAGGCTGGCTATGATGTTTCTTATGTAGTTCAGCCTACAACTCACAAAGAGTACACAGCTGCTGAACTTACAGATTATTACAACGCAAATAAAATGCAGTTTACAGATGCCAATGGAAATATAAAAACACAAGCAGATGCAAAAGAACAAATCATAAACTTACTGAATCAAGATGCTACAAAGAAAGAATCTTTAAAAACTTATATCGCATTTAAAAAAGGTGAACTTGATAAAAGTATTCCTATAAAAAATGCTTTAGTGAACGGTTCGACTAGCATCTTTAATCAAGAAACACTCAAAGAGCTTGCAACACTTACACAGCAAAAAGCTTATATGAAACCAAAACTGATTAATAACGAATTTGTTATCATTAAACTCAACAAGATCATCCCATCTGTTCAAAAAAGTTTTGATGCAGCGAAACCTCAAGTAACTGCATTGTTTATGGCAACTGCGAGAGAGGACGCACTTTTAAAAGTTGCTCAAAGTTCTGTTACAACATTTAGCGGAACAAACACAGACTTTATAACAGTCAAAGACACAAAAGGGATGAGTGGATTAAACGCTCAGGAGGAAGCAGAATTCTTAGGTAAACTTTTTTCTGCTAACAAAAAACGCGGATTTGTTACACTTGCTAACAAAAAAATTGTTCTTTTCAATATTTTGGAACAAAAGTTGCTAAATGATTCCAAAGATAATGTAAACTCTCTTGTTTTAAAGTTTAAAACAGATTTACTCAATGAAAACTTGTTAAAGATGTTAAAAAAACAATATAAAACTGAAATATTCGTGGAAGGACTATAACTTGAGCAAAACTGTTTTAGCCATAGACATCGGTTCAACGAAAGTTTGTGCGATTATCGCCGAGATAGGTGATAATGATAGCGATATCCAGATCACAGGTTCTGGAAAAGCTAAAGCGCAAGGTGTAAGACGTGGTAGCATAACCAATATCGAACTTGCATCAAAATCAATCAAAACGGCAATAGCTGACGCAAAACGTATGGCTGGCACAGATATTAAAAATGCTGTCGTTTCTATCTCTGGAGCTTATACAAAAAGTTTAAACTCAAGCGGAATCGTCAATATTCCAAATAAAGAGATAAGCATCAAAGAGATCAATCGTGTTATGCACACTGCTCTGTACAATGCAAATATTCCAAATGAATATGAAGTACTTCATGCCCTTCCATATAACTTCAAAGTTGATGAGCAAGATTATATAGAAGATCCACTTGGTATGACGGCGACAAGACTTGAAGTTGAAACACATATCATCACAACACAAAAGTCAAATCTTCACAATCTTAAAAAAGCTGTAAAAGCTGCTGGTGTGGAAGTTGAAAATGTTATTCTTTCAGGATACGCTTCTGCAATCGCTACTTTAAATACTGATGAAAAAGAGCTTGGCGTTGCCGTTGTTGATATGGGTGGAAACACTTGTAATATAGTAATTCATTCAGGAAACTCTATCAAATACAATGATTTCCTTGGAGTTGGTTCAAACCATATTACAAGTGACCTTTCTATGGCTTTACACACGCCACTCAATATTGCTGAAAAAGTAAAAATGAACTACGGCTCACTCAATACTCCGAGCAATGATTTGATTGAACTTCCAATTATTGGTGATGAAAACTCAACCCATGAAGTTTCTTTAGAAGTTGTTCATAACGTTATCTATGCAAGAGTAGAAGAAACTTTAATGATCATCGCTCAGTCTATAGAAAAAAGCAGACTCAAAGAGCATTTAGGTGCGGGTATCGTTCTTACTGGTGGTTTTAGCAACATGGAAGGCTTACGCGAACTTGCAGTTGCAATCTTTGACAATATGCCTGTTCGTATTGGACAACCAAATGAGATGGGTGGCCTTTTTTATGATGTAAAAGGTGGCGAATATGCAGCTGCTGTAGGTCTTATAAAATATGCAGCTGATAATTATTCAACTTATGAAATTGATGTCAATAAACGTATGAGACATCATGGCGAAGCTCCATTACAAGATATCGTGTTTGAGACAGCTTTGGAAGAGGCGATGGCAGAAGAGCCGATACCGGTAACTCCACAAAACAGTGAGCCCGCATCAAGACTCTCTAGTCTGTCAAAACTTGCAAAGTTACCAAAGATGTCACCTCAAAGAGAAAGAAAACCGAATGAAACCGGCGTAGTTTCCAAGTTTTGGAACTGGGCAACACAATTATTTTAAGCAATCAAACCAAAGGAGTGAACAAGATGGATCCATTTTCAGTAGAAGAAGCAAGAGCAGCAAGCGGTGCTCGTATAGTAGCAGTAGGTGTTGGTGGTGGCGGCGGTAATATGATTGGTCATATGATTCGTGAAGGTGTTAGCGGTATTGAGATGATCGTTGTAAATACTGATGCTCAAGTTCTTGAGGAATCAGGCGCTGCAAGAAAGATCCAAATCGGTACAAAACTGACAAAAGGTCTTGGTGCGGGTATGAAGCCAGAAGTGGGCAAAGAGTCTGCTCTTGAAAACTATGATGAAATCCGTAGTGCACTTCAAGGTGCAGATATTGTTTTTGTCGCAGCAGGTCTTGGTGGTGGTACTGGTACAGGTGCAGCTCCTGTTATCGCTCAGATCGCAAAAGAGATTGGTGCTCTTACTATCTCTATCGTTACAAAACCTTTTGCTTTTGAAGGCAAAAAACGTCTTAAACTTGCAGAAATCGGTCTTGATGAACTTAAACAAGAAAGTGATAGTATTGTTGTTATCCCTAACGACAAACTTTTATCTATCATCGACAAAAAGCTTGGGATGAAAGACAGTTTCAAAATTGTTGACTCTGTTTTAGCGCAAGCTGTGAGCGGAACATCAGGTGTTATCCTTTCAAGTGGCGCAAATGATATTAACCTTGACTTTGCTGACTTACAGACAGTTATGAGTCACAAAGGTATGGCGCTTATGGGTGTGGGTGAGCATCAAGGCGAGAACGCTGCTTATGAAGCAATTAAAGCGGCTATCGAGTCTCCATTACTTGACAATATGTCTATCAATGGTGCTATGGGTGTTCTTGTTCACTTCAGTATGCATCCAAACTTCTCTATGATTGAGCTTGCAAGTTCTATGGAAATCGTTCATGAAAGCGCTCATGAAGATGCAGAGGTTATCTTTGGTACATCTACAGATGTTTCTCTTCCTGAAGATTATGTGCGTATTACTTTAGTTGCAACAGGTTTTGAAAAAGATCTTAAAACAAATAATGCGAACTTTGAACCTGAAGTAAAATCAGTAGCTCCAAGAGCTGTTGTACGCCCTAGACTTGTTGTTGGTGGAGATATCGGAGATGATTATCTTGAAGTTCCAACATATATGAGAAGACAACAAGACTGATCCTCTTTGTCCTCCTTTGCAAAACTGATTAAGGCCAAAACACTCCTTGGCCTTAATGAAAAAGCTTCCCTTACAGAAATAAAAATCAAATATAGAAATCTTATGAAAAAATGGCACCCTGATACAAACAAGGATGACTTTGAAACTGCCACACAAATGAGCGCTCAGATTAATGAAGCGTATGAAACAGTTCTATCTTATTGTAACAGTTATGAGTATCCATTTGATGAAGAGTATTTAAAGAAGATTTCTCTCTCCCCGCAAGAATGGTGGGAAGAGAAGTTCGGAACAAAGAGAGATACTATCTAAGACGAAGTAGCATCAAACGTCTTACAAAAAGGACTAAAAGAGTAACTGCTAGTATCTTAAAATCTAACTCACTCCCTACATGTAAAGCATCAAAAGTATCACTATTTGTCGCTTCTCTGCCCATAGCCTGAAGTTCTAAGATCTTTGGAACATAGACAGCACTAAACATTAGTGAAGTAGCTACAATGAAAAATGCAGAGATCATGGCAATTTTATCTCTTTGCCCTGTTTTATACATAGCCACTTCATACAAAGCTACACAAAAGCTAAGGAAATATGTCACATAACTAAATCTCAAAAAGATCTCACTCATAATAACACCTGAGTTATAACGATCTATCAGAATGTCTACATGTAGGCTATCTGTATGAAAGATCACAGCCGCCACGATAACGCCTAAAACCATAACAGCTCCAAATGAAGCCGCGAGTAAAATCAAATAACTAAAGTCAGCGTACATTCTTTTATTCATTGTTTGCCTTTATTGTAAAACCTCTATCAAAGCCACTGAAGTCTTTGTAAAAATCTATCGTTTCAAAACTTTTATCTTGTAAAAAGTTTCTTATTTTATCCTCTTGGTCATAACCCATTTCGCAACTAAAATAGTTAATATCTCTTCTTAAAAACTCTATAAGAAGCTCTTGAATAATCTCATCTCCGACAGTTCCGCCAAACAGTGCATTTTGCGGTTCATAGGAGAGATTTGATTCTAACTTTACATTATCTGCTATATAAGGAGGATTAGAAACTAAAAAATCTATCTTCTCACATATTGGGTCAAGTAAAGAGCCAAGTCTAAGTTCGATCCTCTCTTCAAGTCCAAATCTTCTGATATTTTCTCTCGCTATTTTTAAAGCATCCTCAGAGATATCAACAGCGATAAATTTTGAATTAGGAAGGTGCTGTGCCAATACTATGGAAATGATGCCACTTCCTACCCCAACTTCAACAAAAGTAAGTTTTTCTTCTTTGTTAGTTACACGTTTTAAAACCTCATCAATAAGAAGTTCTGTCTCAGGTCTTGGAATCAGCGCACCATAATCGATAAAAAATTCCTGAGAATAAAAGCTGACTTTATTGATGATATATTCCAAAGGCTCATTTTTGGCACGTCTTTTTGCTTGTTCAAAAAGTAACTCTCCATGTAAAGCAAGGTCATCTTTATGCATCATAAGCCATAGCTCATCACAAGCATAAGCATTCATAAGTAAAAGCTGCACTTCACGAGCAACTCTTTCAATCTTGCCATCTAAAACAGCAACAAGCTCTTTTTGAAGATCTGCTATTCTATAGTCGGACATGCACCCTCTAAAGCTGTTTTATCACCGCTAGCTATATCCATCCCTAAAGCTTTGAGTCGCTCAACGACTGGTGGATGAGTATAATGAAAAAAGATATACACAGGATGTGAAAGAGGAAAACTTTTGTTTTCAGTCACAAGTTTTTTCAAAGCATTTGCAAGGAAGAATTCACCGCCTACTCCGCTGAGTTTCGCACCCATTTTATCTGCTTCATATTCATTATGTCGACTTACCATTCCCATGATCGGCATCATAACAAAGCCAAGAACAGGCATAAAGATCAAAAATAGTATCATCACTATAGAAGGTGATTGGGAAACACCAAGTTCAAGATATAAACTTTCAGAAAGATTTCCAAAAATAAAAAACATCCCAAAGAGCATCGCTCCCATCATAGCCATATTTTTATAGATATCTCCATGAGCAAAGTGACCGAGTTCATGGCCTAAAACAGCAAGCAATTCTGTTTTTTCAAGCTTTTGAAGCAATGTATCAAACAAAACAACTCTTTTCGTTTTACCTAAACCGCCAAAGTATGCATTAAGTCTAGCATCTCTTTTACTTGCATCACTGATAAAAACTCCGCTGCTTACAAAACCTGTCGCATCCATAAGTTTTTGAATATCAGTTGCCAATTCTTTATCTTCAAGCGGTGTTAGCTTATCAAAGAACAGTGCTCTGATGGTAGGGAAAAGCATATTTATCAAAACGATCACACTAAAGATAAATACAAAGCTCCAAAACCACCAAAGTGCAAATGTACTCATAATAAGGTAGATACCCCAAATAACTATTCCACCAAAGATAATGCTCAAAACAAGTGTGACTAAAGTATCTTTTACAAACTGTCCGACGGTAGATTTATTAAATCCAAACTTTTCATCAAGACTAAACTTCTCATATATAGAAAAAGGCAACGAGATTAAAGAGTTAATCAAGACAAAACCAAGTACAACTACAACAGTTTCTAGTGCAGCATCTTGCATAAAAACAGCGCTATTTAAATATGTAATTCCAAATGAAAGCCAAGCTAAGACAACTACATAATCAACGATAGTTCTTGCAATAGAAAGACGCTCTTTAGCAACAGCATAATTTGCCGCTTTCATATATTCCACACTTCCCATCAAAACCGGAGTTTTTCGTTTTGCTTGAGAAATATATCCGATTTGCATGGTGCTCACGTATAAATTTATTAACACATAAAGAGAATATACTGTTATCAATGTCATAAGCATCTTATAAAACCTTTGTAAATGTTAGTTTATTCAACAGGAACATTTCCTATTTTTTTCTCTACAGGAAGAGAATCACTAACATTACCAAAATAAGTATAACTTAGAACATAAATTCCACCCATAACCAATCCAACTAAGATTATTAACCAAACAACTTTTTTCTTCTGTCCTTTGAGAGTATCATAATCCGAGATATCTTCCAATGTTGGTTCTGACATTTTGAATCCTTTTATTTTAAGTACCGTAATAATATCAAAATATCAAAATACAATGTTAAACAGGAGAAAGTAATCTGACGAATTAAGTTTATTTTTTTATCATTTTTATCGTCACTTAACGCTTCTTTAACATTTAAATGCTAAAATAATTATCATCTTAACATGTAGGCAGAATTATGAAAAAATATTTATTGAGTGCTCTTTTTCTTTTCTCATCTGGCGCTTTTGGGGATCAAGGATATGAGATATATAAAAATAACTGTATGCAGTGCCATGCTGAGCTTTTAACAAAAAAAGAAGCGATGGCGAATCTCAATAATCTAAAAGCTCCTTCAATGAATGAGGTTTCTAATCGTCTGAAGGAAAATATTATAATTGCTGACAAAAACGAAGATGTCAAAAAACGTGTTCTAATCGCTTTTGTAAAAGATTATATTCGAGATCCTATGATCGGAGATGCAATGTGTCGTCCTGGAGCTGTTGAAAGATTTGGCGTAATGCCAGCTATTACACACCTAAAAGAGGATGAGCTTCAAGCTGTTGCTGAATGGATATATGAACGTTATGAAGATATAAAATTCTAAGTGATGGATCAAAATTTTTTAGAACTTATCGAACCTACTCCAAAAATTGAGAGTAAAAAATGTAAATTCATCGCTTTGCTACTCTCTCTTTCTCTTACTTATTCGCCTTTACTCGTGGGCATCGTTATTTGGTATTTTTATGATTATTTTTTTGCTGGAGCAACTTTGCTTATCACCTATTTAGTTATTGGTATCATCCGTTCACAACTCAGAAATGATGTCATTCCTATAAATCAAAGAGAATTTCATTATACTGATAAAGCAATAGCCGCATGGGTTGTTGCCAAACAGCTATGCCACGAGCGAAAAAATGAGGACTAAATCGAAATTCAAACAAGTATTCACAAGAGTTTAAGCCATAACATTACATAATACACGCAAATTTAGGAGAAATGTATGGCTAGTAGTGAAATAACTTTTTCAGATAAAAAATTTATTGTTTCTAAAACCGATTTAAAAGGTAAGATTACTTATGGAAACGCTCTGTTTTTATCTATTTCTGGCTACCCGGAGAGTGAGCTCATAGGAGCACCTCATAATATTTTACGCCACCCAGATGTGCCTAAACTTGTTTTTAAACTTTTATGGGACCATATTCAAAATGGCAAAGAGATTTTTGCCTATGTCAAAAATAAAACAAAACAAGGTAATTATTACTGGGTATGTGCGCATGTAACAGCTTCTTTTGATGATAATGGAAAAACAATCGGTTATCATTCGGTAAGACGAAGACCAAAACCAGAAGCTCTAAAAACCATCATCCCTCTTTACAGCGCACTTCTTGCGGCTGAAAGAAGCGGCGGCATGGCAGCCTCACAAAAACTTCTCGATACACAACTTGCACAATTAGGAAAAACGTATGATGAATTTATCTTCACTCTCTAAGGCACAGTATGCGAACATAGCTTCTTTAGGAGTTTTTGTAGTTACTTTTGTTCTTGAAGTTATTTTTTACGGATTTCATTTTCTCCAAATCCTTGGACTCCTGAATTTTGCGTTAGCTTGGGTTATATTTGCCAATGTTCGTTGGGCAAGAGAGTCTATTTCTCAAGTGGCTTCAGTTATTAAAAGAGCAGAGCATGGAGATCTTGGAGCGCGTATTATTGGTATCCATGATCATGCAGAAATGAATGATTTTGCTTGGAATGTGAATGATCTCCTAGATCAAACAGAAATATTTATGCGTGAGATTCAAGCAGGAATTGAGCATGCAAGTAATGATTTGTATTATCGCCGTATTCAGAGTGAAGGACTCTCCGGTCTTTTTAAATATAACTGTTCCTTAGTCAATAAAGGAATTGATGCTATGGAAGCGAGTTATCATCATATGCAGCGGGTGGCTATAAACTCAGAAATAACAACAATCGGTAATGGTGTGGCAGGCGGATTAACTATAATACAAAGTGATTTAGGAGAAAGCATTAATGCGCTATCTAATATCGCTCAGATAAGTCAGAAAACAGCCGACAATTCAAGTCAAACGGTATCTGAACTTGAAATCATTATAACTAAGCTTGGTTCTCTTTTGGAATTGGTTCAGGTTTCTACAAGCTCTATTAATGCACTCAATGAAAAAACAAATGAGATTAATTCTGTTCTTAATTTAATTAAAGATATCGCTGATCAAACGAACCTTCTTGCACTTAATGCTGCTATAGAAGCCGCACGTGCAGGAGAACATGGACGAGGCTTTGCTGTTGTTGCAGACGAGGTAAGAAAACTTGCAGAACGTACTCAAAAGGCAACAGGAGAGATCGGAATTGCCATTCAATCACTTCAACAAGATGCAGGTGAAATCCAAACAAATGCAGAAACTATGAGTGGTATCGCAAATGAATCTAGCGGCGCAATTGAAAACTTCCGAGATGTACTTTATGAGTTTAATACAGATGCCATTGAAACTTCACAGGCAGCCAGTATCGTTGAAGGTTCTACCTTTATTACTTTGGCTAAAATCGATCATATCATTTTTAAAACTAATGCCTTTAGTGCACTATTTAATGGAAAAACAACGCATACGTTTGCAGATCACCATAACTGTAGACTTGGTAAATGGTATGAAAGTGGTGCAGGAAAAGCACACTTTGCTCATTTACCGAGTTATGCAAAGTTGAATACACCGCATATGAGTGTTCATAATAGTGTTTTTGCAAATCTTGAATTCATTAAAGATGGGGATCATGTGTCTGAAAATAGAGATGCAGTGATGCAGAACTTTAAATCAATGGAAGAAGCAAGTAACGAATTATTTGGACATATGGATAAATTGCTAGCAGAATCAAAAACATCTGTGAAACAATAAAGTAAAAGCGGATCAAAAAATTTTTGAATCCGCAGACAAAAGACACTTCTATACAATAAGCTTCTATTAACGCTCTAAGCGTTATAATCCCGCCTATAAAAAGATCAATTTTCTTAAAAAAATCAGTTTTCTTGTAAACAAAAAAAATAAATATAAAAGCTTAACAAAGCCCGTCAAATAGGGAATAAAAAACAATGGCATTAGTAGACCTTTTAAACGTATCAAAACATTATGAAGCGCAAAAAATTTTAACAAATATCAATTTCCATGTCGATGAGGGTGAACGTATCGTTATCATCGGTAAAAATGGCAGTGGAAAATCAACTCTTATGAAGATCGTAGACGGTTCTCTTGAAGCCGATAGCGGAGAGCGTATCACAAGACAAAATCTTGAAGTGAAGATGCTCTCGCAGCGTCCTGAATTTAAAGAGGGACAAAACGTCAAAGATGCCGTCAAAGATGGGCTCAAAGAACTCATAGATGCTAAAATAAGATATGATGAGCTCTCCCTTTTACTTGCAGATGATTTTGAAAATAGATCTCTCCTTGATGAATCAGCCAAACTCGGCCATTATCTTGACCACCACAATGCGTGGAGTTTAGATGATAAGATAGAGCGCATCATAGATCACTTTCAGCTTAGAGAGTTTGAAGAAAAACCTGTTTTAATGCTCAGTGGAGGAGAACAGCGACGCGTCGCCCTCGCCTCTTTACTTTTACAAAAACCTGACGTTTTACTTCTTGATGAACCTACCAATCACCTTGATGTTTATATGGTCGAATTTTTAGAAGAGCTCATACTAAAAGAAAAATTCACCCTTGTTTTTATCTCGCATGACAGATATTTTATCGACCGTATTGCGACAAAGAGTATTGAGGTTGAAGACTGCAAACTTCGTGAATTTAAGGGTGGATATAGCGATTATCTCACTCAAAAAGAAGAGATACTTCGTACAATGCAGCAACAGCATGACAATCTTTTACGTCTTGTCAAATCTGAAAATGAATGGTACTCAAGAGGAGTGCGTGCAAGGCTCAAGCGAAATGAGGGACGTAAAGCGCGTCTGATGGATCTGCGTGATGATGCAAAAGTGAACCCTGCAAAAATACGCAAGATGAGCGTAGAACTCGAACGTGAAGCCAAACATTTTAACCGTGATAAAAGTGTCAATAGACAAAAGATGCTTTTTGAAGTTGAAGATCTCGGCATTACTTTGGGCGAAAAAAAGTTGATAGAAAACTTTAGTGCCAGAATACTTCAAAAAGATGTCATAGCAATTGTGGGGCCAAATGGAAGCGGAAAATCAACACTCTTAAAAGCGCTTCTTGGACGTTTAAAACCCACATGCGGCGTCATTAAACAGGGTGAATTTACCATCGGCTATTTTGATCAACACAGAGAGATGCTTGATGATTCCAAAGACCTTATCGAAACTTTCTGTCCAAACGGCGGAGACCGAGTCGATGTACAAGGGCATAACATGCATGTCTACGGATATCTCAAAAACTTTCTTTTTCCACGAGAATTTTTAGATAAAAAAGTAGGCATACTCAGTGGAGGCGAAAAAAACCGTGTAGCACTCGCCCTGCTCTTTACTAAAAAAGTAGACATCCTTATCCTCGATGAGCCAACCAATGATCTTGATATCCCAACTATCAATATCTTAGAAGAAAAACTTACAAACTTCCCTGGTGCTGTTATCATCGTAAGTCACGATAGATATTTTGTCGATAAGATCGCAAAAAAACTCTTTATTTTTAAAGGCGATGGACAAATAGAAGAGAGTCATCAGCAATATTCTGAGTACTTAGAATTAGAACATGAACTCGTAGAATTAGCCGAGATGGAAAAAGAAAGCGCAAAAGAAAAACCAGTTGAGAGGGTGAAGCAAAAAGAGCTCAAACTGACATTTAAAGAGAAAATAGCCTTAGAAAAACTCCCTATAGAGATCGAGGAATTAGAAAAACTGATAGATGAAAAAAACGGCTGTCTTTCAAACCCTGCATGTTATGAAAAGATCGGTATTACAGTTTTAGCCGAGGAACTTCAAAAATTAAAAGAGAGTTACGAGCAAAAAGTAGACGAACTTCTTACCATCGAAGAAAAAGCTGAAGAGATCGCATCTCTTTAATATACTAAATTTTTATCACTCGGCCTAAATCTTTATAATCAAAGATTTAAGCCTTACATGTAAGCTATTTTACTTTAATTTTTCTCTCACTATCTTCACAGCCTCCACCATATTTCTAAGACTTTGTCTCACCTCTTCCCATTTTCTAGTCTTTAAACCACAATCAGGATTGATCCACAGCTGCTCTTTTGGCAATACTTCTAAAAGACTTTCTATCTGTTTTACGATCTCTTCAACACTTGGTACTCTTGGAGAATGGATATCATAAACTCCCGGCCCTACTTCTTGTTTATACCCGACCTCATTAAAGATTTTTAGGAGTTCATTACCACTTCTGGCGGTTTCTATTGAGATGACATCTGCATCCATTGCTTCTATAGTTTTTATGATATCGTTGAACTCACTATAACACATATGGGTGTGAATCTGCGTCTCTTTTTTTGCACTGCTCACGGAAAGTCTAAAGTTTTCAACTGCCCATTTCTCATATGCTTTTATTTTTTCTACTCTCAATGGATACCCCTCTTTAAACGCGGCTTCATCCACTTGGATGATTTTAATGCCGACGTTTTGCAGATCATCTACTTCATCATTGATCGCCAGAGCTATCTGCTGTGCCACTTCGCTTCTTAGTTTATCATCTCTTACAAATGACCAGTTAAGAATTGTCACAGGACCCGTGAGCATCGCTTTCATAATGAGCTCTGTTTTACTTTGCGCATACGTGATCCAATCAACTGTCATAGGTTTTGGGCGAGAGATATCTCCGTAGATAAAGGGCGGTTTCACACATCTGCTTCCATAGCTTTGTACCCAGCCGTTTTGGCTAAAGGCGTATCCGTCTAACTGTTCGCCAAAATACTCAACCATATCGTTTCTTTCTGGCTCGCCGTGAACAAGGATCTCTAAGCCTATCTCCTCTTGAAATGCGATACACTCATCGATATAGTTTTTCATCTCTTGTTCATAGTCATCTTTTGAAATAAGCGATTTTTTATAAGCTGCTCTTGCCTCTCGAACTTCCAGCGTCTGAGGAAAAGAGCCGATAGTTGTTGTTGCCAGATCTTGATATTGTAAAATATCTTTTTGGAGTTTGATCCTCTCTTCATACTCTCCATCGCGCTGTAGTTTTGAGATATTTTGTGCTCTATGAAGGACACTCTGATTATGGATCTTGTTTGAGTTTTTTCTCTTTTCATTTGATTTTATATTTTCATAATAGAGAATTGTCTCATTTTCATCTAAAGCATCTAAGCCTTTAAAATAAAACTTTGATATTAAAGACAACTCACTAAGTTTTTCCACTCCATAACTCAGCCAGCTTTTTATCTCTGCATCTATCTTTTCTTCATATTTTAAAGTAAATGGTACATGCAAAAGTGAGCATGATGTTGCGACAAGAAGTTTTTCATTTGAAATAACACTGCCGATCTTTTCCAAAAGCTTTTGTGTATTTGTAAAACTATTTTTCCAGATATTTCTTCCGTCTACAACTCCGACTATAACTGTTTTATTGTTATGGCTTATCAGCTCTAAAGAGTTTAGATTTTCCTCACCATGTATAAAATCCAGTCCGATTCCCCAGATGGGTGTATGTACCAGTATTTTAGTTGCTTCGCGTGAATGCTCAAAGTAGGTTATAACGATGAGTTTTATATTTGTAGAGATTGATGCAAGCCTGTCGTATGTCGGTTTGATTAAAGAGAGTATCTTCACATCCAGATCTTTTACAAAGATTGGCTCGTCTATCTGTATAGTTACTTCATCATCAAGTTTTGCGATCTCTTGGAGTAGTTGGACATAGATATCAACTATTTTATTTGTAAACTCATAGCTATCGCCGCCATCGACTCTTTTACTTAGACCCAAATATGTGAGTGGACCTATGAGGTTGATCTTTGTTTTAATGCCTAAAGCTTTTGCTTCTTTGTATTCATGAATGATTTTTATCGCGTTTAAAGTATAGTTATCGTTACATGTAAGCTCAGGAACGATGTAATGATAGTTGGTGTTGAACCATTTGGTCATCTCCATAGCCACACAAGAGTTATTGCCTCTTGCCATTGTAAAGTAGAGCTCTTCATCTGCTAAGTGTTGAAATCTTTGTGGAATGGCTCCAAGCATTACTGAAGTATCAAGCATATTGTCATACAAACTAAAGTCGTTTGAACTGATATACTCGATACCTGCATCTTTTTGGTAGTTCCAATGTCTTTTCTTCAACTCTGTAGCTACTTTTTCTACTTCGCTAAATGGAACTTTTTTTGCCCAAAACTCTTCTAATACTTTTTTGAGTTCTCTTTGTTCGCCTATTCTTGCAAACCCTGTTACGTAGTTTTTTGACATGCAAATATCCTTGTTTATTATTTTAATTTTTTTGTTGTGAATGATTAAATGAGAAATTAAAAAAAGACTGGAGGATGCACGCCGCTACGACGAAATGCAAAATATTTACAGTAAAAAGGGCATCTTGGGATGAAAAGATTGATTAAAAGAGAGAGTCTTGTTCGCAGAGAAAATAAAGAATTACAGTAACAAGGCTTTGTATTTAAGATAAGAGGCAATTCAAGCAGATTTGGCGGATCATCCACATCACCGAGTTCTTCATCTTTAAAAGAGAGCTGAGAGTTGATAAGTGTATATGCTGCGTTTACCTGACTTGTAAGGTGCTGTGCAACACTGTATGCAAGAATGGCTGAAAGGGTAAAATAGTTTTTGCCAAATCCCGCGGGTTTTTTCAACTCATTTGCCTTTTTTTTCACAATTATACCACTATTACCAATTTATTTAGTAACATTTTCAGGGCTGATTCGTTCTAACATTAAAGAAAAAGCAGAAGAGATTCAAAACACTTAATTCCTTTTGGCAAGTTCACTAAAATCAATCTCTTCGTTCTTTTGTTCGCTTTGTTTTTTATCCTCTTCATAACTGCCTGTACTAAATACGGCAGTTGCTCCCTTATTTAAAATGCATCCCTTGATTCCTGGTACACAAGGGACTTTTAATAGTTTACAATATCCTTGAAAATCATATTGGCATGTCCAACCCATGATTATTTCTCGTAATCAACTACACGTGTTTTTTCAACAACTTCCCTGATAACTGCCAAAACTTCCAAATGAGCTGGATGTGTTGCATACACTTTTAGATCCTCTTGCGTCTTAAATGTAGAGTACAAACTCATGTCACATGCTCTCTCGCTTCGACTAAAATCAACGCCAATTTCCATCTCTAAAAGCTCATCAATCTTCGAAGGCAAAGCTTCCAACATCTCTTTGACTTTTAAAATATTCTCGTATTTATCTTCCTCTTTGAAATCAAACACTACTATATGTACTATCATTTTTATTCCTTTATAATATATTTTTCCAAAAAAACTGGGCTATTAAAACCACTAAAATTATACCTGCAATATTTAAAACCAAGCCGTACTTCATCATCGTTTTTACATCGAATGCTCCGCTACTCATCGCTATAGCGTTTGGTGAAGTGCTTAATAAGATAGAAGAAAAGTGCTATGTCAGAAGTTATCTCTGTCGTGAAAAATGATAAATAAATAGATAACAACACCTAGCGTAATCAAACTTTTCACTAGACCTCCTATGATTTTTGTCTTATTTAGTTTCTAAAACTCTATAAACACAGATCTAACACAGAATATTAAAAGTGTATTTTTATACTTTACCGCGAAAGCAAGTCTTTCAAACTCTCTTTTGGGTCTTTTCCTTCTAGTATCTTATAGACTTCTGTAGCTATAGGCAGATATATTTTCTTCTCTTTTGCAATTACATGTAAGGCATATGCTGTTCCGATTCCCTCTGCTACTTCGCCAAGTTCTTCGACTATTTTTTCTTTGGATTTGCCCTCTGCGAGGCCAAGCCCTACTCTAAAGTTTCTTGACATCGTTGAAGATGCTGTTAAGAAGAGATCTCCCGCACCGCTGAGACCAATAAAGCTTTCATCTTTAGCTCCATAGTTGTGTCCAAACCTTTGCATCTCCACAAGTCCTCGAGAGATCAAAGAAGCGGCCGCATTTTTTCCAAGACCAAGCCCTTCGCATATTCCGGCGGCGATTGCAATCACATTTTTATAAGCCCCTGCAACCTCTGCACCCATAACATCAGTAGAAGTATAGGTTTTTATAAATGATGGAAAAAAAGAGCCAAATTTTGCACTCAACTCATCGTTTGTCGAATTAATTACCAACGCGGTCGGAAGCGATTGCATCACTTCTGCTGCAAACGATGGACCAGACAAAAAGCAGATGTTTTCCAGAGGGAGATATTCGCTGTAGATCTCATTTAAGAACTTTCCACTGCTCGCTTCTATCCCCTTGGAAGCCACAAGTACCTTCTGTCCAGAAAATACAAAATGCTCTTTTAGCCACTGCGATATCTGCTGTGCTGGAATAGTGATAATTAAATATTCAAGCTTTAAAATCTCATCAGTAGAGATGAAGTTTTCTACATCTCTGGGAGTTCTTGAACTTATATAAACATCATTTTTCTCTGCAAATGCGAAGGCAAGTGCAGTCCCCCATTTTCCAGCTCCTATAACACCTATTTTCATTCTGTCACACCCTTGTACATCGATTCAAAATTTGCAATATCGTACTTAAATCCTATAATCACTAAAATATCTCCCTCTCTTAAAGGTTCACTATTGGCTTTTTTTGTATAGATAAAAGAGGTATCAAGATTTTCCCGTATAACAGCTAAAACAACTAAACCAAACCTGTATTTCCAATCTATATCTTCGATATTGCTTCCGATAAACTCTACATCCGCAGGAAGTTCCCATTGCATAATTTTAAGATCTTTATCTGCATACAAAATATTGTTTAAAATTTCTGTGACAAAGGGGCGCTCTAGCATTTCAGTGATAATGTTGACTGTCGTTTGCGTAATAGGAATGATCTTGTTGGCTCCGGCCATTTTTAGCTTTCTGCCACTCTCTTGATCAGTCGAAAGAGCAATAATCAACAATTTTTCAAAAGTAGCACGAAGAGAAATAGTTAAAAAGATATTTTCTGAACTCTCTTGCAAAGCACAAAATACGATTAAGTGTTCAAGATCATAATCTGTTTCAAACATTGACCAATCATCACTAAGATCAAATTTCGAGACTTTAAAACCTTTATCTTTTAAGAGATTTCTATCACTATCTTCAAGAACAAAAAGCGTGATATCGCTATATTTTGTTTTCAAACTTTGTGCAATCTCTAACGCAAACTCGTTATATCCAAAGATGACAGCTGACTTCATACCCTAACTCTTTTTGTGAAGATGTTTTTTAAATTCTTCAATAAATACATAATCACCCACGATAATAAGCATATCTCCACTCTCTAAATGTGTACTATTTATAGGGTTAAATAAAAATCTTTTCGAAGTACTTTTATAGATTCCAAGCATCAAAAGTTTATATTTTCTACACTCTATTTCACTTAAATCTCCATGATAGCGAAGCATAACATCATCCACCAATATCTCAGAAATCTGGATTCCATTGGTTTCAGACCGCAGGGCATGGATCAAGTCAAAGGCAACAGGCTGACCAATGTACTCTTTTGCAATCAAACCGATAAATTCTTGAGAAAAGATGATCTTACTCACACCCGCCATTTCAAGCTTTTTTCTATTTTGTTTGGACTCTAAAATAGAGATAATTTCCACATGCTTAGACATAGAACGCACCGTTAAAGTCGTATAAATATTTTCCACGTCAGTATCATCTAAACACAATACCGATCTTACCTGAGTTGCAAAATCAATACGAAGATCTTCATAAGTATTTAGCAGTCCGGAATCATGCGCAAAGGCCAAAAACTCATCCTTTATAGCTTCTTTTACCAGTTTGGCATCTTTATCCAAAATAATAACTTTTGAACCATTGCTTTTTAATTTCAGAGCAACTTGACGACCTATCTCTTTATATCCACAAATAAGATAGATCCCTTTTAATTTTGCAATATCTTCAATACTTTTGATCTCTTTTATCTCTTCGATCTTTTCTGTAAAGGCAGAAACAACCAGAGAAGTTGTAAATGCCATCACTGCAACTCCAGACATGATGACGATGATAGCAACGACTTTTCCCTCTTCGCTCACAGTTACAACATCTCCATATCCAACCGTACTCATAGTCACAATTGCCCAATAAAAAGCATCAAAAAGAGTATTGATCTTTGAATGTGGATTGTTCGCTTCCATCACATACACCAAAACGGAAGAAACAACAACGATAATTGAAGCAAACATGACAAGGGTAATAAATTCAAAGCGTTTAGCAGAGAGAACAGAACCAAAAGTTTTTATGCTTCTCGTATAGCGAAAAAGCTTAAATATTCTAAAAAGAATAAAAATACGTAAAAGTCTTAACTCATGGAAGAACGGAATAATTGCAAGAAGATCGATAATCGAGCTTATGGAACGTATATGTTTCCATTTAGATAAAAATACTTTAAAGAGTGCACGTCTGAGTCTAAACTTTCTTGAGAGTGTCGTGTCTTTTTCATATTGGGCGATGATAATAGCTGTGGAACTGTCATAAATCCAAAGACGTAAAACATATTCAATCATGAAGATGATAGAAATAATATAGTCATTAAAAAATTTTATCTCTGGATCTATGGTCGATTTTACCTCTTTTATAAGAATAAAAACACTCGTAAAAATCAAAACGATCATCATAAAGTCAATGTATTTTTTAAAACGAAATTGATCGTTTTCTAAAAAATTATAAACAATACGCTTCACATGCAAATACTTATCTGAACCATTTAACGCAAAAATAGTCCCGATAAATAATCGCTTAAAAAACTCCATACTAACCTAATTTAGATTTTAAAAGGTCATTAACCGCTTGAGGGTTTGCACTTCCTTTAGAAACTTTCATGATTTGTCCTACGAAAAATCCAAACAGTTTATCTTTTCCGCTTCTGTATTCTGCCACTTTTTCGGGATTTGCATTTAAAATCTCATCTATCATCGCTTCGATCGCACTTGTATCGCTTACTTGTTTAAGGCCAAGCTTTTCGATTGTCTCATCCACATCAGTAGCATTTTCCATCATATAATCAAGAACATCTTTTGCAGCTTTTCCGCTGATAGTATTATCTTCGATACGCTTCACGATAGTTCCGAGTTTTTTAGCATCAAGAGGCGATGATTCAAGACTCATACCACCTTTTAAACGCCCTTGTAGTTCAACTGTAAGCCAAGTAACAGCATTTTTAGCAGTTATACCCTCTTGCATCATCTCTTCAAAGAATTTCGCCATCTCTAAAGTTGAAGTGATCACAGAAGCATTGTACTCATTCATCCCAAAATCATTTACAAAACGAAGTTTTTTCTCATCTGGAAGTTCAGGAATCTGAGTTGCTATCGCATACATCTCATCCGTAACGACAGCTTTAAGAAGATCTGGTTCTGGGAAATAACGGTAATCCGCTGCTTCCTCTTTACCGCGCATACTTCTAGTTTCTTGTTTTGTTTGATCAAAAAGACGAGTTTCTTGAACGATCTCTTTGTCATAAATGCCATCTTCCCAAGCCTCACGCTGACGAGCAACTTCAAGTTCTATAGCTTTTTGAATAAAACGAAATGAGTTAATATTTTTAATCTCAACACGAGTATAAAGTTTTTCATCACCTTTTGGACGAATAGACACATTCACATCCACGCGAAATGAACCCTCTTGCATATTTGCATCTGAAATATCCAAGTATCTTACAATCGAGTGAAGCTTTTTAAGATAAAAAATAGCTTCATCCCCACTTCTCATATCAGGCTCTGAGACGATCTCCAAAAGCGGTGTTCCAGCACGGTTTAAGTCCACTTTTGAGATATCGCCGTCATGGATATTTTTCCCAGCATCTGCTTCGATGTGCGCACGATTGATACCAATGATTTTTTTACTGCCATCTTCAAAATCGATCTCTAACTTTCCATGTTCAACAACAGGAGTATAAAGTTGAGTGATCTGATATGCCGATGGGCTATCTGGATAAAAGTAGCTTTTACGGTCAAAATAAGATGTTCTGTTGATAGTAGCACCTACTGCAGTTCCAAACATAACCGCTTTTTTAAGCACCTCTTTGTTAAAAACAGGAAGCGCGCCAGGAAGTGCCAAACATGTCGGACATGTATTTGTATTTTGCGTATGATTAAAACTTGTCGGGCATGAGCAAAAAAGTTTTGTATTTGTATTTAATTGTACGTGGACTTCAAGTCCTATGACTGTTTCGAACATTGTTTATAAACCTTATATAAATTTTCTTATCGATGCATATGCAAAAACTCCGCAAGACTCTACAGCTTTTATCTGCTCATCTGTTGTAATCCCGCCTAGTGCGATTATTTTGATTTTTATTTTACCTTGTATTTCTTTTAAAGGAGCTAAACCGGTAGGATTTCCCTTGTTTGGAGAGTTGAAAATCGGGCTAAATGTCACAGCATCTGCTCCGAGATTTTGCGCTTGCAGTATCTCTTGTAAACTATGAGTACTTATCACTACAAATAGACCTAAGTCTTTTGCTTTTTTTATAGCATCAAACTGCGTAGATACGAGATGAACACCAAAAGCGCCCAACACATATGCTAGTTTATAATCTTGATGTAAAAGAGGAATGATTTTTTTTTGCTTACATGTAAGGATGAATGCCTTCGCAAAAATTGCATAATCTGCATTTTTCTTGTCTCGATAGAGAGCAAAGTCAACACTGTTTTTATCGATTATAGATGAAAGTGTTTGAGTAAAAGTGCTAAGATCTGTCCCGTAAAATTCGGGATCAGTTATCAGATAGCTCTTTATCATGAAGAGTTTTTTCCATTCTTTCTAAGATCTCTGTTTGTTTTTTCATTTCATTAAATGAGGCTCTTTTTGTCTCAAATGAATCAATCCAAAGAATAATAACTAAAGAGATAAAGATAAACACAAAAGAGAGTGATAAAGCCGGAGCAAGTCCAAAAGGGGAAAAATAAGTAAAAGTAGCGAAAGTACCCAGCACTATAAAAGCGACTGAGGCACCATGCAAGAAACTAAGAATTTTGTTAAATAAAGATTCTTGCATAATAGAGCTTCTAGTGATCTTCAGAAACTGCGATCGCTCCACCAAGGTAAACATATGTAAGCATCATAAAGATGAACGCTTGCAAGAATGCCATAAATGTAAGTAACGCAAATGGGATAATCGGCAAGAACCAAGGTGCAAGCATAAGGATTACCATTAAGAACATATCATCACCTTTAACATTACCGAAAAGACGGAAGCTAAGAGAGATAATGCGAGAGATATGAGAAACGATCTCGATTGGAAACATCAACCAAGCCAACCACCAAACAGGCCCAAGAAAGTGAGCGAAGTAAGTGATAAGACCATTACGGCGAATACCTTCAAAGTTATAGTAAAAGAACACTAAAAGTGCCAATGCTAAAGTGAAGTTTAATGAAGCAGAAGGTGCTTCAAAACCAGGAATAACACCGATTAAGTTTGCAACACCGACAAAAAGACCGATTGTAGCAACAAGTGGAAGATAACGGCGAGATTCCTCTTTACCCATAACGTCTGCACCCATAGCAACAACGCCGCCAAGGTATGCTTCAAATACATTTTGAGTTCCTGTTGGAATCAAACGTAAGTTTGACATAGCAACTTTTGCTAAGATAAGAACGATCACTGCTGTTAAAAGCATGTGCGTTAAAAATATGAACGTATGGTCTTCTGAAATCAAACCAAAAAAAGTAAATAATTCACCCATTTGAGTATGCCCCTGTCTTGAAATAGTTGTGGGATTATAGTGCAACTTGCATTAAATTAATCTTTTTGCAGCCTTGAACAAAAAATTAAACTCTTTTTACTAGCCATATTTTTAATAATTTTCTTGCATAATCGCTAAATGAATAATTTAAATACCGTACTAGAGTACCACCAAAGAACCAAACATCATCCAAGTCGTTATGCCGCATCTTTAGGCTATATGGACTGGGCAACGCAGCCTGATCCGTTTCGAAGTTACAAAGGTGCGACCAAAGTACAGTTGCCACTGGCGCTAGAGAACACAACTCCGCCTTACCATCTTTTGTGGGAAAAAAATGGCACTCCAACAGCACCACTTTGCATTGAGTCTATCTCTCAATTGTTTCAATTCTCCCTTGCAATTTCTGCATATAAGAGTGCAAATGGAACATCTTGGGCTCTGAGGTGTAACGCTTCAAGTGGAAATTTGCAACCGACTGAGGGTTATATCATCCTTCCTCCACAACGTGGAATCTCTGAAAAAACCACCATTTCCCATTATGCACCTTATGATCATTCTTTAGAAATTTTAAGTGAATTTGACACCTCGTTTTGGGATGAACTGCCACAAGAAAGCTTTTTAGTCTCACTAAGTTCTATCATCTGGCGTGAAGCTTGGAAATATGGAGAACGTTCATTTCGTTACACTCAGCTTGATCTCGGACACGCCTTGCAAGCCTTACATGTAAGCGCAAAAATGCTTGGATGGAATATCTCTTTAGTCAATAATTGCGACATAAAAGATGTAGACACACTGTTTGGATTTGATAAAAAACTCCGCTTTAGCGAAGTGGAAAATGAAGAAAGTGATATTTTAGTGCTTCTCTCAAAAGAAAAAAACCTTAAATGCAACCTAAGAACTTTACTTCAAGATATGAAACCTCATGATAGTACTATCGCTAACAGACTCAGTCCTACACACCATCATTGGGAGATTTTAGACACAATAAACGAAGCAACACACTTGACACCAACTTCACAAACACCTCTACATATAAGCCAAAAAAACAGCAGAGTTCCAAGCAGTGAAGCAAAAGATATTGTCCTTAAAAGACGAAGTGCGCAGATGATGGATGCGAACCGTTCGAAAATCACAAAAGAGCAATTCACAACCATTTTACAAAACGTATATCATGAAAAAGCCGATGTACATTTTGCCATTTTTATCCATAACGTGGATCAATTACAAAGCGGACTTTATCTTTATCTTCGTGACTCTACTGATCTTGCAAACCTCAAAAAAAATCTTGATGAAAGCTTTGTTTGGATCGAGGTTTATGAGCATCTTTACCTTTTGAAAGAGGGAGATTATCGAGCCATCGCCAAAGATATTTCTTGCTCTCAAGATATTGCAAAAGATGGAGCTTTTTCGCTTGGGATGCTTTGTAAATTTTCCTCTGTTTTAAGCGAAGGAAATCCACAAAAATATAAAGAGCTCTATTATGAGTGCGGCGCAATTGGACAACAACTTTACCTTGAAGCCACATCTTTGGGTCTTAGTGCCACGGGAATCGGCTGTTTTTTAGATGATATTATGCATCAGCTTTTAGGCTTGCGAAATAACTCTTACCAATCTTTATACCATTTTACTATCGGCCGAGCCATCGTAGATATGCGAGTGCAGACACAAAAGCCTTATATGCAGAGATAATCGGCTATAATTTCTTTATGAAAAAAGTAGCTATTATCGGAGCTGGCGCGGCGGGTTTGACCGCGTCCATCATCCTTGCAAGAAACAATATCAAAGTCGATCTCTTTGAACAAAACACAAAGAATGGCAAAAAAATCCTTGTTTCTGGCAACGGACATTGTAATATCACCAATAAATTTGTCAGTAAATCTAACTATATTTCTGCAAATCCAAACTTTGTCGAACCTACCCTTAAACGCTTTGGTTACCACGAACTTGAACGCTTTATGAATTCCATCGGGATTTTATTTTCCACAAAAGAAGATGGAAGAACTTTTCCCCTTTCCTTTGAAGCAAAAAGCGTTGTAACTGCATATGAAGAGGCTTTATTACTTTTAGATGTTACTGTTTTTAATGACTGCAAAATAGAATCTGTCCAAAAAGAAACAAACTTTTCTCTTACATGCGAAGTGGCCTCTGGGTGTAAGGTTCAAACATTCAAAGATTATGACGCTCTTATCGTTGCAACTGGACTTTTGGCGTATCCTCAGCTTGGAGGAAACGAAGATGGACTTCACTTTGCTTCTTCTTTTGGACATTCTCTTATCCCAACCTATCCTTCTCTTGTCGGACTACATCTTGATTCATCTTTGCATGAAGAACTTTCAGGAGTAAAAATCGATGGAGAAGTTACAATTTTTGTTGATGGATTGAAAGAAAAAACGATGCAGGGAGATCTACTTTTTACAAAATACGGCATCTCAGGACTTGCTATCTTTGATATCTCACAAATCGCTTCACAAGCTCTTGTGAACTTTCAAAATGTCGAAATATCACTCAATCTTTTAAAAGATTTTAACGCTCAGTCTTTATCTGCACAAATTTTAAATCTTTGCAAAGCACTTCCTCAAAATAAAATATCTACAGTTTTAGGAGCAATACTTCCTGCGAAACTTGCCTTTATTGCTTTAAAAGAGACTCGGATTGACGCTAATACAGAAGCCTTACACGTTAACACAAAAATGGTAAAAACTCTTATCAATAAACTCCAAAACTGGAAGTTTAAAGTCACTAACACACATGGATTTTCTCATGCGGAAGTATGTGGCGGCGGAGTGGACACACTCGAGATAGATGAAAAAACATTTGAATCAAAAAAGACAAAAAGCCTTTACTTTATAGGTGAAGTTTTGGATGTTTTAGGCGAGCGTGGCGGCTACAATTTTCAGTTTGCTTTTGCGTCTGGGGTTTTATGTGCTGAGGCAATTGCGAAAGATTTTTCATCAAAAAAATGATAGAATAAACAAAAAAGGAAAAATATGACACTCTTCATTATTCTCGGAGTTATTGCACTTGTAATTGTTCTTATGTACAACTCTTTAATAGGTAAGAAAAATCAGGTAGAAAATATTTTCGCAGGCGTGGATGCAGTTTTAAAAAAGCGTTATGATCTTATCCCAAACCTTGTCGCCTCAGTTTCAAAGTATATGGAGTTTGAAAAATCTACCTTAGAAAAAGTAACACAGCTTCGCTCAGAGGCGAATAAACCAAATCTTAGCGACAACGAGAAAGTAAAACTCGATTCTCAAATTAGTTCTGCCCTTGGTTCTATTATGGTTGCAGTTGAGAACTATCCTGAGCTCAAATCAAACGAAAACGTTATGAATCTCCAACACAATCTCACTGAGATAGAATCTCAAATCTCAGCAGCTCGCCGCGCTTACAATCAAGCGGTCACAGACTACAACAATGCAAGAGAGATGTTTCCAACAAACTTTATGGCATCTTTGATGAATCTTCAAAGAAAAGATGTTTTTGTTATCAATGAAGACGAGCGAAAAAATGTCGATGTCAAAGGGCTGTTTCACACATAAAATATGAAAACAATTTCTCAACTTACAGATTTTTACTATAACACCCTTTATCCTCAGATTTTAGAGCTGGAGAAAGAGAGAAAAGCGCTCAAAGAGAGGATGATAAAGTTTGCCATTTTTATTGGTGCTGTAGCATTTATACTTTTTTATTTTTTAACTGATAAGTTACATCGTATAGATAGTTTTGTTCTAGTTTTATTTATAATTCCACTCCTTGGACTCGCCTCTTTTATTTATAAATTTATGACAAAAGATTATGCAAGTTCTTTTAAACTACAAATTATTGAACCCTTAATCAAAGAGATCGATGAAAATCTTCGCTACAATCCTACTTATAAAATCGACCAACAAACTTTTATAAACTCCGAAATTTTTAAAGGGAAGATCGACCGTTACAACGGAAATGACTATGTTACAGGAAGTATAGATGGCGTACAGATCAGTTTTAGCGACTTACATGTAGAAAAAGAGGAGAAGGATTCTAAAGGCAGATCAAACTACCGGACAATATTCCAAGGACTCTTTATTGTCACTTCGTTTAACAAGTATTTTTCAAACTCTACTATAATTCTGCCCGATAGTGCCCAAAGTTTATTTGGTTCACTTATAGGCGGTTGGCTGCAGTCAAATAATTTTAGTAGAAGCCAACTTGTAAAGATGGATGATCCTGAGTTTGAAAAAGAGTTTGTTGTGTATGGAACTGACCAGATAGAGGCCAGATATATCCTTTCACACTCGATGATGCAACGTATTTTGGAATTAAAAAAGAAAACAGCAAAGCCCATCTATCTCTCTTTTAAAGATGAACAGATGAATTTAGCAGTTGCTTACGATAAAGATCTTTTTGAGCCCTCTGTTTTTAGTTCGCTTTTAGAGTACAAAGTAGCGATGGAATATATCAAAACGCTCCAGTTGACGCTTTCACTCGTCACGGAGTTAAAATTAAATGAAAAATTATGGAGCAAACGTTGACAAACGATAATATTTTTATCACCAGTATTAAAGATTTCTTTTCCCTAAAAATGATGAAATTCTCTATCGCTCCATTTTTTATCGCTCTTATCCTTGTTTACACAATAGTTTTTTACTTTGCACATTTGACCATCAAAGATCTACGCCATGCATCTTTACATGTGCATCAATCGCAAACAACTATTGTTGATGGACTAGAAACCATAGATACAACAGGTATTGACTTTCAAAGCTCTTCAATACTGAGTTTTCTTATGAGCCACGCCCTGACATCTTGGATCGTGACTTTTTTAGTCTATACTATGGGCAGTATGCTTGCACTTATTCTGACCATCTTTATATCTCTTATTGCCATCACTTTTTTAACACCCTTTATTCTCAAAAATATACATCAAAAACACTATAGTGATATAGAGATGAAGGGGTATGATAACTTTTTTTGGTCGATCATAAAAATATTTCGATGGTTTGTTATTATGCTTACTATGTTTTTACTTTTTATCCCGTTTTACTTTGTTCCGATATTAAATGTGATTATGTTTAATCTTCCAATGTACTATTTTTTCCATAAGATATTGACGTATGATGTGGCATCCAATATCAGCACAAAAAATGAGTATAAAAAGATTATGTTTTTTGCAGGAACGGAGATACGAATCAAAACTTTTCTTCTCTACCTTGTTTCACTCATCCCTTTTGCGGTTCTTTTTACTGGAGTTTACTATATTATTTTTATGGGGCATACCTATTTTAGAGAAACTAGAGAGTTAAGAGAGGGAAACAATTACTCGCTCTAGTTTCGTATGCAAGGTATTTAAACTTTCCTCTTCTGCTTGAATCTTAAAGCGTACATCTGAGTCAAAAAACTTTTCTACTATTGTAATTTCCAGTTGTGAACATTCATACTCTACTCTTCCCATATCACTATAAGAAAATGAAATCATCTCTATCTTCTCTTTTTTATATATTATGAGTTCAGCCAGATTTACCGCCATATTGACAGCATCACTGTAGGCACGAACAAGTCCGCCAGTTCCCAGTTTTGTCCCACCAAAATAGCGTACAACAATAACCGCAGTATTGATGAGTTCCTGTCCCTGCAATACGCAAAGAGTCGGTTTTCCCGAAGTTCCTTTTGGCTCTCCATCATCACTTGAATGCTCAACAATTTGATCAAACTCATTGAGATATCTATAAGAAGTCACAAAATGGCGTGCTTTTGGATGCTCATTCTTAAGAGTTTCGAGAGTATTTGTATATAAATTGTAAGGGATAAGATGCGCTATAAATTTTGATTGTTTCTCTTCGTAGGTCGCGCTGAAATGGGAAGTTATATAATACATTTGAAAGCTTACATGTAGAAGTTTTTACATGTAAGTAAATGCTTACATGTAAAGTTTTTTATGAAAAGTTTGTGAAGATATTTTGTACATCTTCATCATCTTCTAGTCTATCGATGATCTTGTTGATATGTTCCATCTGCTCATCATTTAGCTCGATCGGCGTGTTGGCAACGCGCTCTAAAACAGCCTTTTTGATCTCAATGCCAAGCTTGTCAAAAGCGGTTTGCAGAGTTCCAAAACTTGTATAGTCTCCTGTTACTAGAACAAGACCCTCTTCCTCTTCTATCTCTTCAAGACCTGCATCGATGAGTTCAAGTTCTAACTCTTCAAGGTCCATACTCTCTGTTTTGTCAAACTCAAAAATCGCTTTACGTGAAAACATAAACTCTAACGATCCGTTTACTAAAACTTCTCCGCCATTTTTGTTGACAGTAGATTTTACATTGGCAACCGTACGCGTATTGTTATCTGTCGCACACTCTATGAAAAGTTGTACACCATAAGGCGCTTTAGCTTCAAAATTCACCTCAGCCATAGAAGCTGTATCTTTTGCGCTTGCTCTTTTGATAGCCGCTTCGATGTTATCTTTTGGCATATTCTCAGCTTTAGCATTGAGAATCGCTGTACGAAGTCTAGGATTCATATCCGGATCCACGCCACCCTCTTTTGCCGCCATAGTAATTATTTTGCCAAGTTTTGGAAATACTTTAGACATATTTCCCCAGCGCTTCATCTTCGCTGCTTTTCTATATTCAAAAGCTCTACCCATAGTTACATTCCTATTAAATATTTTGTGTAATTGTAGCAGAGAGAGGTTTAAGAGGGTGTTAAAACTATTTTATTGACAGTAGATTAAATAAGAACTTAGAAGATATATTATTTCAAAAATTAATGAAAAAATATAAATCATTTTGTTAGAACAATGTATATTTAACTATTAGAAGTTTATTATGCAATTAGCAATAGATATATCATTACCAAATATTTTAAATTTAATCTCTCAAATGTCATTAAATGAAATTGAAGAAGTTAAAAGGATAAACTCTTAGATTCTGAATCAAGTTCAGAATGACGAAGTGTTCGTTCAACATGACAAAGTGTTTATTTTTTGTAGAGAAAAGTAACTTTTTGTAAAAGTGAGAGTGTAGAAAAAAGGAATGAGTAAAAAAGCGGGGAGATAAAAGATTTCCCAAGCAAGAAAACTCACTTGGGAATGAAAATTTTTAGTGTGGAGATTGTGAGTTTATTTCCAAGTCGTCTCAACGATATGAGCTGATTTTTTGTATGGAAATTTCTCTACTAACTGTTTGACATCCATTTTTTGATCACCAGATCTCATGAAGTGTGCCAAAGTTACAGAAGCCCAGTAATCTTTCTCATACGCCGTTCCTTTAAGTTGAACAGGAACACCTTTTTCATTTACTGTATGGCATGCCACACATGTAACAGGACCAGCATATTTTCCATCAGGACTATACTGAAGTGCTTGTTCATGTGTTGTTACATCGACTGTTCTATTTTTTCCATCATAACGTGTCGAGTAAAGACCGTGTGTAGACTCATGACAAGATTGACATGCGATGTCTCCGTGACCTTTTGAGTAACGGTAGAGTGAATGTTTGTTAGGTTGATCTATAGGGAAGTATTCTCCACCCATACTTTCAACAAATGGTGCCGCATGGCAATCCGCACAGTGAGGCTCAGCCGCACTTAACCACCAGTCATTTCCACCAGAAGCAGCGCCATATGGAACGGCTCCACCCGTTGGATGGTTCCAAGGTTTGAGATCAAGCTTACCATCTTTTCCAACATTTTTTACAAGTGTTGGAGATTCATGAGCGCTATAATAAGCTTGAACCTCATTTTTACCTGTCGTTTTAGGATCAATCAGGGCATTAAATTCCTTCATATCTCCACCAGCAAGTGCAGTTACGATCTCTTTTAAACTTTTATTACGAAGTGTTTTTCCATCATGTGTCGCTGCATCATTTAAATCATCTGCTTTGTAAAGCCCTTGAGCAATTTTTGTATGGCAATTTGTACAATACAATCCTCTTAATTCTTTAGTAGGTTTTCCTTTTTCATCTTTTGTACTCACATCAGATAAAAGATACTTACCAACTTCATTTAGGAAAAAAGGTGGTTTTGCATTTGGATTTGTATGTGCATCACGACGAACATAACAACCACCACCGCTTGTACGGATATCTTTATCATTAAATCGTCCTTCACCATAACGGTCAGCAACACGAAGAGGATTCGTATCATCATTCATAGACGGATCTTGGAAGTGTGTTGGATGGCATGATTGACATGCTTGACTTCTAGCCGCACCATCAGGCATCGGAACCATACCTAAGTGAAAACCATGAATCGCTTCTGAGAGTGGTTTTGCTTTTACAGCTATATATCCTGTCGCACCGGGACGAGGTTCTTGTAGATTTCCAGAAACATTATCACCATGACAATCCGCACAGTTGATCTCACCTGTCTTACCTAAACGGGTTGAAGATGCATTTGGATCATAATGACTCAAGAACGATGTTCCATGATGCTTATCATGAAGACTTAAAATATTGATGGAAGCTTCTGAAAGTCTTGCCATATATTCACTCTCATCGGGATATGTTTTCCAGTATGCATACTCTTTATCTGAAAAGCCTAAACCTTCTTCACGTGCCATTTTAGCCGCTTTTCCTTCACGAGAGTGGCAAGCATAACAGTTTGGAATATCTACAGGATTCGTGCCAAAATACTCAGCTATTTGTCCATGATCCATAATAGGTCTTCCATTTTGGTCATGCAGCTGAACTGTAGATTTTTGAAATGGTTGAAAGTCTCTTTCTGTGACAGAACGAATACTGCCTTTTCTAGTAGAATCATTAAAAGCAGTCAAAGGAAGTCCAAGCGCATCCCAAAGATGCGAAGCAGTAAGTTTGAGTTTGATATCAGTTACAGCAGGCACGAGTGTATCAGTAAAAACAATATTGCCTCCATCTTTACCAGCATAATCAAGGTATCCTCCAGCAACACTTTTTCCTGTTGGACCAGCATCAACTTTTACTTTAATATCTTTTCCTACATAAAGACGATCTTTTGCAGTTGCACCTGCGGGCATCGTTCCCTCAAGATCTTTATAGATAAAAAGATGTTTCCAAACATAATTCGCAACGTTATCACCAGGATCATCCATACGTCCATTGCCATCAACATCTTTCATAACACTCCAGTATTTCATCTTATTCCCTTCAGAATAAGAATTATCTTTCACATAATAAAAAAGTTTTTTATTATCTCCTGGAGTCACTAAAGATGGAAGTGCCCCACCCATTCCTGTTTTAATCGCTTGTGACTGGATTGAGTTGTATGGAGGAATTACACAACAGTAACTCATCTCAAAACCAACACAATGCATTCCAAGTTCATAATTAACAAATATCCTATAATCCGTCGTAGGGTCATATGCCTTTATTGTAGTTCCATCACTCTTATAAGCGATAGGTTTCAATTTATCTAAACTAAATGGCGGATTTTTATCATATGCTCCGAACGTTACTGTTGTGGCAAAAAGCAATGCAGCAGTAACAGAAAGTTTCAATGCTCTTTTGATCATCTTTCTTCCTCCTTAATTATTTTTTCTAATAAAACATAGCAGTTTTACATAAGAAATCTTAATATAACTTTAGAAGTGTTTTATTCTTATTTATTATGCTTATCTTGTGATAATAATGTGTTAAGTTTATAAGTTATTTTTATATTTAATGAAGAAGAAAAAAAGTGTGTAAATAAACTCTAAAGTTTGAATTTATCTACTTCGAAAAAACTCTCATTTGAGATATTTTTAAATGCGGCATTCATGGAAACAAAAAGCGATGGAAATTTTTTCTCCATATCAAAAAGCATCTCTTTCATATCCGCTCTTGCATGAGGCATTTTAACATCAAAGCGCATAGATGGACATGCTTCATCACCGATTGTCGGCATATTATTTTCCAAGGCTGCAGCTGAGAGTTGACGCTCACGAAGCTGGATAAGCGGACGTATAACGATAAGACCATTCTCTGCTTTGTATTTTGGAGCGAGACTTCGGAGTTGGCCATTATAGATAAAATTCATAAAAAAACTCTCTGCCGCGTCATCAAGATGATGGCCAAGAGCAACTTTATTGCAATCATATTTTTCCGCGGCACTGTAAAGTGATCCACGTCTCATACGTGAAAAAAAACTGCAAAAAGAGGAGTTTTTACGGATTTTATCCTCTGCTAAGTCATAGATATTTGTGTCATGGATCACATGTGGAATGTCATACTGGGCACAATGCGCTTTGAGTTTGTCAAAGTTTTCATTCATGCCATAAGATACAGTTACTGCCAAAAACTCAAACTTAAATGGAGCACGACGCTGTTGCTCTTTCATGGCATGCACCATTGTTAAAGAGTCCTTACCGCCACTAAGACCAACAAGTATCTTATCGCCCTCTTCTATAAGGTTAAATTCGGCATTTGTTTTGCCTAGTTTACTCATGATTTTTTTAGAGAGTTGGACTTTATTCTCCAATTTTATCAACCATTTTCATCACAAACTCCGCACTCGTCTTTGCGCTGCTTTCTAAAAATGCATCAAAACTAAAACTCGCATCCATATCTGCGGCATCACTGATAGCACGAAGAATAAAAAATGGTACATACAGAGCATTACAAACAACTGCAACGCTTCCACCTTCCATCTCTAACGCATCTGCACCAAACGTGCTTCCTATCCAGTTTTTACGCTCTTCATTTGCAACAAACTGATCGCCTGTTGCGATGATTCCCTCTTTTACATGTAAGCCCATTTCGCTCGCTACTTGCTTTGAAAGTTCTATAAGCGTTTTGTCAGATTCTACAAAAACAGCTCCCTCTGGAACATAACCAAAAGGATGTCCAAAAGCTGTGATGTCTAAATCATGCTGAGAAAGTTTTGTAGCAACAATTAAATCGCCGACTTTGAGTTCAGAGCTAATCGCGCCAGCAACTCCGCTAAAAAGTAGTTTCTGCGCACCAAAATGTTCTATCATTGTCGCCGCAGTAAGAGTTGAAAAAACTTTTCCGATTTTAGAATAAGCGATAACTAAATCTATCCCATTATACGTTGCTTCGTAATACTTGTTTCCTGCGTATTCAGTCGTTTTGTACGTTCCGATCTTTTCTAAAATCGGTGCTATCTCTTCTGGCATTGCGCCCATTATTGCTAATTTCAAATCTTTACCTCTACTGTTTTAGTTATTATATCAAAGAGCGGGAGTTGCTCTACAATTTTTGCATTTTTATCTAGTACACAACTTCCACCCCAAAAACCTAGCCCATCTTCAAACCCGACACGATTAATAAAGACGACTTTTGTATCGCAATGCAGTGCCAGAGATTTTAAAAGGGCCATCCATTGTTCTTGAATATAGAGTGAATCATCTTCAAATCCACGCGCTGGAGATGCTGCGAGGACATAAACGATTTTTGGTTTTTTAGCATAAAGTTCTGCCGCGGTATTTGGATGCCAAAGATCTTCGCAAACAAGCATTGCCACTTCGCCATAGGAGCTAGTAAACGTCTCAAATTTCTCGCCACTTGCAAAATATCTCGCTTCTTCAAACATCCCATAATTTGGCAAATGCACTTTTTTATGAATACTTAAAAGCTCGCCTTTACTAAAATAAAGGGCGCAGTTAAAATACTCATCATCAATATTTATTGCCGAACCAACTACGATATCTATGGTCTTACTTGCATCACAAAGCGAGCTTAGTTCATCTACGCGAAATGCATCTTCAAGAAGCTTGTCTTGTAAAAGATAACCGTTTAAAGAAAGTTCACTAAAAACGATGATATCACTCTTACATGTAAGCACTTGAGAAACGATAGCTTCTAGATTCGTTCTATTTAATTTCGGCGCATTTTGAACTAAAGTTATCTTCATTGAGTTATGCTTTAAGTGCTTCTATAACACTGTTTAAAGAGTCCATATCTGAAACATTCAAAGTCTCTACATCTTTTGCAATTCTGCGATTTAGACCTTTTAAAACATTCCCGTTACCAAACTCTATAAACAAATCTACATCAGCTGCAATCGCTTCGATTGATTGTTTATATTTTACAGGTTTTACCAGTTGATCTTTTAAAAGAGCGATAGCTTCATCTTTTGTCCTATATGGTTTTGTTGTAACATTAGAGATGATTGGAGCTGAAAAATTCTCTGTAACCATCATTTTCATCGCAGCTTCTAGTGGAGCTTGTGCAGGTGAAAGAAGCTCACAGTGACTTGCAACTGACATATTTAAAAGGATCGCACGTTTTGCACCCGCTTCTTTAAATGTACTTTCCATAGCCTGCAAATCTGCTTTTAACCCTGCAACAACAACCTGACCATCTTGGTTAAAGTTCGCTGCCCAAACTTGTTTGCCTTCTGCTCTTGCATCTGTACACACTTTTTCTACGCTCTCATCATCAAGCCCAACAAGTGCCATCATCCCAGCTTCAATTTTCTCACAAGCTTCTTGCATCAAAGCCCCGCGCTTATGAACAAGTTCTACTGCATCAACATAATCAATAGCCCCTGATGCACATAAAGCACTAAACTCCCCTAAAGAATGTCCAAGAAAAAGCGCTGGAACTGTCGGATTTGCCTCTTGAAAAAGACGATATGCAATCACGCTGATAAGTAAAATCGCCGGTTGTGTGTAAGCTGTTTGAGCTAATTGATCATTCTCTTCAAATAAAAGTTTAGTAAAATCAACACCAATTCTTTCGCCTGCATTTTTAAACATTTCACGTGCCAACTCGCTATTTTCATAAAACGATTTGCCCATACCTACGGTTTGACTTCCCTGTCCTGGAAAAATCATTGCTACTTTCTTACTCATAAAACTCCCTATATCAAATGTTTATAATCCATACTCACTATTGTCTGCTATTTTTTTTCTTAAGGTATTGCGATTGAGTCCCAATCTGTCAGCCAACTGCAGTTGAGATTTGAATTTTTTTAGTCCTGCACGAATCAAAGGAACTTCATATATATAAAGATTATTTCTATAATCGCTATTTGTTCCTATTTTATCTTCCAAATAATTTTCTATTAAATACATCAACTCATTTACGGTAATATTTTCTAAAAATGCATGAGAATATATCTGTTTCTTAAGAGAGATTGAATTATCTAAGAGATCAGGAACAAAATTTTTGCGATTAAACTTCACATCTTCTCTTACTATCTCTTTTACTTCATCCAAATAAATATCAATTAAAGCTTCAACATCTTCCATTCTTTTATTTAATGGGGGAAGGTCAAACTTTACACTAAAAAGATCATCATAAAGTTCATTTGTACTTACATGTACAGAAGTCGCAACAACTCTTATTTTTTTTTCTTGTATCGCTTGAAAAACTCTGTGTATATTTGGAGAGCTTTCAATATTGGTAATTATTATTTCATTGCTACTTTCAATAGCAGTTAGAAGTTCATCAAAAGAAGATGCATCTATAACGGATGCATTAGGAACAATATATTTTGCAAGTGTTTTTTTACCTGTGCCTCGCTCACCATAAATCAAAGTGTTTACAGTGAGAGATTTTAATAAATTTGCAGTCTTGAATGCTTCTTTTGAAGCATTCGAAGCCGTGATAAATTTAGTGACAGCCACAGCCACTGCCGCCGCCAGTTCCACAACAACCAGAGTCATCTACCATATTTTCAACAGGTACTCCAGACATTACTTCTTCAGCAGATGCATCACGGATATTGTTGATTGCAACAGTAAACATCAAAGCTTTACCAGCTAAAGGATGATTAAAATCGATCACAACTGTATCTTCACCAATCTCTTTTACAATTACTTGTACAGTTGAACCATCTTCACCTTGACCATAAAGGCTCATGCCCATTTCAAGTTCAATGCCAGCGAATTGTTCACGAGGCAACTCTTCAACTGCTTCTTCGTTATAAACACCATAAGCATCTTCTGCAGTAACATGAACGTCACCTTTTTCGCCGATAGCCATGTTTTTAATGCCATTTTCAAGACCAGGAATAATCTGACCTTTTCCAAACATAAATACTAATGGAGCTCCACCAATATTACTATCTACAACAGTATCACCATCACGTACTTCATACTCAATAGAGACTATTTGATTTGCTTCAATTGCCATATTTTCACCTTAATTATATTTTTGTGGATTGTATCATTTATAATTTTCATAAAGGCTGAAAAATTATATCCGATACAGTCATTTTAAGCTTGAAAGAATTTTCTTTGCATCTTTTGCTTCACTAGATTTTGGATAGTTTGTGATAAGTGCACCTAAAAATTTCTTCGCAGTGTCATTATCTTTAGTTTTTTGCATTGCAACTGCAGTATGGAGCATCAAAGTTGGCATATAAGTCGCCGTTTCATTACGTGTTCCACTCTCTTTATAATAAGAGATAGCATCAGAATAATTTTTAGTTTTATAGCTTACTTCACCAGCCATATAGTTTGAATATGCAGCTTTGTAGTTTTTTGATATCAAATAATCATAATAGACTTTTGCATTATCATAATCTTTACTTTTATAATAAGCCTCGGCTTTGCTATAAACCTTTACGGTACCCATAGAATCTAAAGAATCACCCGAAGACTTAGCTGATGCTTTAACTTTAGAACCTAAGAGACTCTTCATATCATTCATATCTTTTACTAAACTGTTGTATTCTTCTTTAGAGACATAGTTTTTATTGATTGTATCTACGACTGTAGACATGTCAGTCATCAGCAATCTAAGCTTTTCTAAGTTATCGCTATTTGTTTTGATTAGTTGGTCTATTTTTTGACTACGTGCATCTTTAGACTCTGAGCCTTCTTTACTATTTGCAAGAAGTGTTTGTATATCTAAACTATTTTGATGTGATGTCTTGGAAATACCTTCAACAACTGTTTGAAAACCATCAACTCTCTCACGGAGTGAATCAATTTTGTTGTCTACAGAAGAAGTTTTTTGACGTAAGCCATCAAGTTTTTGCTTATTTTCCAATACGACTTTTTCACTTTGAGTAAGTCCATAAGGAGAAGGAGAATCTAGATCACCAGCTCCGAACGCAGAAGGTTCAGAACTAAACAGTGATATAGGAAGAAGCGATGCAAAAACTATAAAAGAGAGTGCGCGCTTCATTTATTATGGAAGAAGTTTGAAATCTACGCGACGGTTTTTAGCCCAACATTCTTTTGTTTTTTCAGCACATACTGGAGTACTTTTACCTAAACTTACCATTGAAATACGTTTAGCATCAACACCTTCGTTAACTAGTTCAGTTTTTACTGCTTGAGCACGTTTAAGACCTAGTGCAAAGTTATATTCATCACTACCCCACTCATCACAGTTACCTTCTAATTTTACTCCGTATGCAGAAGCTGCAGCTTTAGCAACGCCAGCATCAGTAGCAACATTTGCTTTCATATCTTCACGTATATTGAATTTATCAAAATCAAAATATACCGAAGTCATACTTTTTTCAATATCTGCCATAGATGTACTGCTAGCTGCAACGTTATCTGTTGCATTTTGAGCAGTAGTTGTATCAGATGAAGTTGCATTTCCTGTATTCATAGAAGACGACTCTAGTGATGGGGTAGTGATTGTTTTAGCAGTCTGATCAACAGTCGGCTTGTTTGTACTACATCCAGAAAACAACAAAACAGCAACAGCTACGCTCGATAATATAACATTTCTCTTCATGAAACACCTTTGTATTTAATATGCCGTTATTATATCAAAAAAATTGTTAATAATTTTAATAAAACACTGCTCTTTTACCAGTCAATCGACTGAATTTTTCCATATTTTAGAGGAAACAGGTAATTTTTATTATACTTTAGCCTAATAATACCTATTGAACTTTGTTGCTTATACTCTTTCACATAAAGAATAGAATCACCATCTCCTGAAAATCTAGGAAATTCATTTACTCCTGTTGCTGTCAAGCGTCTTACCGCAGAACTACCGGTAGAAATCAAATGTAGATTAAACGTATTGTCGCCAAAAGTCTCAGAACTTTCTCTCGCTTTATAGACAACATATCCATTATGCGCACTACAAGAAGAGTTACTTTTACCTTCAAATACCAACTGCTCTACAGCATTGCTTCCTATCGTTAACCCAAAAATATTTGGGTAACCCAGACGGTTAGAAATAAATGCAACCCTATTGTCACTCAAAAATTGACCGCCGACATCTATACCTTGATATGTTGTTAGACGTGTAGATTTTTTAGAATCTGCATTATAAAGATAAATATCAGGCTGTCCTTCTGGAGCCATAGTCACAAGGAGTTTTTTTCCATCTGGACTGACATCTGAACATACAATCATACCATCCGATGAAAGCACGCTCGATGCTTTTCCAGTTTTAATATCTACAAGTTTTAAGACTGGTTTTCTACCGCTTAAGTATGTATAATAAAATGCACTTTGATCTTTATTTGCCCATTTAGGGAATACATTGATTCCCCCTTTGACAATTCTTTGTGAAAATGTAAGTGTATAATCACAAATGAGAATCTCACTTTGTCCAGGTGACACTAAACGTGCAATCAAAACTTTACTCTTAATCCAATTTACAGGCGCTGCTCCCATGTATTCGTTTACATCAAATGCCATCGCATGTGCAACAAAAACATAAAGATTTTTATTTTTTAATTTATAATTTTTCGTAGCAACAACAACGGATTTTTTCATAATTTTCATTGTTACGTTAAATGATGTATCAGCTTCTTCTGAGACCTTGTATCTAATAACATAATCTTTATCTCTATTTTCTACTACAACATCACTATTCTCATAATTTGTAGTGTAGTGTTGCCTATCGACATTAAATAGTGACAAAACATTTAAGTCACTAACTAAAGTTTTAAAAAATGAGTTTCTTAAACTCTCATCATAAGCTGTTGATGAATCTTCGACACCAACACCCGGTGAAACATCTACTTTTTTTACAACTTCAATCGAGGCATCAGCTCCAAAAGATAGAGTGAAAAAAAATAGTAAACTTAAAAATATACGCAAACCTACTCCTTTGCTACTAATGTAATCATATAACTTCCAGACTTCCCATCAGGATTTTCTGGAAATTTCAACATCATAATTCTTCTTTTTAATCTATCAACTTCCGCATTAAAAAAGTCACTACCTGAATAAGACACTATTCTAAAATCTAGGACTGTTCCATCAGAAGAAATTTTGATAAGAACCTTACCGGTCTGTCCTTGAGTATTGAGCGGAGGAAAAAAGTTATCATAGATCTGGCCTTGAATTTTAGCCAAATACTTGTTAACCTCTGCACCCGTGGAACTACTTTGACTAGTCACTTCTACAGCTGCTTTTGAAAACTTTGTATTTTGGATTTTTTGCGTTAATGATGCAACGTCATTCTTACTTACAGTATCCACTTTTTTTGTTAATTTTTGTAATTGACTTTTATCCATTTTTACTTGTTTATCAGTTTTTTTTGAATCAATTGATTTAGTAAAAACCTTCGAAAATAGTGTGGAAACATCTGCTTCTTTTACAGGTGCTTCTTTTTGTTCCACCTTCTTTTCACTCTCTTTAGGAATATCTTTAGTTTCAGCTGGGGCTTGAGTTGCTTCTGGTTGATCTTCTTTCACAACTTGTTTTTCAGTTTCTACTTTTTTTTCAACGTTTTTTTTTGGAGAGTCGGTGACAAGAGAAATGTTAATAGCATTATCTTTGGTAAGTGCATAAGATTTACTTTCTTGAGCAGAGAAAAGAGCATAAGAAAAAAGGACAAATACCAGTAGCATTATCAGCGATGATATAAAGCCACCTAAATAAAAGTAGCTATCATTTTTATTATCCATTTGTAGCTAAAGATATTTCTGTAAATCCAGCTTGCTTCACAGCAGCAATAACAGACATCACAATACCATAATCAAGGGTTTTGTCTGCGCTTATAGTTACAGTCGGCTTCTCACTGAATGTTTGTGCAAATTGCATAAAGTTATCTGCAAAAGAACTCAGTTCATAGTTGTTATTATTTACTTTAACATTTTTATCTTTATCAATAGTTATATGAACAGGTGACAATTTTGATATTTGCTTCATCGAAGAACCCTGAGGCAAATTAATCAACTCTTCATATACTATATTTGGTGCAATGACCATCAAAATGGCAAGTAAGACCAACATCACATCCACAAGTGGAGTGATATTTAGTTCTGGTTTATCATCCCAATCGTACATTATCAATACACTTTTTTAGAGAGCAAAGAATCAGACTGCATTTTCAAAAGTCCAGATAACTCAAATGCTTTTCTTTTTATAATCTGATGATATGTGTATGCAAAAATAGCTACAAAGATACCACTCGCTGTCGCAACTAAAGCATCAGAAACACCTGCAGCAATTATTGCCATCGTTCCACTCGTTTGACCGATATGACTAAATGTATCCAAAATAGAAACAACTGTACCAAAAAGACCTATAAATGGTGAGGTTGAAGCTACAATAGATAAAAAAGATAAGCCTTTTGTTGCTTCTTTTGTTGCTGCAAATTGTGCCAAATCAAACAGTTCTCTCGAAAGTACAGAGGTACTTTTAATAAAATAACTTAAGTAAGAGTTTGGTGCAATATTTGGTGATCCCATAAGCAGTGTCTCTAAAGATGAACTCTCTCTTGAATTCCATGCACTTAAAGAAAAAAGACGATAAAAAAAGATCCAATTGATAATGAAGAAGTACAAAGTCAAAACTGCCAACACAAAAAGTGTGACAGGATGACTTTTGAGAAAAAAATCTACAATGTGATTCAACATAAAATTATATTAATTTTTGAGCTGCAGATTCAAGTTTTGCAGATACAGAAGCGATAGCAGCAGATGAATCTGATACATCTTCTATTAATTTTTTAGCTTCTGCTAAAGCCGCAGCGATTTCACTCTCTGAAGCACCTTTAATAGAAACGGCACCATCAACAAGCACAACAACTTTTGACTCATCCACTTGAACAACACCCCAATTGACAGCAACTGATTCTACAGTTTTATGATCTGTCTCAAGATCAATCACACCAGCTTGTAACAAGGTTGTTAACGATGCGTGATGTGCCAAAACTCCAAACTCGCCCTCTTCACCAGGAAGAGTTACACTAACAACGTTACCCATGAAGATAGCGCCGTTAGGAGTTAGAATCTCTAGTTTGAATGTATCCATAACAATCCTTTTAGAGTTTATATGGACTATTTACTTTTTTGCTTTTCAGCTTTAGCAATAGCCTCATCCATACCGCCAACCATATAGAAAGCTGATTCTGGCATGTGATCGTAATCACCATTTAGGATACCTTTAAATCCTTTGATAGTGTCTTCTAGTTTTACATATTTACCAGGAGCTCCTGTAAATACTTCTGCAACAAAGAATGGTTGTGACAAGAATTTTTCAATTTTACGTGCACGTTCAACAGTTGCTTTATCATCTTCAGAGAGCTCATCCATACCAAGAATCGCGATGATATCTTGAAGATCTTTGTATTTTTGTAGAGTTTGTTGTACACCACGAGCAACGCCGTAGTGCTCTTCACCAATAATTTGTGGATCAAGTAATCTTGAAGTTGAATCCAATGGATCAACTGCAGGATAGATACCTTTTTCTGCAATTTTACGGTTAAGAACTGTAGTAGCATCAAGGTGAGCAAAAACAGACGCCGGAGCCGGGTCAGTTAAGTCATCCGCTGGTACATATACAGCTTGAACAGATGTAATAGAACCAGATTTCGTTGATGTAATACGATCTTGTAATGCACCCATTTCACGAGCTAGTGTCGGTTGGTAACCAACAGCTGATGGGATACGTCCAAGAAGTGCAGACATCTCTGAACCTGATTGTGCGAAACGGAAGATGTTGTCAATAAACATCAATACGTCAAGCTTTTTCTCATCACGGAAATACTCAGCCATTGTAAGACCAGTAAGCGCAATACGGTTACGTGCTCCTGGAGGCTCGCTCATCTGACCATAGCACAGTGCAACTTTATCCAAAACGTTCGATTCAAGCATCTCGTGGTAAAGGTCATTTCCTTCACGAGTTCTTTCACCAACACCAGCAAATACTGATAAACCATCATGTCCGTGTGCAACGTTGTGAATTAGTTCCATAATAATAACTGTTTTACCAACACCAGCACCACCAAACAATCCTACTTTACCACCTTTTGCGTATGGAGCAAGCAAGTCAACGACTTTGATACCTGTTTCAAACATTTCAGTTGTAGTAGACTGATCGATCAATGCTGGAGGGTCACGGTGAATTGACCACATTGGAGCATCTGTTACTTGTTCGCCATCATCGATAGTTTCACCAATAACATTAAAAATACGTCCAAGTACTTTTTCGCCAACTGGTACACAAATAGGAGCACCAGTAGCTTTTGCTTCATCGCCACGTTTCAAACCTTCACTCATATCCATGGCAATGGTTCTAACACGACCATCACCTAAATGAGCTGCAACTTCAAGAACAAGACGAATTCCACGATTATTAACTTCAATTGCTTCATTGATTACAGGAAGGTATCCATCAAAATCAACGTCAACAACTGGACCCATAACTTGACTAATTTTACCAATCATATTTTTCTCCATTATTTCATAGACTCTACGCCACTTATAATCTCTATAAGTTCAGTCGTAATAGCAGCCTGACGCGCTTTATTGTATTTAACATTTAACGTTTTAACCATCTCTTTAGCGTTGTTTGTTGCTGCGTCCATCGCTTGCATACGCGCACTATGTTCCGCTGCAACTGAATCGATAAGTGCATAATACATATTTTGCTCTACATATTTATTTACTAAAGAATTCAACATCACTTCTTGGTTATACGCTTCAACTTCTAACAAAGATTCCTTTGCAGGCTCTTTACAATCAAATGCATCCACATCAAGAGGTAATATTTTGTTTACATGTAACTCTTGAGTAATAACATTCACATATCCGTTGTACACAATGTAAAGCCCATCAGTAATACCATCATTAAAATCTCTTATTGATGTAGCAATATATTTGTTTGAACGTTCTAAGTCAGGTTTTGAACTTAAATCTTTTACTTCATCGAATAACTCGATATCCTTAAATTTAAAGTATTCAATACCTTTTTTACCGACTCCACGAAGACGTATTTTCACCTGTTTGCCTTGATACTCAGCAAGAAGTTTATTTACAGCTTTAATAGTTTGAATATTAAAACCACCACATAAACCCTTATCAGCAGTAACGAAAACAATATCAACCTTCTTTGGATTTTCAATCTTATTAAAAGAACGATTTCCAATTCCATTGACATTATGACATTTTATACGACCAGCGATTTCGGCAATAACCTGATTTATCTTATTAGAAAAAAGACGAGAACGTTTTGCAAGTTCTTCTGCACGGCGAAGCTTTGCAGTAGATACAAGCTTCATCGCACGTGTTGTCTTTTGAGTGTTAGAAACACTCTTAATCTGTCTTTGAATATTTTTCAAGTTTGCCATAGAAATACTTCCTTACGCTACTACGAAACTAGTTTTAAACTCTTCTAGTGCCTTAATCATCAACGCATGTGTATCGTCGTCGATTTTAGATGAACTTTTAATACTCTCAAAAATTTGAGGGTATGAAGCTTCAACAAACGGATAAAGCTCAGCTTCAAAACGAACAACGTTTGATGCTGCCATATCATCTAAGAAACCTTCATTTCCAGCGAAAATAATTAGAGCTTGTTTTTCAGCTGAAAGTGGAGAATATGGAGGTTGTTTCAAAACTTCAACCATTCTTTGTCCACGTTCAAGCTGTTTACGAGAAACTTCGTCAAGATCAGATGCAAATTGAGCAAATGCTGCAAGTTCACGATACTGAGCAAGATCAAGACGTAAAGTCCCAGCAACTTGTTTAGTAGCTTTGATTTGTGCAGCACCACCAACACGAGAAACTGAAAGACCAACGTTAATCGCTGGGCGAACACCTGAGTTGAATAGGTCAGTTTCTAGGAAGATTTGTCCATCAGTGATAGAGATAACGTTTGTCGGAATATATGCCGCAACGTCACCTGCTTGAGTTTCAATGATCGGAAGAGCAGTTAATGAACCTGCACCTTTTTCATCACTTAACTTCGCAGCGCGTTCTAGTAAACGAGAGTGGATATAAAAAACATCTCCCGGATACGCTTCACGGCCTGGAGGGCGACGAAGAATTAGAGACATCTCACGGTAAGCAACTGCATGTTTAGATAAATCATCATATACAATTAGACCATGGCGTGCATTATCACGGAAGTATTCTCCCATAGTAACACCAGTGTATGGAGCCAAAAATTGAAGTGCAGCAGCTTCAGCAGCTGTAGCAGAAACAACGATTGTATAATCCATAGCACCATTATCTTCTAAACGACGAATAACTTGTGCAACAGTTGATTGTTTTTGACCTACAGCAACATATACACACACAACACCATTACCTTTTTGGTTGATGATTGCATCTAATGCTATTGTAGTTTTACCAGTCTGACGGTCACCAATAATAAGTTCACGTTGACCACGACCAATTGGTACGAGTGCATCAATAGCTTTAATACCTGTTGCAAGTGGTTCATGAACAGATTTACGAGCCATAATACCAGGTGCTTTTTCTTCAACCAAACGAGTTTCGCTTGTTTCAATAGGACCTTTACCATCAATTGGTTCGCCAAGTGCATTGACAACACGACCAAGAAGAGCATCACCAACAGGTACACTTAAAAGTTTTCCTAAACGCTTAACGCTCATTCCCTCTTTTAATGCATTTCCGCTACCAAGTGTAACAACACCTGCTGTGCTTTCTTCTAAGTTCATAACAAGACCGCGAGTTCCATCTTCAAACTCAACCATCTCGCCAGACATAACATTATTTAGACCATAAACTCGTGCAACACCATCAGCATAAGAAACAATTTTACCTGTTTCATTGATATCTACACTAAGTTCAAAATTTTCGATACGTTCTTTTATAATAGAACTAATTTCGTCAGCTTTTACTTTTGCTACCACTACTATTCTCCTCTCTTTGTATTAAATTGCTTTTAAAATATGCTCAATAATTTGAGTATTTATTCTAGATTTAGAAAAATCTATTTCAAGTCCAAGATCTTCAATCTTCATTTTTACACCATCAAAATCATTTTTGACAAATTTCAAAGTGATATTTGAATTAATCTTTTTACTAATTCCTGAGCCTAATTCATTTAAAGTTGCACTATCGATATCACCGTTACTATAAACTACACCACTGTAAGTATTGTTTATTTTTGCTATCTCTTTTTCAATTACTTGAGAGATCGCAGGGATAACGTTGATACGGTGTTCTTCAACTAACAAATGAATAAAATTATTTAATTCTTTAGATTCAACAGCTTTTGTAGCATCTAATAAAATAGCCAATTTTTGACTTTTTGTTACATTTGGATTATCCATAATTTGGGAAAATTTTGGATTTTTAAATTCGCCTGCAAGTGCATCAAAAACAACACCCACTTCAGCTAATTCGTTAACATTAAAAGCATTTTTCAAAGCTTTTACATAACGTTTTGCAATCATTTCTTCCATTATGCAACCTTTTTCAAGATAACATCAACCATAGCTTTTGTATCAAAACTATTAGTATCTTCTGCTAGCAATTCAATTAAAGTAGTATCTACTACTTCTCTTACCATTTTTCTTTTTTCAAGTTCCATCAATGAAACATTTTGTTTCGTAATGATTTCCAGATCACTGTTACATTGATTCATAACACTGTCTTGAAGAACTTTATTTTCTTTTTTAGCACTTTCTAAAATCTCTTTTGCCAATTTCTCAGCATCAGATAATTTTTGTAAAGCTTTTTCTTTTGCAGTTTTTGATTCACTTAGTTTATCTTGGACCTTTTGAAGTTCATCTGCAATAGACTTACTTCTCCCTGAAAAATAACTTTTCGCAGGTTCAGCCACAAAATACCAAACAATTCCAGCAAAAACTAAAAAGTTGATAGTACGCCACACAATATCTGTAGAGTGTTCAGCACCATTTTCTGATGCCAGTGCATATGTTGACACCATAAGCATTAATAATATAATTCTACTCATGAACATCCTTACAGTTGACTAAATTTAGCTTTGATAGCTTCTTTAAATAAAGGAGCTTGCGATAGCAAGGCATTATTTAACTCTTTACGCTCTTGAGCCAAAGTTTTTTCAAACTCAAGATATTCACCTGCTAATTCAGCACGTTTTGCATCTAACTTGCTTTGTGCTAATTCCTTAGCATCTGCAATAACTTTCTCCCTTAAAGCTGCCGCTTCGAGTTTAGCATCCATAACAGTCTGCTCAGACTTTGCGATTAGCGCGCTAACCTCATCATCATTTGATCCAACTTGTTGCAAATCTCTTTTGAGATCAGCATCACGTTTGCTCATATAAGATAGCAAAGGACGATAGAGCCAACTGTTTAGAACGGCAATAAGGATAAGAAATACAACCAGCGTTACACCGAGTAGTATCGGACTTATATCTAACATAGCACCTCCTAAAAGTTGCGTGATTATACTATGTGTAAATTGAAACGATAGTTAAATAAGAGTTTTTTTTTGAGGAAATTGAATTTTTTATAAAAGTTTTGAAAGAAATTGCTCTATTTGTAACTCATTAGAAAACTCAATAGTCATTTTATTTGACTTAAAACTAGCTTTTAGTCCATAATTTTCAAATTTTTTCTTGATAGAATTATAATTATATTCTAGTTTCTCTTTTTCTTGACTAATTGATTTATCCGTATCGGTTTTTAAAGATTTAACCATACCTTCAACATCTCTAACGCTAAGTCTTTGTCCAATAATAGAATCAACTAAAAGCTGTTGCTTTTTTTCATCCAAACCAATTAAAGTTCTTGCGTGTCCAGAAGAGATCTTATTATCTATTAAAGCTTTTTGAGTTTTTTCAGAAAGCTGCAATAGACGCATTGTATTTGTAATATTTGCTCTACTCTTATGAATTCTCGCACCTAACTCATCATGAGTGATATTATGCATCTTGATTAACTCTTCATACGCGACTGCAAGTTCGATAGAATTAAGCTCATCACGCTGAATATTTTCTATCAAAGCTAAATGACGCATGCTATCATTATCAACTTTCATACAAATAGCACGAATCGTTTTTAATTTCATCAACTTTGATGCACGCAGTCTTCTCTCACCTGAAACAAGAGTATATCCATCAATATCAGAGATTACGACTATAGGCTGTAATAAACCATCATTTTTAATCGATTCACCTAGTTCTAGTAATGATTCTTCATTGAAGTTTTTTCTAGGTTGATAAGGATTTGGTTTGATACTCTTAAGTGGAATATCTAAAACGGCGTTGTTGTCAGGTACTTCACTATCATACGCTTTTTCCATTTCACCGAGGAGCTCACCGAGGCCTCTTCCTAATGACTTATTCTTAATCACGCAATAATCGCCTGAGCAAGATCTTGATATGCCTCAGAACCGCTTGATTTTACATCATATAAAATAACTGGCTTTCCAAAAGATGGAGATTCTGCAAGTTTCACATTTCTTGGTATCACTATAAATTCATTTTCAGTATCTCTAAAAAGTTTTCCTTGAAAATGTTGTCTCAAATCTGCAAACACTTGTTTTGAAAGATTGTTTTGAGAACTGAACATTGTCGGTAAAAACCCTTTAATTGAGAGTTTTGGATTGATAGTCTTGCGTATAAGTCTTACCGTATTTAAAAGCTGTGCCAAACCTTCTAGTGCGAAAAACTCACACTGGATAGGGATAATCACAGAGTTTGAAGCTGAAAGTGCATTGATAGTCATCGGTCCAAGTGCCGGAGGGGAATCAATAATAATATAATCATAATCTTTAATAACCAAAGCAATTGCTTTTTTTAAGACTAACTCTCTTCCTTCTGAATTTCCAGACTCATAATACTCTTTTTCTATACCAACCAAACCTATGTTTGATGGTGCAAGGTGTAAAGTCGGTAATGCAGATTTGAGGATAATCTCTTTTAATTTTTTAGTTCCAATAAGTACATGATAGATATTAAATTCATAGTCATTTCTGTGAAAACCCAAAGAGGTTGTCGCATTAGCCTGCGGATCAGCGTCGATTAAAAGAACTTTTTTTTCAGCCACCGCTAAAGATGCAGCTAGATTTACAGCTGTTGTAGTCTTACCTACTCCACCTTTTTGATTTGCTATTACGATTACTTCACTCATCTTAAACTATATATCCTTTGACCATCACTGACTATCGATCCATCGTCTTGCAACGAAACATCACCTAGAGAAATTCTATCATCTCCACTATGCGCAAAATAGTTTTTGCTCTTGCGAAATTCTAACTTATACTTACTAAAAATATGCTTCCATTCAATGTTTTTTTTCAAATAATTAAAATAACATTCTAAAATATTTTCTAAAGAAATCTCAACATCCAATTTTTCAAAAATATCAGGAGCCGCAACTAAATTAAGCCCAATCCCACAGACTAAATCATCTTTGACAATATTGGTAATAGTTCCGCCTATCTTCACATCTCCTATATAAAAATCATTTGGCCATTTCAGCCATACATGTGAGCCATGGTCTTCTAAAACCTGCTTCATAATGTATGAGAAGTAGATGGAAGATGATTCAAGCCTAAGATCTCGTGGTAGCTCTTTGATAGAGATACAAAAAGATAGAAAAAGATTTCCATCTGCGCTTATCCAACTATTTCCTCTACTGCCTTGTCCATGTGTTTGTCTTTTGGCAACAATAGCAATAGGAGAAACAAGTTCTTTACTTTTTAAACGCTCTTTGAGGTATTCTTGGGTCGAATCTACTTCATCAAGATAAAATATCGTCAACTTTTAAGCGCTTTCCGTTGCAGTAGGAGATGATATCCATCTCATTTTTTGATTCTGGCTGAACTCTATAGATTTCAAGTGAACCAAGTGTACATCCAACAACGATATAATCTTTTGCTATTTCTAAAATTTTTCCAGGCGTATATGTTCGACAAGCAGAATGAAGTTCTATACTTTTTATTTTTAATCCACTTTGAAGATGGATCCCCGGCCATGGAGTAAAGGCTCTGTATCTATTATACAAAATAATGGCATCTACAAACTCTACTTCTCCATCATTTTTTGTAATTTTCGAGCAGTGTGTTGCAAGAGTTTCATCTTGTTTTATAAGAGTCAGTTTATGATAATCTCTTAAAACATCAAGCGTTAAATCACTTGCTACTTCTGTCAATTTAAGAAAAAGTGCATCTGCCTTCTCGTCATCATCGATTGCAACTTTAGATATTTTGATTATATCTCCCGTATCGAGGCCTACATCCATCTTCATGGCTGTTACCCCAGTTACTTTATCACCGCGCAATAACGCTTCTTGGATAGGACTTGCGCCTCGATATTTTGGAAGAATTGACGCATGAAGATTGATACAAACAGCATGATCTAAAATCTCACGAGGAAGTATCTGCCCATACGCTGCTACAACAATAAAATCACACTCTATATTCAAAAGCTCTTTGACTACAGACTCATCTCGTAATCTTGAAGGCTGATACACTGTAATATTAGCATCAAGGGCTGTTAATTTAACAGGAGGAGGAGTCATGATTTTTTTTCTGCCGACTGGTTTATCTGGCTGAGTATAAACAGCTACTACTTCCATATCACCCGCTTTAAGAAGATCTTTTAAAATCTCATCGGCATAACTCGGGGTTCCCATAAAAATGATTTTCATGTTAATCTTCCTTACATGTAAAGAGTGTACCGCCTAAATGTTTCTCATCAAGGAGAAAACTTCTTACATCGCTTAAATCAAAACCGCTTGCTAAGAACATTTCACGTTTACATGTAAGCATATAAGAAGCGGCTTTGAGCTTTGTCACTATGCCGCCAGTTGCAAACTCACTATGAGGAGAAGCCACTTGTTCGAGCTCATTAGAATCTATAACGTTTACTATTTTTCTTACTTTTGCATCAGGATTTTTATGTGGATCACTATCATAATAAGCATCAATATCTGAAAGGATCAAAAGCATATCTGCGTCAATGCTACATGCAACGTAAGCTGAAAGCTGATCATTATCTCCCACTCCAAGTTCTTCTGTCGCTGTTGCATCATTTTCATTGACGATTGGTACCACGCCGTTTTCAAGTAAGATATTCATCGTATTTTTGATTTTTTGATTTTGTTTTGGAGTGTTCAGATCTGCAGCAGTTAAAAGTATCTGTGCACAAAGTTCATTATGCTCTGCAAAAGCGAGACGATATTTTTTCATCAAAAGCGGCTGACCGATAGCTGCAAGCGCTTGTTTGTTTTGTAAGATTTTTTTATCAAGTTTCAGCTGAGTATATCCCGCTGAAACTGCTCCAGAAGAGACCAACACGACTTCATACTTTTGTTTTAGGACAACAAGAAGTTTTACTATATTTGCAAGTCTTTCCTCTGCAATTTGCAGATTCTCTGTAAGAACCGCAGTTCCTACTTTTAAAACGATACGTTTCATTTTTGTTGTCTGTCCGTGTGTACAAGATTAAAAAGTGCATATTTAAGAGCTTCAATATTTTTGCTTGTTGCAGATGAGATCGGGCAAACAAAATATGGTTTTGTTCTGTCATAGCCAAGTGTTTCTTCTGCTGTATCTTGAATAAAATATGGTAAAGCTGGATCAAAATCAAACTCACTTTTTTTATTTGCTTCAACTCCAAGAAGCTCTAAAAAACCATTAATAAGAACAGGAACATCTTCCCCAGCGACAATATCTAAACGAGTTAGTGCAATTGCATATTTGCTAGTTCCTAGTATCTCAGAAAACGCGGCAACCTCTTTTTGTAAAGTTTCAAACTGCTCTTTTAGATCTCTGTATGAAGCTAAATCGATCATAAACAAAAGGGTTTTTGTTCTTTCAATATGGCGTAAAAATTGGATACCAAGACCCTTACCTTCACTTGCTCCGCCAATAATCCCTGGGATATCAGCCATAACAAATGATTCAAAATCCCCGATATCTACTTGACCTAACTTTGGAGTCAGTGTCGTAAACTCATAGTTTGCAACTTCTGGACGTGCATTTGAGACAGTCGAAATCAGTGTTGATTTTCCAACATTTGGAAATCCTACAAGCCCAACGTCTGCTATGAGTTTTAAATCAAGTTTTATCTGTAGAGTTTGATTTCCTTCACCTGGTTGGCAATGTGTCGGTCTTTGGTTTGTAGAAGACTTAAAGTGCGTATTTCCAAGTCCACCTTTACCCCCTTCTAACAACTTTGCCTCTTGACCATGAGTCAGCATGTCGCAAAGAACTTTTCCGCTCTCTTTGTCTATGATCTGTGTTCCTGGAGGAACGATGATCACTTTTTTGACTCCCGATTTTCCATTCATATTTCTTGGAGCACCCGGTACGCCGTTATCTGCTTTAATGTGCATATTTCTTTGAAAATGAGAAAGCGTATGTGTATTGTTGTCACATTTAAACCAAACATCGCCACCTTTTCCGCCATCGCCACCGTTTGGACCGCCATTTACGACAAACTTTTCACGACGAAATGAAGCACATCCGGCTCCCCCTTTTCCTGAAGAAATGGTAAGCTCTACGCTATCTATAAACATAAAAATCCTTGTGCAATATTTAAAAATTGATTTTGCTTACATGTAAGGGAAAAATAAACTATTAAAGATTGAAATTGAAAACGAAATTATAGTTAAAAAATTGGATTTAAAAAAGAGTTTGTCAGAAATTCATCAGGCCAAAGCCTGAAGAAGGAAATTATGCAGCAGGTACGATTGAAACGAGTTTACGAGTTTTGTCTTTACGACCAAACTCAACGATTCCATCTACTAATGCATATAAAGTATGATCTTTACCCATACCGATATTTAAACCAGGATGAATTTTAGTTCCTCTTTGACGAACGATAATATTTCCTGCGATAACTGTTTGTCCACCGTATTTTTTAACGCCAAGTCTACGACCAGCTGAATCACGGTTATTCTGTGTACTACCCTGACCTTTCTTATGAGCCATCTCTATCTCCTACTTTTAATTAATTACGCAGCTATTTTAGTAACACATACACGTGTAAAGTCTCTTCTGAAACCACGTTTTGTTTTACTATCTTTACGACGACGTTTTTTGAAAGTGATAACTTTTTTGCCACGACCTTCGTTAATAACTTCTAAAGTTACAACAGCACCCTCAACAAATGGAGTACCTACTCTTAGTTCACCAGCATTCACTGCAAGAACTTCTTTAATTTCAACGATGTCTTTTGGTTCAAGACTCATCTTATCTAATAATAAGATATCACCCTCTTGAACTTTATATTGTTTACCACCGTTTTTGATGATTGCGTACATGGCGCTTCCTTAAATCTTAATCAGTATATAAAAAGTTCGAAATTATACATAAACTAGCTTTAAGTTATGTTTAAACCTCTAACTTTTTCTTTTCATACCATTTTCTTAGCCATCTATCGAATGGATAGATCAGTTTATAGATGACTGGCACTATCAAAAGTGTCAAAAACATCGAACTAAGCAAGCCGCCGATAACCGCGATGGCCATCGGAGCTTTTGTCTCGCTACCCAAACTTGTGCTAATTGCAATTGGAATCATAGCGAAAATCATCGCAATTGTCGTCATTAAAATAGGACGAAGTCTTTTTTCTCCAGCTTCTATGAGGGCTTCATCCACTTTTTTCCCACTTTCAATGGCAATATTCGCAAAATCAACTAGCAAGACCGCATTTTTCCCAACCATTCCCATAAGCAACATAAACCCTATCATAACGAAAAGACTAAAATGCTGTCCACTTACAAAAAGAGCTATCATAACACCGACAATACTTAGTGGCAATGCAATCATAATGATGATTGGCTGAATCAGCGACTCATAAAGTATTGCCAAGATAATAAACATCAGTATCACAGAAAGCCCCACTGCAGTACCAAAAGCTTTCCCTGTCTTTACCATCTCATCAGCAAAACCTGTAAACTTATAAGTTACACCAGCTGGCAAAAGCTTATTTATACCATCTTTTGTATATGTAACTGCTCCACCAAGGTCAAGCCCGAAAAGATCTGCGTATACGCTTACCTGACGCTGTCTGTCATAATGGTAGATAGACGCCTGAGAAGATGTTTGAGTGAACCTTACCAAGCCACTGAGATATACAAGTTCTCCATTTGTACCGCGAAGTTGAATCTTGCCCAGATCCTCTACCTTGACTCTGTTAGCATCTTCAAATCGCAATGTAATATTGTATTGCTTCCCGTTTTCTTCAAAATAAGAAAGCTCAATATCACTTGAAAAAGCTGTCGAGATCGCCTCTGAGATCTGGGTTGCTGTAATGCCATATCTTGCGGCATTTTCTCTAATGATATTGATATCGATCTGAGGTTTTCCATCATCAAGGTTTGTATCGATATCAACAAACCCTTTTTTCGCTTTAAGATACTCTGTTAAATTTTTTGTTGCAACTTTCAGCGCATCAAATGAATCAGATTTTAAAACTATCTGGTACGGCACACTTACACCGGCACCCTTAATATCAGGAATCGCAGCGGCAGTTATAAACATATCTTTACTCTGATATGCTTTGAGCTTCTCTCTTAGATTTTGGATTATCTGTTCTTGGTTCTCTTTTCTCTGATCTTTTGCTGTGAGTTTTACATAGATAGCGGCTTTATTTTTTTCAGCAACACTGTTATATCCCACGCTCAAAGTTGTAAAGACAACATCTTTATCTTGTTTTATAAGGGCTTCTACCACTTGTGATTTTTTGATCATCTCTTCTAGCGAGACTCCCGTGTTAGCTTTGAGATCTACTTGAAATTCAGCCTTATCCTCTTTTGGGATAAAATCCATCCCAATCTTTGGAAAAAGACTGAGGGATGCCACAAATAAGATCAGTACAAATACAATGGTAATCACTTTAAATCTCAAAACAAATTTCAAAGTCTTTTCATACATACGGTCCAAAAATCTAAATATCGGCTCCGTCGCATTATAAAACCTGCTTTCGCCCTTATGTAAAACTCTCGCACTCAAGCTCGGCATAAAACTCATAGCAACCGTGTAAGAGATCACAACGGCAAACCCTACTGTCATCGCAAAACTTTCAAAAAACTTGCCTACTATTCCACTCATATTTGCCACAGGAATAAAAACAGCAAGAAGCATCGCAGAGATTGCAAGAATTGCAAATGCCATCTCTTTAACTCCCTCATACGCAGCTTCCATGCGCCCCATTCCAGCTTCCATCTTTTTATAGATATTTTCTAAAACAACAATAGCATCATCGATGATAATACCAATGGAAAGGGTAAGCCCCACAAGTGTCATCTTATTGAGATCAAATCCCATATAGTGCATAAAAGCAATCGTTCCCATAATGGAGATAGGGATAGAAAGCGCGGAAACTATTGTGATGGTAAAATTACGCAAAAATCCAAAAACAATAATGACTGCCAACAATGCGCCATATACTAGGTCAAATTCCACATCTTCGAGTGAATGTATGATAAATGGTCCTGTATCTTGAAGTGTCTGCACTCCATAATTATCTCCTGCCATCTTTTGTAAGTTTGGTACAACAGCTTTAACACGCTTAATAATATCAAGGGTATTTGTCCCTGAAATCTTTTGCACTTCAAGCATAACGCCCTCTTGTCCATTATAAGAGGCATAGCTTTTTGGATCACTCAGCCCATCTTCTACACGAGCAACATCTTTTAGCTTAATCCCATCTTTGATGATCATCTCGCGTAGTTCATTCACGCTCAAAGCATCTGCTTTTGTTTTAAGAACAACCTCTTTATCTGCAGAGATAAGCTTTCCGCCACCAATTTTTACATTCTCTTTACTTACAATATTATTGAGTTCTGTGACTGAGATACCAAATTTATTTAAAAGATTTGGATCTGGAAAAATACGTATCTCTCTATCTTTATATCCGATGATATTGATAGCACCAACACCTTCAATCTGTTGTAAAGAAGGCTTCACTTTTTCATCAGCAAAAAGCATCAACTCTTTGATATTGTTCTTTTTAGCTGTTAAAAAGACATTGATAACAGAAGCTGAACCAATATCTAGCTTACTGACAAGCGGTGATTTTGCATTTGTTGGCAGACGCACTGCTGAGACTTTATCACGCACATCATTCGTCGCTTCATCGATCTTGCGCTCCAAGAAAAATTTGACAGTTACAACACTCACGCCATCACTGCTTGTTGAGACGATCTCATCTACACCATCAACCCCTGAAACAGCCTCTTCTATCTTATCTGTTATTTGCGACTCAACTGTGCTTGATTCAGCACCAGGATACACTGTTTTGATCGTAACGATAGGAAAATCGACATTTGGAAAGAGCGCTGCTGGCATCGCTTTAAAACTCATATATCCAAAGATAAAGAGCGTCAGCACATACATCAGCGTCGCTATTGGCCTATTGATTGCAAATTTATACATCTTTTGCCTACTTTGTTATGATGTTGCCATCACCATAGAGACCCACCATAATATCATTTGCCATCACTTCAGCTTTCATCTTTCTGTTCGCAGTATTTGAAACAGAATAAATTTTTGATATTTGTCCTATATGCTCTTTTGTATCGCCGTCAATTTTATATCGAAATGTATCCCCAAGTCTCACTTTTTTCCAGTTTGTCTGATCAAACTCAAGAAGTAACTTTCTACTTGAACTGCTTTGAACGGTAAATGCAGTTTTAAGCATCATCGAGCTCACAACATCACCCACTTCAACTTTTTTGTCTGTGATAATTCCATCAAAAGGTGCGTATAAAATACTATTATCTACAAGAGACTGTTTATATTTAACATTAGCCTGAGCATTGACGACTCCCGCTGTAGCTCTTTCATATGCTTGTCTAAATCTATCAAATGTCACTTCATCAACAAGATGCTGTACTTTTTGCTCTCTCTCATAATCTCGTTTTGAAAATTCCAAAGCGATTTTTGCATCTTTCAGTGATGCTTTTGCCATCTCTAAAGAGGCTTGAAGATCGTTGTTTTGTAACGCTCCGAGCTTTTGCCCTTTTTTTACTTTTGAGTTGATATCTACATACAACTTATCAACAACACCGCTAGCATAAAAAGCGACATCTGCACTCTTGGCTGGTGTAACGTTAAAAGTTGCATAAATATTTTCCGCTTGTGCATTCACAAATAATATTGCTAAAACAAATAATAATTTTCTCATTTTAAAAACTCCCTGATATCTTTTCCACTATAGTAATAATAAGTCGCATATGCACTTTGCATGTCGTTTAATGCTTTTGTTTCAAGCGCTTTTGCATTTGTGAGAGAAGCGAGGGCATCAAGATACGTGACATTATCCGCAATCCCTGCATTGTACTTTTGCTCGATAGTTATAAATGCACTTTTAGCCGCTTGTAGGGCACTTGTAGCACTTGAAATTTCTACTTTACTTGTTTTGATCTTCTCTTGAGAGATCTCAAAGTTTACCTTTTGCTCTTTAGAAAGGTAATTGATCTGCGTGTTGAGTGCTTGAGAAGAGGCAACTACCGCTTCTTTGCTTTTTTCTACAGAACCGTTATCAAAAACTCTCATACCCAGTGTGACCATCAGTTGGTTTTGGCTGTCAGGTTGTTTTGGCATTATCGGATCAACATTGCCGTATCCGTAAATACTATATGTATCTTCCACTCGGAGCATAGGATAATAGGCACTCATCAATGCGCGCGCACCTGAATCAAGTGAATCTTTTTGTGCGACTAAAGATTTTACACTGTCGCTGGGCTCAAAACTCTCACTCGCAGGTTCTTTAAATGAAGAATCTTCAAAACTCTCAACATCTTTTCCAACTTTTAAAGAAAGTATCTTTTTAGCTGAAAGTATCTGTAGCTTTGTTGCTTCAACTTCATACGTGTTAGTGTCAAATGCGGATTGAAGTCTGTCCACTTCATCTTTTGTCGCCATTTTTGCGATGTAGAACTGACTTACACGATAAAGCTGAGCTTTAAGAAATTTTCCTGCTTCTTCTTTTGCACCCAAAGTTGCTTGAAGATTTTTTATGTTATAAAAATCTTGCACAATATCTAAAGAGAGATTCCTCTTAGTTGCGGCTGTATCAAAACTACTAGATTTAAGTTCGTTTTGTTTTTGTTCAACCAATGATGATTTTTTTCCTCCATCATAGATATCAACACCTACTTTTGCATATCCGCTGTAAGTTTCACCCGGCATAAAAGGACTTTTTTCATCTAGTCTCTGATAGTAAGCACCAAGATCTACAGTTGGATAATAGGCACTTTTTTGCGATGCAAGTTCTTTGCCTTTTGCCTCTTGCGTTTGTACTTTTGTCTGTACTATATCACTATTTTTTGCTGCGAAATCGAGCAAACCTTTTAAATCATCTCCAAGCAGTAATGCAGGCAGGAGCAGTAGTGTCAATCTAAGCATTTTTCACCTCAATCAAATCAAATAAAGTATCTATATAACTCTCTATCTCGTGTTGTAAAGTATCCGTGCAGTTTGTCGCACAACTAGAGAGAAACATCCCTTTTCCAAGGGCAAAAAGTCCATTGGAAAGTGCGATGGCCTGTTCAATAATCTCACCTTTTGCAACACCCTCTTGTAAAACTTTCTTAAACCAATCAGCATAAGTCTGATAGCACTTTGCATGAAATTCACTCATCTCACTGTTTGGCTCGCTTAAAGTTATGGACACAAACTCTTTGTAAAGTTCTCGAAGCTCAACTTCATCATTATAAAAAAATTCAAAAAAGATCTTTATCTTCTCTTTTGTCGATGTCGCTTTTGCAATTTTTATCTCTTTTAACGCATCATGTTCAGAAAGTAAAATATTGACAATTTCAAAAACAATATCCTCTTTGTTTTGAAAATAGTCATATAAAGTACCCTTGCCCACTCCAGCCTCTTTGGCAATGCGTGAGATCGTAAGATTTTTGATCCCTTTTTGTACAAAAAGAGCCTTACATGTAAGGGCAATATCTTTTCTTTTTTGTACCTTATCGACGATAATCGCCATAAAGCCTCCTATGATCATTTAATAATGACCGACCATCAGTCATTTATAGAATTTTAGAGTTTTTTTACTTTATTTTTCCTAAATCGATTTAAGATTTCATCTCGATAAATAAAAAATGAATTTTTGAAATAGCACTTACATGTAAAGCTTTTTCATCTTTAATTTTTACCGCATCGCTTTTGCTTACATGTATAGTGTTTAGTTTGGAATCACCCTCTATCTGAACATAATATATTTGTCGATTCTCAGCGATTTTAAACTCTATCTCTTTGCCAGACTCCAGCTCGCACACATAAATATTGGCATCTTGATGGATTTTCACTTTGCCATGGCCTGCTTCGTTTGAGATTACATGTAAGAGTTTGTTTTTGCGCTCGTTCTCATCAAAAGAGATGTCTCCGTAGATGGGGTTCATCCCTTTTTGCGGCGGTAATATCCAGATCTGAAGCAATCTAAGATCTTGACTTGGATGATTGTTGTATTCTGAGTGCATCAGACCAGTTCCCGCACTCATATACTGCACATCGCCGCGTTTTAAAATCCGTTCATTTCCCATAGAATCTTTATGCGTGATCTCTCCATCAACGATATAAGAGATGATCTCCATATTTTCATGCGGATGCATACCAAATCCACTCATCGGATGGACAATGTCATCATTCAAGACACGAAGCACTCCAAAATGCATATTGTCATAGTCTCGATACTCGGCAAATGAAAAGTGAAATCGACTCTCTAGCCAGCCTTGATTTGAGAGAAACATCCCCTCTTTTTCTATTTTTTGTATCATCTTATTCTCCTGTTATCCAGCTTCTCATGCTGAGATTTCCGTGTTCTATGCCCTCATAGACAAATCTGCTTTTTTCATCATTCTTTGATGCTCTTGCAATATAAAGCAAGGGTATGAAATGCTCTTTTGTAGGATGTGCAAGATGGGCGTAGCGCTGCGAAATCTCAAAATCGATAAGTGCATCAAAATCACGCGTTAATAGTGCATCTTTTACAAAACCATCAAATTCTTTTGCCCATGCATCTACAGGAGCATCCTTTTCTCCTAAAACTGCTTCTCTAAGATTATGAGTGACATTTCCGCTTCCCACTATCATAACACCCTCTTCTCGTAAAACTTCAAGAGCTTTTCCCATCTCAAAATGTTCTTTCATTGAAAATTTTGTATTGATACTCAGCTGTAATACGGGAATATCCGCATCGGGGAACAAATGTACTAAAACGCTCCAGACACCGTGGTCAAGCGCTCTTTTTTCTACTCTCAAATCTGGAACAATCTTTTGCAGTTGAGGAATCAAAAAATCTGCATTCTTGGCCGGATAAGTTACCATATAAAGCTCTTTTGGAAATCCGTACATATCATATAAAAGTTCACTCTCATGCAAAGACACAGCGTTGTATGGAGCACTCCAATGAGCAGAGATTACCAAAACAGCTTTTGGTTTTTGCAAAGTTTTGCTTAAGTTATTTAATGAAGCAATAAAGAGATTATCTCCTATTGCATTCATCGGATTGCCGTGCCCTACAAAAAGGGCCGGTGCTTTGGATTGGCTTACATGTAACATAGCTTTATCCTTTTATTTTTGTAAAATTCCCTCGATCTCTACATTTATCTTGACCTCATCTGCGACCATAACACCACCGGCTTCAATGGCTTGATTCCACATCAATCCAAAATCTTTTCTATTGATCGTTCCACTGAGTGAAAGTCCTGTTCTTATATTTCCCCAAGGATCTTTTACGGTATTGCCGCTAAGTTCAAGATCCATTGGAACCTCTTTTGTAACTCCGTGAATCGTGAGCTTTCCGTACGCTTTATTGCCAACTACTTTATCAAGTGTATAACTCATCATTGTGTATTTTGCTACATCGAAAAAATCAGCACTTTTGAGATGCCCGTCTCTTTTTGCATTATCTGTAGATATAGAAGTCACATCCACATCTCCATGTAAAGCTTTAAGTGTTTTTGTTTTTTCGTCATACACAAATGTTCCACTAAATTTGCCAAACTCACCTTTGACGTTTGAGATCATCATATGCTTGACTTTAAAAGCCACACTCGTATGATCTACGTCAACTTTATAGTTTCCTGCAAACAGCGTTCCTACAGATAGAAGTGACGATAACAAAATAGTTTTTATTTTCATAATAGATCCTTTTTTATTGTGCTTTGTTTAGTTTTCGAAGTAATGAAAACAGCGTATCTACCTCATCATCGCTCAAAACATCAAAGTAGCCTTCAAAATTTTTCGCATGACGAGGAAACAAATCTTCTATAATCGTTTTGCCTTTATCGGTGATAGAAAGAATCGAACTTCTTTTATCATTTTCATGTAAGACTGAACTAATCCAGCCATCTCGTTTGAGATTTTTTACCACAACGGTAGTATTGCCATGTGTTCCCATCGTGAGTTTGGTTATCTCACCCACACTCAAGTCACCTCTGTGATACAAAACCTCCAACACTTGGAACTGGTTCATCGTAAGACCGAATGACTGGATATAAGCCGACTCCTTTGCTCTAATCTTATTGTATGAGCGAAAAAGCTGTATCCATGTACTCATAGAACGATCAGCTCTATCTCCATAACTTTTAGTTACATGAATCTTCATATCAATCACCTCGACAAAAATTATATTACTAATTAGTAATAATGTCAAGAGAGAAACTAAGGCATTATAGTATGCTGGCAAGCTTTTGGCAGAGCCAATATGAAGTTTTTGTGTCGTATCATCTGCCATTACGCGTTACCATATTTAGAGGATAAATAAAGCACAAAAGATAAGATAAAAAAAGAAATTTATTTTATAAAAAAGAGAGTTCAATTTTTAATTTTTTTGGATAAAATAACTATACTTAAGGAAGATTTATGGAAAATGAAAATATTAAAAACTTGCACGATGATGAAATAAGTTTCTATGATGTTATTAAAATTATGTCTCACTACAAAATTTTTATATTTGGAATAACCCTAATAATAGGATTTTTAAGTACCATCTACGTAATGTTCAAAAACCCTACGCCTATATATAGCGGCAATATGATGATTGAAATAGGAGAAGTAAGCGGCAACAATTATGCACATGCCTATTTTGACAATGTCTTCAATCTAAAGACAATTTTAGAGAAAGAATTCTCGGTGAAGGTTAGCATACCAGAAGTCTACAATAGACTTGTTGGTGAAAAGTCTATGGATGATATTTTAATATTAAGTGTCAGCGATAAAGATAAAAATTCAATTCAGCCATCTTTATTAAAGATCAAAGATTTTATCATAAAACGACATCAGGAAAAAATAAAACTTTATGATAAATACATAATGACGCAACAGATCGGGACTATAGAAATAGATGACAAACCTATCAATGCACTCAACAAGAAACTTATTGTATTAGTGTCATTTGTTATAGGATTTATATTTTCTATATTTTTAGTTTTCTTTTTAGAGTTTTTGAGAAAAATAAAACGGTAACAAAAAAAGAATTTATAAGTTAGTATCTCAACTTTCTGATATTCACTAAAACTGATAAGAATAAAGCAGACCTCCAAAGATATCGACCTCTTTTTGTTTCATCAAATACGAGGATTGAGCCTGATACATCAATGTGAGTTTATGTGCTCCATAACAAAGATCTGTACCGAGATATGCCGATGCGTTTACGGGGTTTATAGTATCTTGATATCCAAGTTTGTTCGCGGCATCAAAAGGATAGAGATAAGCCAAAGCTTCGACATTTAGTCCCGCAGCGAGAGACCAGCCAAATCCTTTATGCGGTTTGTCTACATGTAAGAATGAAGCCTCTTCTCTGAGATAAGGATAATGCACGTTAAAGTTTTGTGTATAGTTCTTTCCAAAACGAAACATTGTACCTGCAAACAGATCGCTAACATAGTTTCCAATCTGCACGCCAGCATGATTGAACCAGTCCATATCATCTCCATCGGCACTCTGTTTTGTCCAGCTTTTTTCACCATAACGATACAGAGCATTGGCAACATAATGAGTCCCAAGTTGCGTATCCCATCCTTGTGGTCTTTGCTCATTTAAGAGTTTATGAAATCCATATTGCAGATCTCCAGCACCAGACTCTTTACCGATAACTCCAAGATCAAGGCGATACTCTTTAAAACTTTTTTGATCCCATTTAAATTCAAAAAGGGACAAGGCCAGATATCCAGCGTAAGGCATATCATTATATTGCACGGTTTTTTTAGTAGTATCTTTGGGAGTTAACATGATCTGACTGAGGCTCACACCTGCGGTAAAATTCTTATACTCTTGTCTATCCAAGTAAGGAATGGCATTGATAACATTGAACATTATATGAGTATAAAGTGACGTAGTGTTGAGCTCATTATTGACACCATCACTATCCATCCAACTCATGCAGACACCATTTGTGAAGTGCTTATCTGTTCTAGCAAAATAATCATTGTAAAACTCAAATGCAAACTGATCGGCGTGGAGCGTTAAGCTCAAGAAAAATCCAAGCCAAATCAAAACTCTCAAAACAATCTCCCGATCTTTTTAAACCCTATGATATACAAAATAAATCCCAAAATCATTACACCAAAATAATAGGGATACAGATCCAAAAATGGTGTACCTCGGTAAAAGATACTTTCACTTCCCTCAATGTAATACCGTAGCGGAGAAAAAAACGAAAGCACCTGAAAAAATGGATGCATCGTGTAAACGGGTGTCCATGCACCGCTTAAAAAGATGAGTGGAATCATAATGACAATGGAAAACTGTGCGACTTGCATCACATCTTTTGCGATGGCGGCGACAAAAAGTCCTATCCCCGCACTAGAAAAAGTGTATAAAAAAGTCAAAAATATAAAACTCCAAAAAGAGCCGTTCATCGGTGTGTCAAACATACCAAAAATGACAAATCCAAGACTGAGTATCACACCGCCCATAACGATGATTACCTGAGAGAGAGTCTTTGCTAGAATGGTAAGTTTTGCGTCTATTGGCATCAAAAGCATAATATCCCATGTACCGTCTTCTTTCTCTTTGACAAAAACTATCGCCGTTAAGATGACGACAAGCATCGTGATGAGTGAGAGCAGTTCTGAAAGCGCCATAAAGGATTTATTGTCAGAATTTTGATTGAAAAGTTTATGGATTTTAAGCTCTAGCGGAATTTGAATATCCTCAAAAGAGAGCAAAATACTCTGAAGATACATCAAGGTTGTAAAGCCTTGAGAAGCCGATGTAGCATCAAGTAAGACATTAAGCTGAGTATTTTTTTTCTCACGATAGAGTTTTTCAAAATCATTATCAAATACAAGTCCGACCATAATCTCTTTATTGTAAATCGCGTTGCTGAGTTCTTTTTGAGAAAGAAATTGCACAGGAGCTACAAATTCTGGGCTATGAAGATTTGAGAGTATCTTTTTGCTTATACCTCCGCCGCTGTTATCCACATATCCCACCGCTACGTTTCTTGGTTCGATGTCAATTCCCTCGCCTGCAACGTAGATGTCGATAGTAAAGGAGTACAAAACCACCGCCACTAAAGCAGCAGAGCGCATAAAACTTTTAAGCTCTTTAAATACAATGGCGAAAAATAGACTTTTCATCGCATCTCTTTTTTCAAAAATAGAGCACCAAGTCCGAGCAATGCCACTACATAACCGATAAGGATACAAAGATAAAGCACAATTTTTGGCGAATCAAATCCCTGCCCGATCAAAAACGTATCATATAAAATATGGTTGTAGTACATAACAGGGAAAATATGTGCTTCCACCCAAGATATCCCTTGCATAGAAGAGATAGGCATCAGCATTCCAGAGTATAAAAATGCAGGAAGAATGGTGATGATGACGGTAAGTACCACTGCCACAATCTGACGTTTGGCGATAATTGAGATCAACATCCCGATACTTAAACTAATGAGAATATAAATCTCACTTGAGAGCCAATAAAGAAAAAAACTCCCCCGAAATGGGACATCAAAAAGATAAGTCGCCCAGATAAAAAGGATGAAGATATTGAGAGAGTGGAGCATAAAAACAGGTAAAAGTTTTGCGATAAGAAACTCCAACTTCCCAATCGGTGAAGCATAAAAATTAAATATCGTCCCTTTTTCTTTCTCTTTTACAATCAAAAGAGCCGTGAGAATCGCTGGCGCGACCAACAAAACAAGCCCGATAAGCCCTGGAACGATGGCATCTTCATCGCGCATTGCCTGATTGAAAAGTGTTCTAGTGTTGAGCGTTATCATTGGCGCAGATGTAGTTGCGGCGCTCTGAATAACGCCTTGCACATAATTTTGCATCGTACTTGCACGGTTTGCAAAAGCCGCATCGATGAAAACGCCAAGCTCACTCTTTTGTCCCTTTAAAAGATTCTTTTCAAAAGAGCTTGGGATGATAAGAACAATGTCACTTTGCGCTTTTTTGATTGCCTCGAGGGCCTCGGCTTCACTTTCATGCGTCAATGTTACATCAAAATATTTGGAGTGTGAGAACTTTGAGATCAACTCAGAAGAGTATTTAGAGTTGTCATTGTCTATGATGCTGATTCGCGAGTGAGTCACATCCATGGCAATCCCATATCCAAAGAGGATAGTCACCATTGAGGGCATCATGTAGACCATGATGATGAGTTTTGTACGCACAAGCTCTGTGAGTTCTTTGTGTACAAAAGCTTTAATAACGGAGAATCTTACAAAACTTTTCACCCTTTCTCCTTGTAAAACTCTAAGAAGATATCTTCAAAACTTTGCGCTTGGGGAAATCGCTTATAGAGATTTGTGACTGTATCATCAGCGACTTTTTGCCCATTTTTTAAAAGTACTACACGATCACAAAACTGTGCCTCGCTCATGTAGTGCGTGGTAATAAGTATGGAAATGCCCCAAACCTCTTTAAGTTTCTCGAGTATCTGCCAAAACTGCGCACGAGCTAAAGTATCAACTCCACTTGTTGGCTCATCTAAAAAAAGTACCAAAGGTTCATGTAAAAGTGCGGCGGCGATGGAAAAACGCTGATTGACCCCTAGAGGAAGCTCATTTGCAAAACTACCCAGATACTCCTCAAATCCTAACTCTTTTGCATATAAAGCGATGCGGGAAAGCGCTGCTTTTTTATCGATACGGTGCATACTTGCAAAGTAAAGCAGATTTTCTTTCACACTCATATCTTTGTAGAGTGCAAAATGCTGGCTTACATAACCTATTTTAGATTTAAGGTCCTGTCTGTCTTTACCGCTTTTTATGGGCTTTCCAAGCAGTGTCAACTCTCCTTCGTCTATGCTATAAAGTCCCAAAAGCATCTTGATAAAAGTTGTCTTACCAGCTCCGTTTGCTCCAAGAAGACCGAGTATCTCACCTTTTTTGAGCTTCATATCGATCTCTTTATTTGCGATAAATGAACCAAATTGCTTACTCACACCATGACACTCCATCACCACTTCAGGGATCACCTCATCATTTTCTTTTTTGTTTATTACGAACTCTGCGATATTTTTGTTCTCTTTAAGTGCATTGACAAAGAAAAGTCCCTCTAAAGTCGGCTCTTTTAAAGCGCTTTGCAAAGGAGTTAAAGAGTAGCTCGTCTCATCAAAATTCAAAGAATTTTCATCCTTATATAATAGGCTTTTTTCATAGACAAAAGGTCGGATAGAATCGATAAGTTCCGCTGATGTTCCACTCGCGATAACTTTAGAATTATGAAAAAGCAGCACTCTGTCCATCTTGGAAGCTTCTTGCATATAAGCCGTACTCACAAGAATAATCGTGCCCTCTTCTTTTGCAATGTTGCGCAATATCTCCCAAAGTTCAAGGCGGCTAAGCGGATCAACTCCCGTTGTGGGTTCATCAAGAATTAAAAGCTTTGGACGGTGTAAAAGGGCGCAGATAAGTGAGAGTTTTTGCATCATACCACCGCTAAGATTCATCGCTTGTCTGTCTACAAATTCACTAAGACCTGACATATGCAAAAGCTGTTTTTTATACGCAAGAAACTCAGCATCTTTTTTCAAATCTCGCAGATCAGCAAAAAATCTTAAATGCTCATCCACCGTGAGCGTGTCATACAAAACAAGACCGATTCCCTGAGGCATAAATCCGGTGTGTATTTTTATCTTCTCTGCTTCTTTTGGGGAGTGATAGCTCTGCCCAAGATAAGAAATCTCTCCACTAAATCGTACTACTCCAGCAATCGCCTGCATCAAAGAGCTTTTCCCAGCACCATCAGCACCAATAAAACCGATGATCTCACCACTCGTTGCCTCGAAACTCACATCGCTGATAGCAGTTTTATTTTTATAACGAACACTCACGCCGCTTACATGTAAAGCGTCCATAAGATGTAAATCAGCCATTTTTTTTGCCTATGATGAAAAAGACTAACGTAATGCACATGGTGAAAATCAACGAAAGTGCGAGAGAAAGATCCATCCCGTACTCCTGCCAGATTACTCCAAAAATATACGCACCCACCGCACCAAAAAGTGCCACACAGGCATAGAAAATACCAAAGACCAAGCCTTTGTTATCAGCATTTTTCGCGATAAGAGAACGATTTGCATTGAGCGAGATAACGGTAAAAAGTCCTAAAAAACCATACGCGATCCATGTAAATAAAGGTGTCTGCAGATATAAAAAAAACTGAGACAATACTCCGCTCATATACGCAAAACCCATCACTTTTTTAACCCCTATTTTATCGCTCAAGATACCAAAATAATAGCTTGTCAAACCCTGTGTTGTCGTTGAGATGATAAATAAAAGAGGGATAATAAGGGTTGCTATGCCTATACTTTTAGCTTCCATAGCAAAAAAAGCACTATCGAGTGCAAACATAGAAAACAGAAAATAAAAAAGAAGTTGTGAGATGGTCTGTTTATCATTTGGTGTTAGTTTTAAAGAGAGATCAGCAACCCTCTGTGGATTTTTTTGAATATCTTTTACAAAAAAGAGTACTACGAAAACTCCAAGAATTCCAGGAATTAAAGTGGCAAAAAAAACATTTCGCATCACCGTTTCATTTTGTCCAAAAAAGTAAAGCATCAAAAATAAAAAAAGTGCACCGCTGAGTTCTCCTGCGAGATCAAGCGTCTTGTGAAAACCAAAGGTTTTGCCAGAACTCTCTTTTTGGCTGTAACTGGAGATCAAAACATCTTTTGGAGCAGAACGCACCCCTTTTCCAAAGCGCTCTGCACTTCTTAAAATCCCCACAGCGATATAATCATGAGCAAATCCAAAAAGAGGCTTACTCAGCGCCGAGAGGATATATCCGCCCACGACCAAAGGTTTGACAAGCCCAAAGCGATCGGCAATGTAACCAGAAACGACGCGAAGTCCATAAGAGATAAAAGTCGCAACAGCGACGATAAGCCCAAGTTTATCCATCCCCTCATGTAAGACAGTGACAATAAAAATAGGCAATATCGGAGTAATCATCGCCGATGCAAAATCGGTAAAATAACTCACTATTCCAAGCATTACTACATTTTTATTGATCGTTTTCATATCTTGGGAATCTGGCTTAGTGATGTTGGCAAGCTGGTCCCATCAAGTGAAACTACGCCGATAGCAGGGATGCCAAGTTTGAGTAAGGGGTTTACATGTAAGGGTTTGAGATGCACCGCATAAACCCTTTGGATGCGATCACTTTGAACACTCACCTCTTTTGGGGTAAACTCTGCGTCTTGAGCAACTCTTGCGACAACAGCTTCTATGGGCTTATCAGGATAAGTATCCATAAAAATCACCGCTTTATCGCCCACTTTTATCTTTCCATTTTGCATCGTATCGACAAATATTTTGAGATACAAACTTTTTGGATCTATCAGTGTTGCTACAACCATTCCAGAGTTTAACACCTCACCTTGATTGGCAATTTTTTCTATAACAAAACCATCCACGGGAGATTTGAGAGTCATATCATCTATCATGATTTGTGCGCGATCTTTACTTGCTTGAAGCGAAGCGATATTTCTCTTAGCCGCTTCTACATTTGCCTCTAATGCAGGAATTTTTTTACTCTGAGACTCTGAGAGTGCAAGATTTGAGCGCGCAATATCGATATTTTTTTGTGCTTGCGAGATTCTTTGAGATTGGGAAGAATAACTGTTTTTTGAACTTTGTGATTTTAGTTTTACATATTCATAACTCTGCTGACTTATAAGGCTTTTATCAAAAAGAGAACTGTTACGAGCAAGATCTCTTTCATCTTGCTCCATCTGCTCTTTTTGTGTACCAAGAGAGTCTTCTAAATCTTTTTTTTGTGCGATGGCTATCGAGAGTGCATTATGCGCTTTTGCTATCTCAAGAGGTACGCTCTCTTTTGTTATCGCACTGTTTTGGATCAATGCTTCAAGTGAGGCCTTAGCTGAAGCGATACCATCACTCAAAGAGCGAAGCTGGGCCTCATCTTCATCACTTTGAAGGATGGCGACATTATCATCTTTTTTGATACTTTGACCATCTTGGACAAAAATTTGATCTATCCGTCCTGCGTATTTTGTGTTGAGCGCGATAAGATCGCCATCTACGTTTCCAGATGCTGCGACAAGATTCGAAGGAAGTTTAAGAGGAGTTAGTTTTGTGTAGATTAAAAAAACTGCACCAATGAGTAAAAAGAAGACAAGCACATAGATTCCATATTTTTTTATCATTTGGACTCCTTATTTGGAGCTTTAGTATAGCATAGACTCAGCAAAGATGGAGATTAAAAAAAGTTCATATTATTGTCATATGTCAAAATGTAGAGACGGCAAAAAGTATATAATCTCAAAATTACAGATCAAGGAAAATTATGAGCGAATTTTTAGGGCAAGATAGATCTTCAAATATGCCAGAAGGTCATCCAGTAAAAGTTTATCTGGATGAAAACAAATTAATCAGAGACATAATCTCAAAAATCAGCAAGATAAATATAGTAGATCAAGACGAAGAGTTTACAAGACTATTTGATAAACTTTGCCTTGTTGAGAAACATTTTGCCAGAAAAGAAAATCAGCTTTTTCCATACTTGGAAAAATATGGCTGGACAAGTCCAAGCCAAAACATGTGGGCATTTCATGATCAAATCAGGGATGAGATTAAAGCTGTGCGTAGTGCTATAAAAGCACACAACATCCTGAGTATAAGTCAAAATCTTCAAATAGTTTTTAGCAGTTTAGAGCATATTATGCAAGTCGAAGAGCAAAGACTTTTACCCAGAGCGTTTGATATGCTAAGTGCTGATGAGTGGATAGATATGAGACTTGGAGAAGAGGAGATAGGTTGGATGTTTGACGAAGCACCTCCAGCATATCCTGCCATTACAGAACAAGAGTATGTCCATCCAAGCCAAGATACAAAAAGAAGAAAGCTCCCATTCTCTCTTGAAAACAGAATCAATCTTGATGAGGGATATATGCTGCCTGAGCAAATCAATTTGCTCCTGAAGTTTATGCCTGTGGACATCACTTATGTTGATGAAAATGATGTCGTTATCTTTTACAATCGTGGTGATGACAGAGTGTTTCCAAGAAGCGCAGGAATCATAGGAAGAGAAGTAAAATTTTGTCACCCGCCAAAAAGTGTAGATCAGGTGCTCATGATACTTAGAGAGTTTAAAGCCGGTCGAAGAGACGAAGCAGAATTTTGGATAGAGTTCAAAGGAAAATTTATTCACATCAGATATTTTGCTATTAGAGACGATGAGGGTGTTTATAAGGGAGTTATAGAAGTAAGCCAAGATGTTACACATATCAGAGGACTACAAGGTCAACAAAGACTACTTGACTGGGAATAAGAGATACAAGGAGCTTTATACTCCTTGATCAATTCTTCATCAGGATGTAAACACGATCACAAAACTGCTCGTCTGTTTATTGCTGTATTTTAACAAGATACGCTACAATCTATTCACAATTTGACTAGGATGGATATAATGCAAAAAGGGTTCGTTCACACATTAAGAAATCTTTCTAACTCAAATCTTGATACCAAAATATTAATCCCTACATTTATAAAAGCTGCATGGCAAGTTCATAGAAGTATGGATATAAAACAACTTTCATCTCAAAGATTTCAAACTCTCATAAAACCTTTGGCATATATTTTATTTACACCAAGTAAAGATGAGATTGAACCTACATTGATAAATATGCATAAGGAACTTGGAAATTCTCAGGAGATAGAATTTTTTTTTAAGAATACTTTTTACATAATATTAAATGTTTACATAAAGTCCCTGTATGGAACTGTCTCGCAATTAGATCAGATTCGTATAGTAGTAAATGCTATGGATGATTTTATTATATATGCATTAGATATTTACACTCACGCTCAAGATGTTAATGATCAGCAACAAGATCTTCTTGTATTATTCAAAAAGCTACAAACAGACGAACGAACTATTTCCGTACTAAATACGTACTATGGGGTACCGATACAAAATGAAGGAACAATACTCAAAGTAGGTACAGACAGTATCATTTTAAAAGTACCTTCTGTTCAAATTACAGCAGCAACATATGAGAATAAGACTCATATATTAAAAGCGAACGAGCTCCCTCATGATCTCTATGCAAAAGTAACAACAGAGTATTTAGATGGTGAGCTTGTATTAAAGCTGTATCAATTTGAATATCTTAAAAAAGATCTCTACTTGCGTAAAGAAGTCCGAGTACATCCACTTAAGAAGTTTACTTTGGATGTAATGCATGATGATGCATTATTTCAATTTGGTCTTTATGATGTGTCACTTGGAGGTATAGCCCTCTCAAGTAAGGATAAATTTGACTTTAAAAATAACAGTGTGACACTCTATTTTCCTGAAGAGATCATTAGTTATGATAGTGAGATTAAGGCGAGTGTTATTACTGTTTCTTTGCTCAATGAAAATAAGCTTTACCATGCTAAAATCGATCTAACAACGCAACAAGAATTCTATCTAAGCAGATATATAAAGAGTCAAGAAAGAGCAATTATAAAAATGTTGCAAAACGAAATTGTATAATTAACTCAATTTTCACCTCTTTTAATCTTTAATCGGGATATAGACATAGCCTTCACTTTGTTTGTCTATAAGCCCTATGGTTGCGTTTGGAGTGATTTTTACATAATTATAGAGCGTTGTCTTATCTATATTCTTGTGTTTCATACCACTTTCACACATAAGAAATTCAACATTATTGTTTTTCGCTAATGTCGCAAGTCTTTGTTCTATCTCTTGGCTCTCTTTTACAAGTGCCGTGTCCTTTTTGTACGGAGAGTTGTCCAAATCTTTGATAAAAAATTTGTAAGCATCTCCGTGTATCACGACCGCAACTTTTAGCTCTTCGAGTTTTCCTTCGTAATAGCTTTTTTGATTTGAGATCCCTGAGAGCACTTTTTGTTTAAAAACTTTTGTATCTCCCGTAGTCAGATCAAAAACAACTTTTTTAACTCCATCTTCTGCATACAAAAAACCGAGCATTGCAAGAAGAAGCAGAATCTTTTTCATTCTGTTACCTCTTTTAAAATAGCTTCAAATTCTTCTTGCCCTTTAAGCAAAGATTCTTTTGCTTCTTTATCTTCCACTTTTGCACTGCTTAACCAGTTATATACAGCAGGAAAACCTATCACGATTTTGTCCTCATTTTTTTTCTTATACACTATCGTTGTACAAGGTGCAAATGCTGCAGCTTCTGGTCTACTTTTTGCAACCGTATAGATAATTGGAAGTTTACAAATAGAGTAAGTTTCATAAAAATCATACGGATTTTCTTTGCCGTCGTCTTGAAAAACATCTGCATCATAATCCATAGAAGCCGCCATCACAAAACCACGAGGAACAAAACCGCCCTCAAGACCCATCTCTAGTTGTTGTTTTGCAGCTTTCCAGTCACTACCATCAAGTTTTAGTTCATACATCGTTGCAAGGTTTCTACTCTCTTTTAAAGAATCTTCACTAAGCGACTGTTTTGCATTTGGCATCGCTTCTTTGATAGCTTTAATTGCTAATGTTTCTCTTTCTTGAAGCATAGAATTATTTGCGATTCCTATGATTTTCGCTTCAGCCTCTGAAGTCAATATGCTTACATGTAAGGTTTTTTCACCATTAGCTTGATAGATTCCTACACCCATTGGGATAAAGATACCCGCATGAGGAAACTGTTTTACAAGAGTATTGTCAATCTTAGGATTAAAAACTGTTAAAAGTGTAAACACTTTAAAGTCACTCTTTTGAAACTGTTTTGTAAAAGGTGTTGTCATCTCTGAGCGTATACCTGTCATAAAACCATTTTTGTGTAACGCTTCTTCTATTGTTTGGGGAGTTATAACCCCATTTGCATTATCTACGTCAAAAAGATGCAGATCTCCAGCGGCATGTAAAGCTACACTCATTAAAAGTGTAACAACTATACTAACAATTTTTTTCATTTCTTTTTCCTTTTTTTTTGATTTATTTATGGGACTATATAGACCCAGCCATCTTGAACTCTCTCTGTAACTTCAACAATTCCCGCAGTTACAACCTCAACACCATCAATAAGCTCTTCTTTTTTAATATGTTTTGTTTGCATAGTGTTTCCACATGCTATAAACTTTACGTCATACTGCATGAGTGTATCAACTCTTGATGCAATCTCTTTGTTCTTTTTTAACACGGCTTCGATACCGTGGTAATAAGCGACAATCTCCATATTTACTTTCTCAGGCCCATAAAACTTTAAGACATTGTTCGCACTGCTGAGGACATGATTGATCGTTTCTTCATCTCCGCTATGGATAGAAAAAACAATTTTTCTGGGGTTATCAATCGATGGCAAAGGCTTTGCAAATGTTGTATCTGCATAAGCAAATAAACTCATCATAAAGATTGAGATTAGAATTTTTATCATTTTATATTCCTTGTCAGGTCTTTGAAATCTTCAATATTCCAAGAACCCGGTATCTTTTTTAATATATTGTGATTTTCATCTACAAAGTAAAAAGTCGGTGTAAACGAGGTGGTTAGTCCTAAAGGAAGTTTTTCATTGTCAAGATTAATTTTGACAGGAATAAACTTTTTTTCTAGCCATGCACTCATCTCTTTATCTTCAAACACCGCTTTTTCCATGTTGATGCAGTAATGACAATTTGTTCGAACCACATCGATCATGATGGGCTTATGTGAACTTTTTTGTTCAAGAAGCCCCGCATCATAACTTTTCCATTGGGTAGCACCAAGAGAGATAACTGCCAATAAAAGCAAAATGGATATTTTAGTCATTGCTCCACTCCATAGTTCTGTAAGCTGTATCTATATTTTGTTTTTGCAGCGTATCGTACATATTTACTTTCTCATATGAAGGCATCTTGATGTTTGATACAGCATCTTCGATATCCTTGCCATCTTCGATTGCTTTTGCTACCTTGTCTCTTAGTTCAACTAGATAGTTATAAGTAAACTCAAACGAAGTTGCATCTGTCTTAGTCCCATGTCCGCCTATAACATATTTTGCTTTCATCGCTTTTATCTTATCAAGTTCTTTTATCCATTCCAAAATATTGCCATCTCTTAATGATGGCAATCTATCGTTAAAAATGATATCACCGACAAAGATTGTCGAGATATCGGGTATGTAAACGAGAAGATCACTAGAAGTATGAGCTTTTTTATTTACACTGGTTATTACTATTTTTTTACCATCAATTGTGAATGTTTTTTCTTTATCTACAAAAACATTTGGAAACACTTGAGTCGTTTTTGTGTACGCATCTTTACTGACATTTCTTTGCATTCTTGTTACTTCAGCTTTTGTTTCATCTTTAAACTTTACTGAGCCGATTATATTGATACCCAACTCTTTATAATAGCCATTTCCAAGCCAATGATCATCATGAACATGTGTGTTAATGACATAAGAAATAGGGAGATTTTTTATCTCTTTTATCTTGGAGTATGCTTGCACAGCATACTCATATGTAGGACCGCTATCAATAACAAGATAGCTTTTCCCCATATCAACAAAACAAGAGTTGACCATATTTCCGTTGTTGTGTTTATTGATCTCTTCTGGAGACCCAAAAAAGCAAAATGTAGTAGCATTTACTTTTTCGGGCTTCAATTTATAATCGAATGCATGGAGAGAATGAAAAAAAATAATGCAAACCAAAAGAAATCTCATGAACACAACCTTTATATAGTTTCATCTAGGCAAAGGGATAAATCCGCTTGCCCTATTTTTAGAATAGGTAATTTATCTCGAAACGGTATTCGTTGTATGAATTAATATCTTTACCTGCATATGTACCATAAGTCATTTTATCCGCACTTACAATTCCAACACGAAGCTTTGCATCTAAACCTTTTGCGATTTTTTGACGAAGATCGATTTCTACAACCTTGCTATCCGCCTGTCCGCCAGCTAATTGTTTTTTCTCATCAAAATCTTGAGCCGCATAGCGAACTAACGTACTGAAACCTTTAAGGATTTTTGCTTTTCCAAAGTCATAACCTATCTCTGCATCATAAGTTTTTGTGTTTGCATACCAGTTATACTGAGCCATTGCACGTGTGTATCCACCAGTTGGGAATCCTCTCCATGGAGCTACGATATCTGCATCATTTGCAACTTGAGAATATGCGATTTGTGCTTTTAAAGGACCATTATTAAGAACCAAACGAGCCATACCGATTGAACCATCTAAGCTTTTTGGATTACTATAACCTAAGTTACTATGATATGTTGGAGTAGTTGTCCAAGTAACAAGTTTACCACTTAAAGCAGCACCACCGACATCACCGCCACCATTATCTATTTGTTGCATATAACGCGCACCTGGAGTTAAAGAATATCCACCTGGTAATGGTATTTTATAATTTAGCTCTCCAGCAATATTTGATACAACATCTGGCACAGCTGTATAAGTAACATCGACTTTTAAATTATCAATCGATTTATTGTCAATATCTGCAACAATCAGCTTATGATTTACATCTTTACCAGCCTTTACAAAATTTGCATAACTTAAACCTTGATGCACCATAGTGTCATCATTTCCGTTCCATATAGCTTTCGCATTTGAAGAACCATCACCATAAGTAAGGACATCAGAAAAAGTAGAGTGATCACGAAGCTTTTCTGCTGTAAATAAAGCTCCACGAATCGTTGTCTTTGGAATCTCTTTTGTCTCAACAGTATAACCTTCAAAAGTATTAGGGATCATTTTTGTATCGTTTGAAGCTGTCAATAGTGATTCAAAGATTTGGCGTCCCACTTTTACTGAAGTTTTAGAAATATCATATTGAAGATATGCTTGTCCAAGAACAGCCATGTAATAGTTACCAGTATTGTAAGCATCATAGCGACTAATAGTATCTTTTCCGCTTTTCATATATGTTAAATCAGCTGCATTATCTACACGCATCCCAACAAAAGGGCTATCAGAGTAGTAAAAACCTGCCGTCGCACTTAAACCTGCAAAAGGTGCAGTTTTATAAATAAGACTACCACCAAGACCAAGTTCACTATTATTTTTATTTTTACCTGTTACTTGATCTTTCCAATCATATTTAAAAGCATCCATACGTAAACGACCATAGAACATCCCTTTTGTAAAGGCATCGCTTAGATTATCTACACTGCTTGGAAGTACATTATATACCTCTTGCATACTATCTGTTAAATCACGTTTTGCTTTTTCATCATCTGCATTTGCCGAAGTTGCAAGAAGACATGCCAATGCCGCAGCTGCACTAAGTTTTAATAATTTCATTTCATTTCCCTTATTTAATTCAATAAAAAAATGCCATAATGTCTATGTTTATTTATGTCATTATATGCATATTTAAATGTAAGCAGAAGTTACAGCTTCTGCTTACAAAATCTACTTGCCTCGAGTCCCTTTTTCTGGACATCCGCAACTATAATCTACTATAGTCACATTGCCTTTATTGCTGACATCTACGACTTTTTGTCTTTTTATATAATCTCTTGTCACATCATACACGGCTCTAGTCTTCTCTTTTTGAAGATTTGCTCCTGCACTTTGTAAATTCCCACCCCATGAAGAAACAATATAAGTTTTCTTCAGATCTATCGGTTTACCACCAATTTTCAAGTTCGTGATACGTTTTCCAGCTTTATTTGCAACGGCGATATCATATGTAGCACCGCCAAGACGACTCATATCACCACCTTGCTGATAGAGTGGATTTGCATTAAAAACATTGTCCGCAATATCTTCTAAAAGTGTCGCAATATGCTGACCTTTTAATTCAAATGTATAAACATTCGGATAGGTAATCCCACACATCTCATAAACATTATCCATCAAGATATCATCACCAGCTAAGACGGTTGTTCCCCATCTATATCCAGGTGTAAATGAGATATCACATTTCATCTCATCGATGATCGCATCGTTGATCAACTGATCAAAAGTCGAGAAAAATGTATCTCTTTTATAAAGCATATTTTTCGTTTTTCCAAGTACTTCATTGAACTCTGCATCAAAAGGCGCATAAAGTTCGTTGACAAGTTTTACTCCCGCTGGATCTGCTGGAATCATATGAGATGCCATTGGAACAAGCTTATACTCATAACCTTTTACTTTTCCATCTTTGATATCAACATCAAGACGACCAATATATTTACCATGGCTTCCTGCAATAACTATCACAGTTTTGTTTATTGTGATAGGTTGAGGCGAAGGGTCATGTGTATGTCCGCTCAAGATAAAATCTATGCCGTTCACTTGACGAGCGACTTCTTGATCTACGCTAAAACCATCATGTGATAAAAGAACAACACAGTCAACTTTATGCTCATTTCTTAACTCATCTACATATTTTTGAAGCGTATCAAGTCTAAGCCCAAAGCTCCATCCTTGAGTAAACTCTTTTGGATTTGCTGTAGATGTAAACGGAAATGACTGACCGATAATACCGATCTTCGCTCCACCTTTTTCTTCGATAGTATAAGGTTTAAAGATTAACTCTTCAAAATCGTCTGCAAATGAATCATCACCGATAATATTTTGAGAGATGAATTTTGCATTTAACATACCAATGAGTTCTTTTACTCTTGCTTTTCCATAAGTAAATTCCCAGTGACCAACCATTACATCAACACCAAGGTAATTTTGCGCTTTGACAATCGCTTCTCCACCAGTTTTGAGTGCAACACCAGTTCCCTGCCAAGTATCTCCAGAATCTAGGAAAAGTACATTCTCATTTCCTCTCTCAGTTCTTACATGGTCAAGATAAGTTTTTATATGAGCAATACCGCCCATTTTTCCAAACTTCTTAGCCAAAACATCGAAATCCATATAGGTATCAAAATACGCATCAAGACTACTTGGTTCAAGTCCATAATGTTTTGCAAATGCTTCACCACATAAAAACCCTGGAGTTCCGACAAGGTTTGGAGCAGAGATCAAAGTTGAGGGCTCTCTCCAATAAAGTGGTTTTATATGCGCATGAAGGTCACACATATGAAGCAATGTGACTTTTCCTTTTGCTTTAAAATCATACAAATCTTTTAATGATATATCTGCTGCAGATCTTGGAGCTGCATAGCCATTAGTAGCTACGCCAAGACCAAAAATCGCGGCGATATGCATAAAATCTCTTCTTGAAATTTCCATACTCGCCTCCTATCTTTTTAATCCAGGAATCGCAATAGCTTTTCCCTTCGCTTTATTCGTTACATACACTTCAAGACCGACCATTTCAGCTGATCCAAGAGGGATAACTGCTTGTAGAGCATTGTTCATACACCCTTGAAAACGGTGTTGCATCGTGCTTAATGATGACTTCGTCATTCTATATGCTGGCCATGTTCCACCTGAGTTGTTCACACCAAGATCAGGAAGCGGTTGTGTTCTAAGAACAGAACCGATAACATCCGCACTGTGACAGCTTAGACAAGATAATCCTCTGCCGCCTCTTTGAGTATTAAATGTTTTTTCTCCCAAAGCATAAGCGTCTTTCATCTGCTGGTTGGCATTGACATCTATATTGATCTTTTCATCATTTGCAAGTGATTTTGTATAAGCGACCATATTAAACATCTTTGAATCTTTCAGAGCAAATGCTTTATTACCGTTTGTTACCATAAGCGCTTGCATAACCTGACCAAGACCAACTACCTTTTTAAAATCCGGCAGATATCTTGGAAATCCTGCGATGAATGCAGGAAGCTTCTCTTCGCTTACATGTAAGAACTTTGCAAGGCCAGCGTCACCGCCGCCATACTTACTAAGAAGTTCTTTCCCATCTTGAACCATCATATCAGCAGGATTTGCATCCAATAAATCTGCATACATCGCACGATCCGCGTCACTCATAGCGAACTGTTCGCTAGAATATGAGAGTGATGCAAACAGAGCAACGCCTAACGTTATCTTTAATATGCTTTTCATAGCTTAGCCTTTAGGCTTAATTTCAATGCTACTCTCATTTACTTCGCCAGTGCTATCAGTAAAAGTAACTTTCAGATTTCCTGCTCCATTTACTTTCATGTAAATAGTAAATACAGGGTTCACTGATACAGACTCCCATACATTCATAGATGTGATGATCTTTCCATTGTAATCAAACTTCACACTGTTAATGTATTTAGCAGGAACAATTTGTCCTGTTTTTTTATCTTTACGCATACCAGTTTCCATCGGATGCATAACCATAAAGTCAACTTTTACGATTTCGCCATCTGCGTAGCTCTTTGGTTTGATCTTAATTAATGCTTTTCTTTCTTCCATAGTAAATCCTTTATTAGTTATTTTTTTGTAAATTTATGTTGGTTGGTGATCAACCACATCCACCGATTGTTACTTTAACACTTTGAGAATTCACCAAGAAAGAACCATCGCTCATCTCAACCAAAGCTGCTACATCTTGTGTTCCACCAAGTTTTACACGAGTTCCAAGGATAGCTTTTCCATTTGCCGGAGTAAGATGCATAGCAACACAACGGACATTATTGTTTTTTGTAGCAAATATATAAATTGCTTTGACATAATCACTCTCAGTCATTGGAGAATCAACTTCTACAGTTACTGGAACAACAGCACCATTTTCAGCAATTTCTGGAACTTTTAAATGTATTTTGTCTGACTTAACAGGTGTTTTTCCACCAGTGATAGTATCAAGTGCTTGTTTGTACGAAAATGCATTTGGACCTTTTGGTGCATCTGCTGCAAAACTCATAGTTGGTATAACTGCGCCGATAACTGCTGCAGCTCCTAATGTTTTAATAAAATCTCTTCTTTGCATAATTAATTTCCCTTCTTTTATTTTGGAGATACGATATATGACGCTATGTCACATATTTCTCTTTGATTAAATAAGCCTGTAGTCAGGTTTATTGTCATGTGAGTATTTGGGTTGTCGATACGTGCATCAGCAATTTTTTGATACACAAATTGATCATTTCTTGCGCCGCTGTCAATAAAGTTCTTTTTGTAAGCATGAAGGTCAGGACCAATATTTCCAGCACCTTTTGCACCCTCAATGTTGTGACAAGCGATACAATTTCCAAACTGCTTCTCAGAACCGTCACTATTTGTTTTACTTAGTCCCTCTGGTGGAGTATCTTTTGTCTCACCGTTAAGATTATGAAAAATAAAAGCGCCTCTAGCGATTGCTTTTGGATCAGTTGAGATACAATCAGTTGGCATGGTAGATGCCTTCGCTGGGCCTAGTAGATCTTTTTGTATTATTTTACTTGCATCTGGACTTTCTATCATACTGCTATAATCAACAGCGAATAAAGAACATCCAAGAAGTAATGAAGCCATTAGGCTAGTTCTCATGTTACTTCCTCCTTATTTTGATTCGAGGGTAGTTTAACAGTCAAGTGTAAAATTTATATAAAATGGAGTTATTTTTGCAGATTTTTTTATTTTAATGAAGGGTGATGATTCTTTTTGGAAAAATATAGGTAAAAGTGCTCCCTTGTTTTAGGGCTGATTCGATAGTTAAAATGATTCCTTCTTTATCTATAATCGATTTAACAATGTTAAGACCAATACCAAAACCCCCTTTATTGGTATTTTCTCTATAGTACCTTTCAAAGATCTTTTCAACCTGTTCTATACCGACACCATAATCTTGAAAACTCATACTACACACATCATCTCTTACATGTAAGGATATTTTGATGATATTATTTTCATACGAATACTTGATCGCATTAGAAATATTGTTATCCACAACCCTCTGAAGCTCTTTATAGTTCATAAAAACTGAAATATTATTTTCTATATCACTCTCAATTGCTATCTCTTTCATAGAAGCGACATCTGAAAAATAATCTATTCTATCTTGCATAAATTTTGTAAAGTCGATCTCTACAGGTTCATGATCAATTCTGTTGTACTTTACGAGGTAGTCCATATCCTCATAAATATGCGATAAAACTTTTACGGCGGCTTTCATTCTTTGCATATATTTATTGGTCGGATTTTTTCTGTTATAAAGATCTATATTAACATTGATAATCGCTAAGGGAGTATTGATCTCATGAATGGAGTCTTTAATGAAATTATCAAGCTTTTGATTGACGAGTTTGAATGGTTTTGCAAAATTATTTAAAAAAAACATACTGAGCCCAAATACCAATAAAGCGATGGAAAACAAAATAGTGGCAACATTCTTATAAAGATCTGCATAAGAAACACTGTTTTTGACTATCAAGTAACTTGCACCGAAATATCTGTCTTTTGGAAGAGAGATAATTAAATATGCATCACTATCATCAATATGATAGCCCTCTTTAAAATTTTTAATATCATAATGAATGAGAGAAAAGATAGGCTTAAATCTTATATCATACAAACCCGATTGAAATGTCTGAAACCTTGGATACTCAAAATATGGATCATCTTGGTTAAACTCTTCCATAGATTTGATAATCATTAAGGATTTTTCTTTTAAAACTAACTCATTTTTTATGGAATAGATATTTTTCATATATATAAAATAAAAAAATAGTGGCGCTAGTAAAATAGCCGCCACGAGTGCGGTATAAATAAAAGCATTTTGCATCGCGTATTTAAGATCGTTCAATGATATATCCTAAACCTCTTCGATTTTGAATGATCCCCTCTGGAATCTTTTGACGAAGATTTTTCATCTGTACTCGTATGGTCGCAGGTTCGACATATTCACCCCAAGCTTCATCTTGAATCGTAGCGATGGAGACAACCGTATTTTTATATTTGATCAACACTTCTAGGATATCTTTTTCAGCTTTTCTTAAAATAACCTCTTCATCATTTAAAGTGAGTTTTCCTTTGGTCATATTGTAGTTTACATTTTGTCCTAAATCAATACAATGACTGTCATCTGTGTAGCAACTTTTATAGGCTTGAGAAATACGAAGTTCAAGTTCTTCAAGATCAAAAGGCTTTCGAATATAGTCACAACAACCCTTTTCATACCCTTGTCTAAGATTTGAGATATCTGTCATTGAAGTTAAAAAAATGGTTGGTATTTTCATATTTTCTTTATGCAGATTTTCCAAAAGTTGAAATCCCGAAAGTGATGGCACATTCACATCAAGGAGTAAAAGGTTGTAAGTTTTATCAAAAACCGCATTGTAGGCATCAAGTCCATCCATAAAAGCATCCACCGTGTGACCGATATCTTCTAAAAACTCTTTGATACTGATGCGTAAAGAGTATTCATCTTCTAACAATAAAATTTTCATTTAATTTTCCCATCTATATGTTTTACTGCCTGATTGTCCAGTATAAGTTGGATCAATTCATCTTTAGAATAATTATTTAGCTGTTTATGCGCTTGATTTGAAAAGTCCGCTTTATCTTCCCCAGACACAATATTTTTCATATAAAAAATATCAGAAGGATTATTGAAATTATAAAGATCACCACTTTGCATCTCTTTATTTTTTTGAATGTTATACAAACTGCCTCTTTTTACGTTGATTAAAAATGATATATCATCTTCAGGGTCTCTGAAATAATTTAAATATTTATCTGGCAAAATCATCACATATGCACCTATCGTTTCTCCCGCACCATTATGCATAGCTTCATAAAAGATATGTCTCCCCTTGGTTGAAAGAATTCTATTTGACTTCAACTGTCCAAAATCTATAGATTTGAGCACCTCAATATGTGCTGCATTATAGTTTCTGTTTGCAACTATATATTTATTGAACGTTAAATTTTCTTGCATCAAAACGGCAGTACTATAATACTTATCATCCATCAAAACGTATAAATCTATCCCTTGCGTTCTAAAATACTCCGTAATGGGTTCAAAAAAATCTATAACTTCAAAAAATCCTAAAAAAATATTGTTCTTATACATCGGAACGGTCGCTTTTAATCCTAACCTGCGACCCACTTCTATCGATGTTCTTGGAGTATTATGCGTTTTAAAATAATCAAGATCCGTTCGATAATCACCAAGTGGCATTCCTGCATAAACATCATCCCAACTTCTTGCAAAAATATTGTACTCACTCGTAATGATTTGTGCTTTTATTTTTGTATGGGTATTGGTTTCTATGTTTTTCGTAACATCTGAGAGAATACGATATCCCAAATCTTCATCATCATTTTCAAGTGCATCCACAAGAGCACTATTTCTAGACATAGCAAGCGCTAATTTCAAGGCATCCATTTGATTGGTTTTGAGTTGATCATTTAACTCAAGCGTTAGCTGATCGAGGACATGTTTGAGCTTGTCTTCTTTTACTTCAAATCGAAAATAGAGGAAGATCACTGTGGTTACTACAATTATAAACACAAAAATCGCTATCAAAAACTTATATTTATACATTATTTATACACTTCACCTTTTATGAGATTATATCACGCTAAAACTAAAAATAATTTCATTAAGGAATTTATGGTCAATGAGTAAATATGAAGTTGAATATTATAAGAAAAAAAGTGAGAAATAATCGTTAGATGTAAGGCTTTGAACCTTACATTATTTCACTAAAGCGATAGCGTCTATCTCTACAAATGCATTTTTTGGAAGAGTTTTTACAGCGACTGTTGAGCGTGCTGGTTTGTGAGAGCCAAACGCTTCTGCGTAAAGTTCATTGACAATGGCAAAATCATCCATACTTGCCAAAAAGATAGTCGTTTTTATTACTTGATCCAAGTCGCTTCCAGCTTCTTGAAGTACGGCACTAAGATTTTTTAAGACCTGTTTTGTCTGAACTACGATATCATTTTCCAGCATAACACCCTCAGCCGTCAAAGCTATCTGTCCTGAAGTATAGACGATGCCATTAGCTACGACTGCTTGAGAGTATGGTCCGATTGCTGATGGTGCTTTTGTTGTTTGTACAAATTTCATAATTATCCTTTAATATATTTCTATGAGTCGTTTAAAAACTTTGTAAAGATCTTCCACTTCTTTAGCGGTCGTTCTCTCGTTTATGGAGTGAATTGTATCATTTTTCACTCCAAATTCTATCACTTCAACTCCACAAGGTGCAATAAAACGGGCATCGCTTGTGCCTCCTGCCGTGGAGTATTTTGTTTTTACGCCCGCTATCTCTTCTATGGCTTTGTCTATATCTTTAACAATTTTTGTGTCAGAATTGGTCACAAAAGGATAAGCAGTCTGATCAAGGGAAAGCGTATAATCCATCTCTTTAAAATGCTCTGCTATAAAAGTTTCTATATCTATTGTTGTTGTTTTTGTAGAATTGCGAACATTAAACATCATCTCCAAAGAGTTTGGAGTTACGTTTGTCACCTGCATCCCTGCTCTGATATCTGTGATGACAAATTTACTCGGCGCAAAAAACTCATCTCCATGATCAAGATCAACTCCTGCAATTTTTTCAAGCACTTTTGCTATCTGATGAATCGGATTAAGAGATTTCTCTGGATACGCGGCATGCCCTTGTTTACCTTGGATCTTTAAAAGTCCATTGATAGAACCACGACGACCTACCTTAATGGCATCTCCAAAAACATTCTCACATGTAGGCTCAGCAACAATACAGCCATCAGGCATCAAATCATTTGCTTTAAGATATTTTAAGACCTCTAAAGTACCATATTTTCCTGGGCCTTCCTCATCCGAAGTCAAAAGTAAAGAAAGTGTTCCATTAAACTCTTTTGTCTCTTTTAGAGCCTGTAAAAATGCCGCCACGCCACTTTTCATATCCTGTGCACCGCGACCATAAATGTAGCCATCTTTTTCCAGTGCAACATAAGGATCACTTTCCCAGCCTGTTCCTGCGGGAACAACATCCACATGTCCGGCAAAACAGAGATGTTTTCCTTCACCGAATTTTTTATAAATAAAAAGGTTTTTTACCCCATTTTTATCTATTCTCACAGCCGTATATCCTTGCAAATATTTAGCTATAAAATCGAGTAATCCACCATCATCAGGCGTTTCACTCTTCGCATTTATCAGATATTTAAATAGTTCTATTATTTGCATTACTCATCATCTTTTTTATTTTCTAGAAATTTTTCTCTTTTTGTCTCATGACTCCAGCCACCACCAAGCGCTTTATAGAGTGTTACATCTGCGATAAGTAATCCTGAGGCAGCATCTGCACCTGAAAGTTTGGCATTTAAAAGAGCTTTTTGAGCGTCAAGAACATCTAGATAACTCGCCGTTCCATGATCGAACTTTTTAGTTGCTATCTCTAAAGCATTTTGGTAGGCAACCACTTCTTGATTTGTCGCATCACGTTTAAGAGTAGATATTTTGATAGTTTCTAAAGCATCAAACACCTCTTTATAAGCGATCTTAACAGCTTTTTCGTAAGAAATAATTGCGGCTCTTTGATCTGATTTACTCGCTTTTACAGCTTGTTTGATTCTTCCAAAATCAAACAAAGGCACATTAATACTCGGTCCAAATCCCCACGCTAAAGAGCTACTTTGCATCAGTTTATCAAGCGTTTGACTTTGAAATCCATAATTGCCCGTTAATGAAATACTTGGAAAATAAGCCGCTTTTGCAACACCCACAAGTGACGTTTTAGACTTTAGATTTTCTTCTGCTGCCATTATATCAGGACGGTTTTGTAAAAGTGATGCTGAAAGACCCGATGGGATATTGATCCCTTCAGGTAGGGTTTTTGAACTCATTAAGACATTTTCAAATATCTCTTTTGGATTGCGTCCCAAAAGAAGGACCAAAGCATTTTGTACTTTTATCCTGCTTGATTGTATCGTCTGCATCATAGTATTTGCTGATGCTACTTGTGCTCTTGCTTGCGCTACTACAAGCTCATCTACAACTCCGTGTTTAAGTTGCTTTTCTTTGTAATTCAGAGTATCTTCATAACTTTTTAGACTCTCTTTTGCGATACGCAATTGTTCATTAATAGAAACAAGGTTAAAATAGTAATTTGCCACATCACTGACAAGAGAAATCTCTAGAGCATCTCTTTGTGCATCAGTTGCAAGAAGTATCGCGAAGTTAGCTTTTTCTTGATTTCTTACTTTTCCCCAAAAATCTAGTTCATACGCCACTGAAGTTGAAAGAGCAAAGTTATTGTAAGTACCGCCAAATGAACTTGGATAGGCATTTAAACTCTTACTTTGACGTGTTGCACTTCCACCAAGATCAATCTCTGGATACATCTGAGCTTCACTAATTCCATAAAGAGCTCTGGCTTTTTTGACATTTTCTACAGCAAGTTTGAGATCATCATTATTTTGAAGTGCCTCAGTGATGAGTTTATCAAGATTTTGATCACCAAAACCTCTCCACCACTGAGTATCGATATTGGCACTTTTTTTACTTACAGAAGTTGGAAGCGCCATATCAGGCGTTTTCATCTGTGGCGCAAATGAACAACCAGCAAAAAATAACATCGCAAAACTTAGTAATATTTTAGTTTGCATGACTATCTCCTTTAGTAAAAAATCTCTGTTTAAAACTCATAATCAAATAATAAAAAAGCGGTACAAAAAAGATACCAATCATGGTTAATGCTATCATTCCCCCAACTACAGTCGTGCCGATAATATGGCGGCTGTTTGCTCCAGCACCTACGCTTAAGGCCAAAGGCAAAGAACCCATAATAAATGCAAAAGATGTCATAACAATCGGACGAAAGCGCACTTTCGCACCCTCAATAGTCGCTTCATGTAGTGAATGTCCATTTTTTAGTCTTTGCATCGCAAACTCTACCATCAAGATGGCATTTTTTGCTGAAAGTCCGACAAGAGTAATAAGTCCAACTTGGAAATAGATATCGCTCTCGAGTCCTCGTAACCAAAGTCCTAAAACTGCTCCAAAAAATGCAAATGGAACAGCCAAGATAACCGCAAATGGAATACTCCAACTCTCATACAAAGCCGCAAGAATTAAAAAGACAAAAAGTATCGCATATACAAATGCCATATTTCCGCCCTTTTCTAAACTTTTTTCTTGATACGCTGTTCCTGCCCAACTGATAGTATATCCATCTGGCAAGACAGACGCGGAGACTTCTTCTATCGCTTTAAGCGCATCACCAGAGCTATATCCCGGTTTTGCCTGACCTGAGATTTTTGCTGCATCAAACATATTGAAGCGCTGGATGACACTTGGTCCTATAACACGGGTGATCTTAGCCACTTCACTAATAGGGACTAAATTTCCATTGGAAGATTTAACAAATACATTATCATAACTATTTGTATCTCCGCGATATGGCGCATCTGACTCTACATCTACATGATATGTACGACCAAAAAGATTGAAGTCATTGACATAAGAACCACCAAATGATGCTTGAATCGTTGTAAAAATATCAGCAATGGAGATACCAAGGGCCTTAGCTTTTTCTTTATCGACTTCCACCTTATACTGTGGTACATTAGTATTTAAACTTGAACGTACGCCCATAAGCTCAGGACGATCAGATGCTTTTTTAATGATCTCATCGACATAATCATTTAACTGTGTCACATCACCACCGGTGCGATCTTGCACATACATCTCAAATCCGCCTGTTGTACTCATACCGCGAATCGGAGGAGGTGTCACTGCAAACAAAAAGGCCTCTTTGTTTTGTGAAAATTGCCCCATAAGTTTTTTCGCAATTTCATCTGCACCGAGCTCAGCAGACTTACGCTTATCCCAATCTGTAAGGTGCACAAAAGAGATTGCTGAATCTGTTTTATAAGCAAATGTCGTAATATCAAGACCCGAAAGTCCTGCTGCTTTTGTGACATTTGGATTTTTCAAAAGTGTATCTCCAACCTCATCAGTTGTAGCTTTCGTCCTTGATAAAGAAGTACCTGGCATCATATTTTGAATCACCATGACAACCCCCTGATCTTCATTTGGCACGAGTCCAGTCGGAAGTTTTTTAGAGAGCATATACGCCGCACCTATCATCACGGCAAAAAGGATGAGATTTAAAAATCCAAGTTTAATGACACGCTTCACACCTGAAGTAAAACTAGATGTCGCCATATCAAAAAACTGATGAAATTTTCTTATAGGCCAAAAAGGTGTCGGCTCTTCATGTTTTAAAAATAGCGCACACAGTGAAGGCGTAAGCGTAAGAGCAACGAGCCCAGAGATGCCAACAGACATAACAATAGTAATAGCAAACTGCTGATACAACTTTCCGCTAAACCCACCGATAAACGAAGCCGGAATAAAAACAGCAGAGAGCACCAAGACAATAGCCACAACCGGTCCTGTAATCTCACTCATCGCCTTGATGGTAGCATCTTTGACACTCATGTCTCGATTTTCGTGTAAGATCCGCTCAACGTTTTCGATAACGACAATGGCATCATCGACAACTAGCCCAATGGCCAGAGTAAGCCCAAAGAGGGTAAGAAGGTTGATAGAAAATCCAGCGGCATAAAATCCTGCAAACGTCCCGATGATAGAAACAGGAATCGCAATAACAGGGATGATAGTTGCTCTTACATTTCCTAAGAAAAGATAGATAATTCCAACAACGAGTAAAATGGAAAGTCCTAAAGTATAAACAACTTCCGTAATCGACTGTTTTACAAACTCTGTAGGATCATACGGTACACTGATCTTTATATCAGAAGGGAATTTTTTTGAAAGTTCTTCGACTGTTTTATCAAGCTCTGCTGAGACTTTCAGTGCGTTTGCTCCCGGAGAAAGGAAAATCCCCACTGGAATCATTGGCTCTTTGTTGAAGGTTGCTTTAAAAGAATAAGTTTCCGAGCCCAGTTCCACTCGTGCTACATCTTTAAGTCTAAGCGCTGAGCCATCTGGATTTGATTTTAGGATGATATCGCCAAACTGCTCTGCATCTTGAAGTCTTCCCTGAGCTTGAACCGTATACGTAAATACCTGATCTTTTGCTGTTGGTTCTTGTCCTAATTGCCCTGCTGAGTACTGATTATTTTGACTCTTTATTGCATTAACGACATCAGTAACACTCAGACCAAAGTTTGCAAGCTTATCGGGTGCGAGCCAAACACGCATAGAATAATCTTGATTACCAAAGATATGCGCATCACCAACACCGGGAATACGTTTTATGTCATCCAAAACATTGATAGAAACATAGTTTGAAAGGTAAACAGTATCATGCTTTTGATCTTTTGAAGTAAAAGCAAGAACTTTGAGCATATCGGGAGATTGTTTTCGTATGCTTATCCCTTGATCGCGAACAGATTGAGGAAGTGAACTAAGTGCGAGTTGCACACGGTTGTTAACATCAACATTTGCCGCATCGGGATCTGTTCCTATTTTAAAAAGAACACTAATAGAGATAGTTCCACTTGGTGAAGCCGTAGAGGTCATGTAAATCATGTTATCCGCGCCGTTAATCGCTTCTTCCAGTGGTGCAGCAACAGTTTTTGCTAGTGTCTGTGCATCAGCTCCCGGATAAGTTGCGCTCACGTTGATCTGAACAGGTACAACACTTGGATATGCTTCAACAGGGAGTATCTTAATAGATATAAAACCTACAATAAGCACTATGATGGAGAGTACCGCGGAAAAAATAGGCCTATTGATAAAAAATTTAGAAAACATCTTTTTGCCTATTTGTTGAGTGTTTTATCGATGATGACAGAAGCACCCGGTTTGATACGAAAGAAGTTGTTCACAACGACTACATCTCTTGGCGATACACCCGCGATTACAAAGTTTTGACCCGCTGTATCTAAAATTTTTACTGGTTTTGCAACTACTTTTCCATTGACTACTACAAAGACCGTAGTTCCAAGAGGATTTTGTAAAACAGCTTTTTGTGGAACTGTCATAATATTTTTAGAAACGATGCCCATTATCCTCACTTTTGCAAATGTACCTGATAAAAGAGAGAGAGAAGCATTATCAAAAACAGCGCGAGCTTTAAGTGTAGAAGTCGATTTATCTACACGTGAATCGACAAAATCTATCTTGCCAAGTGTTTGATAAGGCTTGCCATCTACTATAAGAGAAGCTTTGAGATTTGCACTTTGGATGTGAGACCAGTTCCCTTTTTGAAGTTGATATTTTTGCTTTATTGCACTGATATCAGGGATAGAAAATTCCGCATAGATAGGATTTGTCTGTGTAATAGTTACAAGTGGTGATCCTTCTTTTACAAGATCTCCAACATCAACCATCTTCATTCCAGTCATTCCGCTGATAGTCGCACGGACATTTGTATATCCAAGATCGACGGAGACTTTATGCAATGCCGCTTTTGCCACATTTGCACTTGCTTTGGCTGTTTGGTATGCATAAAATGCGCTATCTTTTTCTTGATCACTTATTGCTTTATCTTTGTAAAGTCCATCTGCACGATTCCAATCTTTTTGAGCTTTGTCCAGCTTTGCATTTTCAAGCTGTAGATTTGCTTTTGCACTCTCTACACTTGCCTCGTAAGTATCTGGTTCTATCTTATAAAGCAGATCTCCCTTGCGAACAGATTGCCCTTCAGTGTAGTATTTTTTTTGTAGTACGCCCGTGACTCTCGCCGTGATCGTTACATCTTTTACAGATGTTATACGTGCCGGATATTCAAGAGGAATCTGCATATCTTGTGCTGCGCCGACGATATAAACATCAACTTTCGGCGTGGGCATTACGACGGTAGATTTAGTATCTTGTGCATAAAGAAAACTACCAATTAAAACACTTCCTACTATAACTGTATTTGTTAAATATCTACTCAATGACTTCATCAATTTTTCCTTTATTTATATCAAAATTTTTACTTTCTTCAAGAATAGTATCGAGAACTTTAAAAAAAATCTTTATTTCATCCGCAGTTAATTTACGTCTTACAACTTCATTAAATTTTTGCGCCATTGGTATTGCAGACTTTAAAATCTGTTCCGCTTTTGGCGTTAATGAAATTCTATTTGCCCTTTTATCACTCTGAAGATCTTCTCTAATAAGCAAACCTTTTTTTAAAAGTGAATCAATCGACCTGCCAACTGTAGTCTTATCTTTACCAAGAAGTTCAGCTATTTGTGTCTGTGTAACTTCATGGTCTTCACTAATAATTTTTAAAGTCGCGAATTGCTCTGCTGCAACACCATATGCCGGCTGTAAAAGTTTTGTAAAATTTGTTTTCATCGTCGTTGCTACAAGATTTATTCTATATCCGATAGAATCTTTTAGCATATAGGCCATACACACTCCATCCAAATCATAAAATTTTCAAAATAGTAGCATATGCAACTTTAATAAAATTTAAAATAAAAATATAACTCTAGTTAGTGTCTAAAAATCCCAATCATCTAATGGCGATCTGTTCTCTTCTATGATATTTATTTCAAGTTCCTCGTCCTTACATGCAGAGTGCCCAGAGGGTGTAAGCATTTTTGGACTTTTTAATATCTCTTCATATTCAAGCTGTAAACCTTTGGATGTCATGACAAATCCGCTGACCTTCACTTTCCCATCGTGGATCAGTCTGTGATGTTCCCTGCAAAGAGGAACAAGATTGTGTTTGTGGTCTTGATGAAAATGCCCGATAAAACCAGCCTTATCTGAAAGTGACTGCCCAGAGATATGATGCACATCTTCTGCTATCACGCCACAGATAATACATTTTGTCACATATAATTCTTTATTGTACTTACTCGTTTTTTTCTTCACTAAAAGTTCAAGCTCATCAAAATCGTTTGCAAGGCGTTTACGGATGGAGTTTGCCATATCTAAAAACTCCTCGTCCATGTGAAGTGATTTTGCAAATTCCAAACCGTAAATACTGCTTCCGCTTCCAGACTGAAGGATACGATTAAATAGAAGGATATCTTTAACTTCATCATACTCTACACTCAAATGCAGATCGACTACGTTTTTAAGGCGTGTTAGTTCCTGCATGGTAGAAAGCTGATGCAAGTGTGTAGCAAAAAGAAATATACTTCGCAGTTTGGCCAGTTTGATAATCGCACTTGCGACTATGGCAACGCCTGAGAGCGTTTCCGTGCCGTGAGATATCTCATCGCCAAGCACTAAAGATTTGACAGTTGCACGATTAAAAATATTTTTAAGTTCTACCATTTCCACAGCAAAAGTTGAAAGCCCTTTTGCCAAGTTATCACGCGAGACGATGCGGGTAAAGATGGACTCAAAAAGAGAAAATTTCATCGCCGAGGCGCTCACAAAAAATCCGCTTTGTGCCATCAAAATAGCGATGCCGATACTCTTCATCAAAGAAGATTTTCCACTTGAGTTGATACCATACAAAAGTACACCGTTGATGTCATGACCATCGTGCACATGTACGTCAAGCATTACTGTTGTGGGATATGGCAAATCCATATAATCACGATTTCCCATCACAATGTCATTTGGTATATAGATGCCTCTGCTTTGTTGTAGTTCAATAAGCGGATGGCGCAACTGCATAATCTGCATAAAGTTTTCATCTCCGCTGACATCAATTATCATCGGACGAGAATGATTATAAAGTTGAGCTACTTTGGAAGAACTCACAGCCACATCCAAGTCAGCGACATACCCGATAATACGATCAAAAAGCAGCGCGTAACGATGTTCATATACACTTTGAAGTTGAGTATATCGCTCTTTTACAAGTGCCACTATCTTAGATTTATTTCTCATAATCTTATCTGAGAGTTCATCTAAAAGTGGCGAGGTTATCTTGACATTGTTAGTAAGTTTCTTCACACTAAACTCATTAAAGCTTACATGCAAGCCTTCTATAACAATGCTATGAGTTTTAAAAACAGCTTCGATGAGCGAATATCTATTTTTACTCAGCGTGATATAGTAGCCCTCTTTATCGAGCACGCCAAGAGCCACACTGCCTGTAGAATTATTTGAAGTGACTTCATTTATAAGAGTTTGGATAGCGTCCATGATAATATTGAAACTCTGCAGCATCTTGGCATTTTCATATACAAGCGTATCCACTCCAGAATCTACGCCTCTCATCAAAAAGTTCTCATCGATGGTGGCTTGCGTAAAACGTCGTGAGATATCAAGATCGATACTCTTATAAATATCGCGCAAGAATTCATCTACTTCACTCTCACTAAAAGCGGCTTTTTGTATCTTATGCTTTTTGATGTAATCCATCAACTCTTTCACATTTATCATCGACTCATATATGTGATTTATCTCAAAAGGATGCAGACGTCCAAGATCAAGACGGCGAGAAAGACGTTCTAAATCATAAATTCCCCGCATTGTCTCTTCAAGATATCTTGTGTGAGAGTTGACTTTTTCTATCAAGTTATAACGGCGTGTGAGCTCTTCATTTTCCATGATAGGATTCAAGAGTCTCTCTTTTAGTAATCGTCTGCCGATAGCTGTAGCACTTTTATCAAGCATCTTTAAAAGCGTGATCTCATTACGATCTTTTGAGATGATAGAGAGCTGTTCAAGGGCATTGTTTCCAAGATACATGTAACGACGATTATCAATGATATGAGGGCGGTCAAGTTTTTGGATAATATGAACATCATGCTCGATGACAAAGTGCACTAAAATAGCTAAAGATTGCGAGATCATAGGTGAGCGCTCTAGGTCTAAATGTTCTATAGGTGAGAGAAGTGATTTAATCTGATAAACTTTTTTAAAAAGCTCATTTTGATAATCAATACGTGGGATCTCATGATTGACGGTATAGTGGTAATGTTCAGGGATTTCCAAATAGTTTAACACTGCCCTTTGGTCATCCACACCATCTAAAAACGTGAGTACAACTTCACTTGTCTTATAAATATTTAAAAGATTAAAGACTTCATCAAGTGCATAAGACTGGTCTTCACTACTCCCGTGCGTTTCATAAAGCCAAGTTTTTCCCGTCGTGATATCGATAGCGCTATAACCTACAGTAAACATTCCTCTATGTTTATCAACCAAAAGTGAGACGATATAATTGTCATCATTATCTATCGTATAATCAAAGTTTGTACCAGGAGAGATGATCTGTGAAATATAACGGCTGATCTTAGGAGGTTTTCCGCGTTGCTTCACAACAACGACAGTATATTTTTGCTCTTGAATAAGACGATTTAAGTAACGTTCAAATGAAACAGCAGGGACACCTGCCAATAAAGGATTTTTTGCGGAGTTTTCTATAATAGATTTATTTTTTTTAGTCAGCTGGATATTTAAAAGTTCGGCTATTTCTTTTGCTTTGCCTATCTGCTCTTCGTCATTATTGACTTCATAAACTTCAAAAAATGTTCCAATCTCCATAAATACAACAGTATCATTTCCATATTTCTCCTCAAAGTGATTTTGAAGATCGAAATATATCTCGGTAAGCAATCTATTGTTTTGGTTAAATAATGTATCTATTTCTGATGACAACATTGCAGTCTTTATCCATTTTTAGCGTAATTGTAACGTATTAGCGCTAACATCAATATTACATAAGGCTACAAGAGCTATACTGCAGAAAAATATTTATTATAAAGGCAAAAAGATGGCAAGACCTAAACCTCTCAATGAAGAGATTTTTTTTGATGGAAAAACTCTTATATCAGAAACAGATACAAAAGGAATTATCACTTTTGTGAATAGAAAATTTGTAGAGATGAGTGGATACACAAAAGAGGAAGCTTTAGGTCAACCACATAGTATTCTTCGTCATCCAGATATGCCGCGTGCCGCTTTTGCAGAGATGTGGAGAGTTATCAAAAGTGGGAAGATGTGGGAAGGTTATGTAAAAAATCTACGAAAAGATGGAAAGTTTTACTGGGTAATTGTCAATATAATCCCTAAATATAATGAAGAAAACAATATTGTTGGATACACAGCATCAAGAAAAGTTCCAAACAGAGATCACATCGATAGAATTGCTCTTCAATATAAAGAGATGATAGAAAAAGAAAATTAAAATTATTTGATCAGAGAGTAGTAGAGACAAAAGATGCAAATAAGAGAAATCAAACTAGCAGAATTACCAGTGGCATATGAAATCATCAAACAATATATGAAACATTTAACATATAAAGAATATGAAGATTTGATATATCAAATGGTAAAGGAAAATTATAAAATTATACTTCTACTTGATGAAGAAAAAGCAATCACATATGCAGGCATAAAAATACAAACAAATTTATCAGAAAAAAGACATATACATATCTACGAATTAATGACAGATAAGAATGAAGATAAAAATTATTATGAAGATCAAATGCTTTCATACTTAGAAGATTACGCAAAGATAAATATGTGTAATAACATTACTTATAAATAAAAAATAATAATAGACAACTATCGATATAAAGCCTAAAATAATTTAAAAAGTAAGTAAATATTGATTGAGTAATTAAATGAAGGGATTGTAATTAAAAATCCGATGAACTAGGCGGCGACCTACGTTTCCACACCTGAAAGATGCAGTATTATCAGCGATGGGAGGCTTAGCTTCTGGGTTCGGAATGGAGCCAGGCGTTTCCCTCTCTCTATAGCCACCT